>Ga0228643_1000607_pt1 | contig 11732 bp, 6 predicted proteins | sample 55DmetaG_FD_190533 | JGI IMG/M metagenome (GOLD analysis project Ga0228643, IMG submission 190533) | Seawater microbial communities from Monterey Bay, California, United States - 55D | ecosystem: Environmental > Aquatic > Marine > Coastal | place: USA: California | collected 2016-11-08
AAGTCATAATATATAAAATATAAAATAAAAGAAACAAAACATGTATTTAGTAGAATAAAGAAACAAAAGATTATAAGAATAGAAAAAATAAAGTAGAAAAATTGTAGAATAGAATTTAAAACAAACAAGTACTTATAAGATTGAAAATAAAAATAAAGATTTTACATATCCTAATGGATATTATGAAAATTAACTTATATTATAAGAACCTAAATTAAGTTTACCTGTTTAGAGAGACAATCTTTTTGTATTAAAACCTATAGGATAATATGATATAAGGTTAGTATAATTTTAATAGTTAAAATTTAAATGAAGAAAAGAAATTTCAGCCAGATCCTAATCAAAAAGTAAGAATTAAATTTGGAACAGAACCACAATCATATTTAGAGTCAAAATATAGTAAAATGGAATTAACTGGTGAGATGCTATAAAGAATATTTACTGGTCCTAAAATCATAGATTTTGGAATTGTAAATGTTAAATCAATAAATGAAAAAACTTTCCATGTAATAAAAATAAAATAAAAGGTTCGTAACGATTTAAATACATGCATATCAATATCTCTATAAATAGAATGTGAAGAATTAAATTTATCATAAAAAGAGAGTTAAATAATACCGTCAGGAAAAGCTACAGGTTTCGATATAATTCTTTAATCCCCTCATACATAAAAATATGTAGGCACAGTTAAATACATAATAAATAAACGATATGAGTTTTATTTTTAAGTATAAGCTGAAATACAACCAATAAAAATCGACCTATAAAAGTAACTAATGTATAAAATATAGAGACACAATAAATCTATAGTTTTAAGATGAAAATTAAGAACTTTTCACAACTGAAAATTTTAGAATGTATAATACGGGAAATTCTGTGGCATATTATAAATGGCTGATGACAGATAAATAAGTATTTTAAATATCGCCTATCGAAGATTCAATAAAACCTGGATAGTTTAAAGAATCAATTGTAAAATATAATCCGAGTGGAATTTAAGGGGGAAAACCAGATGAAAATACATTTTGTTTATAAGTTTTAGATGGATGCAAGTATAATATGATATTAAAAGTTAATCATTAAAACTAATTGGTACATATAATGAGTCTAAATGTTTGATAGTTGAAAAATAAATTGATTTTTAAACTATATCAGTATGTAAAAAGGTTGAGGCTATAATTACTATTAAAAATTAACAGAAGTTTCATAGTGTTTTTTAAGTATCTAAAAGTTTACCTGTATATGTTGATATTTTTCCTATGTAAGGTAAAATTGAACCAGATAAAACGATAATTCTGAAAGTATTTATTTATTTTTATTAGTTAAATTTCTGTTCTAAAGTACCAATCGATATAAATTCAGAGATTATAATAAATTTCAGAGGTGGAAAGTAATAATCAATACCATTTATGGTTAAAACTTTAGTGCCAGATGTTAATGTTATAGAAAAATTCTTTGATTTTGGAGCTATTACCACACTAGAAGAATCTGGAGATAGATAAAGTTATCAATATATTATTAAAAAGTGACTATATAGAATAATAGTGTAGTTTCAGCTGTTTTATTACTAGATTTAAGAGAAAAAATAGACAATCTTAAAGACAGTTGTGGATTAGACTGTTTAGAAATAATACCTATAACAGATAATTTAAGTGATAAAGATGAAAGTGGAATAATGAAAACAGTAGAAGATGATTATTTAGATCCATAAGAGTATAATAATTTAAAGTAGTCTATTTTTCAATGAAAAGTAAAATGATGTGATCATGGAAGATTTCAGCAATGATTCTTAAAATGAGATAGATGATGAAAAATAGAATAGATGTTACTAAATTACAATTAAACCTTATAAATAATTATAATTTAGTCTTAAATTTATGCCAAAAGTTATAATTATATATTTAGGATGTTAAAGACTATTAAATTACATTACCATTAACTTTATTAGGTTATGGGAAATTAACTAACATACAAAGAAATATATTTTGTAAAGGAATGAAACCTAAATTCATAATGAGACCTTAATTCATTGAGTTTAAAAAAAAATTGGTGCTACCTTAAGTTTTTTTATTTAAAATTAGATTGAAAAATGTTACGCTAGTTTTTAAGATATTTTAATAACTAATCCTGACAATAAAATGCTTTATTGGAAGATAGATACTTAACTATTAGATACAGATAAATATTTCTAAATAAATCCAAGTCAGGGTAGATTAGACGGTGGATAATCACTGATTTTGAAAGTAATTTATAAAATAATTATAGGTGAGTTTTAATCCATTAGTAGCTGGTGATAAATTTTACAAGATTCCTCTTTATCTCGACAATTAATTTAAAAAATGTTATTGTTACATTTCAATGAAAGGAACTGGTGTATTCCCACGTCTAAATTTTGATAGAAGAGAATTAATATTACCGATAGTTCCTTTAAATGTATAATCAGTGTGTACATTTGTATTATCTAATGATGGATATGAAAATTTCTAAGTTTCAAATATGATTAAATAAGAATATGGTCATATAGATTTAGAGGTAGTATATGTTGATGGTAATATGATAGGATTATAAAAAAATAAATTAAGAATCGAAGTTAGATTTACGTCAAATAGAAGCTAATCTTTTACAACTAAAATCGAATTTTATGATGATTCTGAAGAAGCATATACCATTGTTGTGAGCGGTACATTTGATAATTCTATCATGACTGCATTTCAATATATATAAAGAAATCTTGGAAATTTTGAAATTGTAGTAGATGATTTAAAGCCTATTATGCTATAATTAAATGAAACTGACTCTTTTTCAGAAGAATTAGAAGAGAAAAAATCGATACAAAGTAAATCATAGAAATCCTACAAATCTTCATTAGGCTACTCACCTATACCACCATAACTAATAGAAAGATCATTAGATGCTATATGTAGATGGATAAATCATAATGTTATGGTAGGATAGTAAGGAGTAAGTTAATATCCTTAAGATATCATTAAATGTAATGGTAGCTAATTATTTGATATAATATTCTTTTTAACCAATAAATAGCTATAATTTAAATTTAAAAATGAACCATCTTTGAAAAAAATGCAAAAAGTTTATATAAATTATATTTTAGATCAATAATATTGTTAAATAATATGAAGATTTCTTGAAATATCTTAAAGAAAATGGTGCTCTTTTAAACTCGATTAGACCTCATTATTTATTAAGTCATTAAGATTTTTTAAGCTATCTTAAATCAACTTAAAATGAACATAAAAATGTTATTATAAAATTAACTGAAAGTTCATTCACTTATCTAAGTAATGATGCGTGGATTTAAGTAAAAATTTATTAGTTTTTATTAACTAGTATTAATAATATTATATATTAATAATAATTTACAATCTTATTATTTATATAACATTAATATAATATTAATAATAATATTAATATAATATTAATATAATATTAATATAATATTAATATAATATTAATGAAAAAAGGTATTTTATTAAATAATGAAAATATTCTATGTTATACGAGTAAATAAAAATATGATAAAAACAATACCAAATATGTCAGAGGAAAAAAAGACAATACCAGATTATTATACAGAAAAAAGCAACATATTATCGCCTTAAGAAGGAATAATATTAAGATGGCTTGAATTGAACTATGAATGCGTATTCAATTAATAAAAAAGATTATAATTCTTTGATACAGATTTGAAAGTAATAAATATATAAAATAGAATTAATTACATTTTGTGGCAGCCATAAGAAATTACGTAGGTAAAAGTTGTTAAAAATACATATAATAAATGAAAAGAAGCTGTGTATCTGATGAAGATTATATATATAATGCAGAAAAGCTATTTATTATGTTAGATGAAATAGGATTATTGACTCATTATAATAAAAAAGATCTTATTTTTTGCAATTAAAGAGATACTATTATTTTCTTGACATAATTGTTTTTATTTTTTATCTTAGAATGTAAGCATTACCTCATTATATTCCTAAAGATTAACCTGTTATTTTTTCATGCATTTTGGGAGAGGAAATTATTAAAGAAATTGAATTGTCTAATCCAACTTAGAAAACCATCAATTATTGGGTTAATTATGAAGGACATTAAGATTTTACCATCAAAAATGTAGGCAATCTTGAGTATGAATGTATAAGAATTGAACCCAAATAAAATTTGAATTTTAAAATCAAATATTCAGCTAAAATCAGTGTGCCAGTGGAAGGAAGGTTGTTATAATTTTAATTATAAATTATTAAAATTATTAAAATTATTAAAACTTATTAGATTAACATTCACAAATAAGAAGGAAGGAACAATATAAGCGTCTGCATTAGTTTTTGAGTTGCGTTCATAGGTGAATTAGCGTAGATCATTAGACGTGACTAGTTGTACAGCAAAATTATATTAATGTTGTGAGCATTAGATATCTGTTACGAATATATTTACAAATTCAACATAAGATGCAGATTTTTAAATTACAATAGTAAATGAAGTTCTAAATAAAAAACCATAATCAGTAGATGATAAAAAAAAAATTAAAAAAGGCAAAAAAAACAAATAATGTATAATATATCAATATTTATAGAGGAAAAAGAAGAATAATAGTTAGAAGATGTATCTATTCCAGATGCTTTTTTTATAATGAAAAAGAATATATAATTAAAAAGGGGAGAAACTTAATTATTAAATGTTCAATACATGCCATTTAAACTAGAAAACTATAGATGCTATGTTATATTTTAAGATTTAAAAATAGGAGAATTTTAGCATGAGATTAATGGAATAACAGATTGGCCTGATCCTGAAGAATAAAAGCCAACTCCATAATTATATGTAGATTAATTATTCAAATTCGACATATTTTTACATTTGAGAAACTAAAATATAAATATATTAAGAAGGAAACATGAAAATAGGTATATAAATATAAAATAAATAATAATATAATAAGACTATTATTGGCAGCAAAAGTAAAAGAACGTGAAAACTACTTATAATAGATAAATAATTAGATGATTTAAGAATATTATGAATTCGACGTATGTCTAAAATAATAAAATTCATTGAATATAACAGTACCGACAACAATAAGGCTATATGATCCAAAATATAAGAAATCAAAAGATGATGATAAAACATCTAGTTTCAAGAATGATCATTCGAATAAATTACCAGTTACTATGTTATTCAAAAATCCAGTAAAAGATTATAGTTACTAAATTTTGATTAAAAATAAGTTTTTAACAGATATTAGGATATATAAAATTTTAATTACAATCATACCTAGACCAATAAAGGCTACACTTGAGTTAAAAGTACCTTTTGGAGATGAAATTAAATAAGATATACCGGTCATTAATACTACTGATAAAGATGTAGTTATAAGAGTCAATATAGAAGGAGATTAAAGTTTCTTTGGGTATTTTTATATTATTTGAAGTCCTCGTGAATTATAACTTAAAAAAAATCAGACAGGTTTCTTCCCACTAACTTTTAGACCTTAAATAGCAGGAAATCTTGAGTCTAAATTAATTTTATTAAATCCTATATCTAATGATTAATTTGAATTTAAATTAAACGGTATTAGTGAGGAACCAATTGCATAGGATCACTTATAAATAAAATGTATAGCAAATTAACCCAGCACTACATATATACCTATTACTAATAAATAAAACAAATAAATCACATATCTAATAGAGACTGATTTAATAAATCCAGAAGGCAATAAATAAATCGTGATTAATGCAGGAAAAACTACAAATTATGCCTTGAAAGTTAAAATTATTTATCAAAGGTTACTCCAACTCTAGGAGGTATTTATAATGGATCTATTACCTTCATTGATAAAGATAATTCAGATAGTTATATTTGGTTTACTGTATAATTGGATATCGATAGACCAGCACCAAATAAAAAAGTTGATATTACAACTTAAATTAGAAGAGCTGTTATTTTTGAAACTTAGCTCACTAATCCTGAAAATGAGGAAATTTAATTTGAGATTATGATTCATGGTGAGGGACTTGTTGGTGAAGACACATTTTGTGTTCCTCCTAAATCTACAAAACCGTATAGAACATATTAAATAAAATTATTAAAATTATATAATAAAATATTATATTAGATTTGAATTAATGTTTATTCCAATAAAAGTTTAAAATTCACAAGGATTTTTATCATTTATGAACTCAAAGTTAGGTGAGTTATGGTATGAATTAAATCTAATAGCTCAACCTTCACCTACAATATATATGAACAATTTTGTTTCTGAGATTGGAAAATATCATGAACAATAGATAACATTAGAAAATCCATCAAATTTAGAAGCAAAATTAGCAATATAGAATTCAAACTAATCAAATTTTGATATATTCCCTAAAGATATAATAATAAAATAATATGGATAAACAGAAATTACAGTTAGATATACCCCTACATTGGTGGATGTAGATTAAGAGGCCGTTATAACTTTGGCTTCAAATACAATAGGAGATTTTAAATATCAATTTATAGGGTATGGATAGAAACCAACCGAATTTAATGAATAATGTTTCACAGGAGTGTTAAATATAAGTTAGTAATTGTCAATAAATTTTAAAAACCCATATAAAACTGAAATATAATTTTCAAGCTATATAGAAGGAGATGAAAAATCAGTTTTTACTTTATTAGGAAAGAAAAATAGTTATTTTTGTAAAGGAAATGCAACAAGTTAGATAGCATTTACATTTTAACCAAGTGAAATAAGTGAATATAAAGCATATATAATATTAAAATTGAATAGTGATATATAGGTTAATAAAAATAATGTTTTTAGTGGAAATATCCGATACGAGGTATAACTGAGTTGAATGTAATAAATATGGTATACACAATTTCAACAGTATGTCGATAATAATTAACAAAAAATATATAGATATATCCACCAGGCATACCTTAAGACATAAAACCTGAATAATTAAGATTAAATATGACAAATATTCCTGATGAATATAGGTTTTTAATTTTATAAAAAGTTATTTAATTTAAAAATACTTTTAAATCAAACCACTTGATAAATAAATTGCACATAGTGAAGATTCTTTAATTTATGAAATTTAGTTTTAACCTAATAAACCATTTAAATGCTCGGTTGATCTTTTATTGGTTAGACCTAATGGAGGATAATGGAAATATAAAATGCACATTCATAGTATGGAACCAGAGGATACTGATATCATTAATATTGAAAGTTCTTTAAATAAAACTGCCAGTGTTAGTTTTAAAATTAATAACAAAATCAAATAAATTAGCAAATTTAAAGCTTATTTCACTAAAGATTCTGATCAAGATTTTATAGGTTTTATATTTTTAATATATTTTTAAAATATTTATATAATATATTAATATATTAAATGGATATTATTTTATAAATATTAATATGTATTTATTAAATATTATATTAATGTATATTATATAAATATATATTTTATATAAATATATATTTATTAAATATATTAATATTTTTATAAATATTAATATATTTTAAAACATTAAATATATTAATATTTTTATAAATATTAATATATTTTAAAACATTAAATATATTAATATTTTTATAAATATTAATATATTTTAAAACATTTATCAATATATATCAAATAGTTTCACCATAAAATGGTGAATTATAAGCATATGGTAGAGATCCAACAGTATTTATAATATCATTTACTCCAAAGGAATATAAGGCAAAAAATGGAAGAGTAATAATAGAGACATAAGATCATTATTGGTAATAATAAATAAAATATAATAGGAGTTTTTAAATTAAAGGGAGTTTTTAAAATTATAAACCACCTAGTAAGATTTAATTATAATCAAAAATGGAATTAAAAGAATAATAGAAATAATAAGATTATAAAAGATCAAGAATTTAATCTCCTAGTAAATATTAATCACCATCCCCCTGATATTATATAATTATTTTATATCTATATAAAAATCATTCATATTCTCTTAATGATAAAATCGAAAATACTTATAAAATTGAACTACCTATCATTAATATAAGAAAAATAAATAAAATATTATATCCGTAATCTACATCTATTATAATATTTTAAATACTTTTTTATTAATTATTTTTCTTTTCTTTTTATTATAAAAATCTTTTTTTCATTTAAATATTATAATTTTTGTATAATAGAGTCTATAGCAAAGAAAAACTCTCTTATTTTTTATAAAAATATAATTATATATTTAATATAATATCACATTTATTCAAACCATTGATTACTTAATTATTCAATTGAAGAATCTTAGTGTTTTTAAACAAATTATAATACTATTTCATAATCTTAATCGATTATTTCCATTAATTTAAAGACTTTCATATTCAATTCTCCCACTATTTTATAAAAATTTCATTACTTTAATCTTAAATAATTGAGTCAAAAACAGAATTTTCTTTAGGTTATGACTATTATTATTCTAAAATTTATTATTATTATTGTAAAAGTTATTATTATTATTATAAAAGTTATTATTATTATTATTATTCTAAAATTTATTATTATTATTGTTCAAATTATTATTATTATTATTGTTCAAATTATTATTATTCTAAAAGTTATTATTATTATTGTTCAAATTATTATTATTATTCTAAAAGTTATTATTATTATTATTGTTCAAATTACTATTATTGTTCATTTAATTATTGATGATTTTCTTATTAATATTAAAGACTTGGATATTGCATAAATGATTATGGTAAATTTTACGGATTAGTTATAGATAAGGGTGGATAATTTAGTAAATTTTCTTAATTTTATTATTATTTATTTTCTTAAATTTGTTATTATTAATTTTGTTAATTTTGATGATTAATGTATTAATTTTGTTGATTTTATTTTTATGCTTATATATTAATTTCTAATATGGTTTATGCATTTAGTCTAAAATTTTTCATGGCGATTAAATCATTTTCATTATCTAGTTAAATTATGTCTCCTTCAGTGTCTTTATACGTCATTTCAATTGGAAAATTTGTGCTCAAATTGAATTTATTTGTGACTAGATCTAAAAACTAGGTGAAGTTTTAAAATGAGTCATTTTGGATAAAACATACTTCTTTCAACAGCTTTAATTTTATAGGCATTTAAAAAAGAATTATAACAATAAATTATTAAGAATTAATAATAAAGATAAAATTAAAAAGATATTTAACCACTAATGAATTAAATTTATAAACTAATTCTCATTTTTTTTTCATTTTATTTTTGTTATTCTTATCTTTGTTTAGTATTTCATATTTGGATTTCAATTTGGTGGCAATTTCCATATCAATATCATCATCAATCTCTCCGTCACTTAAATCTTCTTCTTCCTTATCTAATAATCTAACTCTGTTATTTTTCTAAACATTTTTTAATTTTAAATCTAAAATATGAGAATTATACCTTTGTCAGTTAAATTCAAATTGACTTAATTATCATTAGGAAGTGCCTTTCCATCAACCATATTATTCAAAATTTAATTAAAGCATCTATCATTTTTTACGACTTAATAAATTAATTTCATTTTTTCAACACATTAAGTTAGTGCTTCTACTAAAGTATCGTCTGTAGCAGCAACATTTTGTTAACCATTTAACTATTTTATATTCATTTTACTTTAAAAAATTCAAGTTTTTCAACTATATGCTCTACTCCCGCTTTTTCATTCACTAATATTCTTTATATTCTTTCAAATTTCAATTTTGATCTTTCACATTTTGATAATGTATTATTTACATTATTTTCTATCTCATCCAATTATTTTCTAGATAATATCTCACCACCTTCATATTTTAAATCCTTTCATTCATTTAATTTACATTTAATTTTTCTTTGAATTTTAAATGTTCTTAATTCAACATCTCGATTTTTTAAACATATTCATGCTTTAAATCTAATAAAGATTTTGCTGTCTCTTCCTATGTTGTAAATTTTTAAATTATCTCATTCACATCTGTTACACCGGTGGCTTCCTATTTTAATATATTTTTAATATATTTTTAATATATTTTTATAATATAGTGTTTTTTATTAATAATTAATGAAATAATAATTAATAATAAATTAAACATATAATTTTCTAAAAGCTTCTTCATAATCAGCCATTTTTTACATATTAATATTTTAGTCTATATTGATTTTTTATTCAAAGCTATTTTGATTTACTTTCTTGGTTTCAATCTTATCTGAAAATTCTTAATCTAAAGGATCTTTCTCTCTTTTTTGAATTTTAGTTAAAATCTATATTAAAAATTATATTACATCTTCCCTAGACTCAATTGCTCTTCTTTTATCATCAATATAAGCTTTTCTTAATTCTTTAACTGCCTCTTTTTTATGTTCATACTTTTTTAATTCTGCTTAAGAAAGTTCCCTAAAAATAAGATAAAATAACTTAGCATGAGTAGCATCGTGTGCTAATAATAAAAGTTCTTCAAAATCATGTTCTTTTCCTTTTAAACTTCTTTCAATCGCAACTAATTAATTATCATAACCAACTCTTTCCTAAAATAAAAAATAAATAACTTCTTTCAATCTTTTAACAATTTATTCATAAGTTTTTCTAATAGATTACGCTTCATTGTATTTTATCATAACTTTATCAAGTCTATTTTCTAATATTCTTATATTTCTCATATTTTAAGATTCTTCATGTCCTATTCTTATATTTTTATACCTCCAAATTTAGCATCTGTAACTTCATTCAATTTTTCTTATAATTATATAAGTTATTTCTTTAATTAAACATTTTCATGTTTTCCTGCATCTAATTTTTATATCCAATATTTCTATTATTATATAATTTAAACTTCATCTTATATTTCTCCTGTAACTGATAAAAAAGCTTACTAAGTTTATCCTTGATTTGATGTACCACTCTTTAAATTTTTAATATTACTCTTTTATTTGCCATTATTTCATCTCTAAGTTTTTTCAACTCTCTATTCTCTTTTTTTAACTAATCTATTGTTAAATTATTTTATTATTTTGTATCTTCCGCATTCATAAAAAACTTCTTTCTATCATTATCTTTCTTTATATATATTATACCTAATAAATTTGCTTTTTTCATTTAATGATCTAACTCTTCCTCTAATGCCTCTTAATTGTCTAATTATGTTCTATTTTTTGATTTTGCTGAAGCTCCACGCGAATTCATTTATTTAAAACTTATTTTAAATTATTACTTTTTAAATTTGTTAAATTTTAATTATATTATTATTATAGAAATTATAAAAGCTAATGGAAAATAATTATTAAATTAAAAAATTATAAGTAAATTATAAATTCAAATCTATTATTCATTAAATCCAACCAAATATTTAAGAGCAATTTTTTCAATATCTCTATATGTAACTTATCCATCACAATCATTATCTAATACTTTTTTATACGTTTCCACATCTTAAATAGACGGTTCAAATCTTTTATTAAATATTTAAATACCCTTTGTTTATTATTTAATATGTATGTTTCATCATATTTGATATTGAATTATTGTCTAATATTCCATTTTATTGCTAATCATAAGTGTCAAATAATTATCTTGATACTTATCTCGCTAAATCGTAATTTCCTCCTGACATATTTTTATTTTTTATATAATATATTTAATTTTATGTATTTATTAATATTTTTATATTTAAATATGATTATATGATATTTTGTTTATAGAGGGGTTGG
>Ga0228643_1000613_pt1 | contig 11629 bp, 7 predicted proteins | sample 55DmetaG_FD_190533 | JGI IMG/M metagenome (GOLD analysis project Ga0228643, IMG submission 190533) | Seawater microbial communities from Monterey Bay, California, United States - 55D | ecosystem: Environmental > Aquatic > Marine > Coastal | place: USA: California | collected 2016-11-08
GCTGTGGGATACAGACCCTGCGCAAGCCGCTGCTCTTACCGCTATGGGACTAATTAGCATTGTACCCGCAGGCAGAGTCGCCGGTTGGGTAGTTAAAGGCGGCGCTAAAGTTCTGAAGCATGTAACTACTAAGGCTAAGAAGATTGATAAGGCTGCTGGCGGCCCAGGCAAAATAAAGAAACTGTTTACTCGGAATAAACCTGAAGCACCAGCAGGTAAAACAGGCGGTGCAACAAAGCAGTCTCGAGAACAGGTTGTAGCATCTCAGAACCAGCGCAGAGCCGACGAGGCGTTTCAGAGACGTGATTATAGTGACTACGATACACGTTGGGTAAATCGAACAAGTAAACCCGAAGTACGAACTAGCTCACCACTTCCTGGCGGCGGTGCTGCTCCCAGAAGCCGCGTTGGCCAAGCTGTAGACAGTACTAAGCAAGCGATAGCGAACAATAACCCAATCGCAGGTAGAAGAATCGCCCCCGCCAGAATAGCAGTAGCAGCTGGCGCTACAGACTATGTATTAGATAGTTTTGCTGATGAAAATGGTGAAGTTCCAGTTACTAACATTGAGCAGGTTACGGGCAGGCGTCCGAAATTCTCGTTCAACTCCGATGAGGCGTTGCGAGAGGCAATTATCAACGAAGCTAATGATCCAGATTCGGAGCTCACGAAAACCTTCTTAATGAAGCAAGGGATTAATGCTGAGAACTTTAAGCGGGAACTTCCGAAACTGAAGACGGAAGACCAACTTCGTGCCCTTTACGCTGTTGCTAAAAGTTCTGGCGATACCGTTGATAACCAACTGAAGATGGTAGCTAGAATGCGTAACCAGTTTGTTACTGACAGCATGGACGTAAATGCTGATCAGCAACAGCAAACGGTCAACCAGACGCGCACCTCCATAACTGGCAGAATGAACGCTGAAGAGACTGCCCGCAACAATGAATTTAACAGAGACCAAAAGCGTAATCCAAGCCCCAGCCAGCCGAGGTTAGATAGTTTTGCTACTAAGGCTGCGGCTATAGAACCTCTGTTAGTGGATGAGGAAGGCGCGTTTACCAAGAAGAAATTCTCAGAAGTTAAGTCGAAGGTAAATGAGCTGTGGAGGATGTCCGCTAACTCAATAAATCGCAATGAAAAAGCTGCCGGTCAAGAAGCGGCTCTTGACGCAACGATGAGCTTTATGGGCGCGATATCCGCTACTCAAAGTGCCGGTATGAACTGGAGCGATCAGATGGATAGCTTCTTCGGTAATGATGCCCAGTTGACCGTTGGTAATACAGCAGAGCACCTCCGAGCCGAAACGAAATTTGTTAAGGGTAACGAGAGAGTGAGTGGGTTCTACTTTAGAGATCCCGCTACTAAGGCGAAGAGACTCGATTTCCCAATCGACATAGCGACAATGCGAAGACTGATGGGTACACAGCTTGTAGCTGAAATAGAGAAACTTGCACGAGCGAACAATGAAGCTGATCCGGAGGCTTAACCCATGGCGAATCCTTATGATGGAGCAGCCGATCTAGCAATCTCTGGTTTTTTCGCAGATCCGTATGGCGGTTCAGGCGACGACGTTGACGCAGCAGTACTGACAGAGCGCGACCCAGCAAGAAGCAACGCTGAGTTATTCGGGCGCGGTCTTGAAGCAGGTGTCTCTGGCATGCGTGCTAGTGGCAACTACTTTGGTGCTATTGCCAGTACGCTGATGGGCGACGACGAAGGCGTCCAAGAATCACTCAAGCAAGCAGAGCGGCATGATAGAGAAGCTGCTGATGCATTGTCTGGGCTACAGACGTTCGAGGGTTTCTTAGAAGCACCTACGTTCGAGTCTGGTATAGAGCAGTTCATGATCGCTGGCGGTCAAGGCATCCCTTCCCTCGCAACAACTATTACTGCATCCATCGCAACTGGCGGCACAGCGATGCTCACGGGCATGTTGGGCAGAGGCGTCATCGACGTAGGTCGCAAAGCGGCTGTCAAAAAAGTTATTAAGAACTCAGCCGATAAAGTCGCTGACGGTACAGCTGATGCTGCCGAGCGAGAGTTGGTCGAGGGTATCTATGGTGGTCTGAAGAACCTCAACTTTAAGAGCGGCGCTATTGCTGGTGGTCTTACCGCTGGTTTTGTACCGCTGTCCGGTGAGAACCTATCAGAAGGTATTGAGTCTGGTAGAGAAGTAGACACAGACCTGGCAATACGGTCGCTGTTTGTTGCAGCACCACAGGCCGCATTAGAGCTTGCGTCACCTGCTGCAATGCTTAAAAACTTTTCTAAGGTTGCTGCTAAGACCGCAGATGCGAGCGACGGCATCCTTAGTACTCTGTTGAAAGAAACACTGGCTGGCGCTGGTAAAGGCTTCGCGACAGAGGCAATTACAGAAGCCGGTCAAGAGACTATATCGGTACTTAACCGTGCTGACATGGACCCCAACTTCGAGTTCGAAGATGGCTACATGCGTATCGCTCAAGCGGCGTTCCAGGGCGGCGTTGCAGGTAAGATCGCCGGTGGTGCTGGCGGTGCTATGGCTGGCTCAGCTAAAGCTGCTAATTCTATCTTTGATCAGGCGAAGCAGCGTATTGAGGACTCTCAAGAACAACGCATAGCTGACGAGATAGAAGAAGAAGGTAATCAACCGCCGCCTAGCGAGAACGCTCCGTACGAACCTACAACAGAAGAACGCGCAGACATCGAGTCAGTAAAGGACCAAGATGAGTTTTCTCAGCTGCAGATGGACTACTATGACAATTACGGGGGTCCCGAAGAACCTGTAAAGCGCGACATGGAGACTGGCGATAGAAAAATAACACGCCAGGCTCAGTTCCGCGAAAAGGCAGCAACTGCGTTTGAGAGTCTTGCTGCGAAAAACCCTAATGACCAGCGTATCCAAAACCTTGCTACAAGATACGTCGCTGGCAATCAGACAGTACGCGATGGCATTCTCGCGACTATGTTTGACGCGCCACAAAGAGAAAGTCGCGAAGTAGAAAACGACACGGGCGCTACCGACGAGCAGATATCCGAGTTCTTCCAAGCTGAAGGTTATCAAGAAGCTACTCAAGAATATCCAGTAACCGAGAACGCAGTAAAGGCAGACCCGACTAGAATATTCCCTAATACTGAAGAATCGCGTGATGCCTACGAAAAAGCGTTTGGCGATACAGACTTCACTGACCCTACATACGCTTATATGACAGAAGCGTTTTTGCGTCAGGCCGCTTCGACTAAACAAGAGTTCGGCGACGTAGATTTACAGGTAGATCGTGACCTGCTTGGTAAGCCCACAGCTTATCGCTTGACCCGAACTGATTTCAAACGCGACGAACAGGCTCCGAACAAAGAGTTCGTTGAAGACGAGCTCAAGTTAGCCATGAACAGCACGTTTGCAGATGGGTCAGGTGCTGAGATCGTGCTCCCTACTGGCGAAGTGGCACCTATTAACCTAGTAAACCTGACGGACTCTGGACGACGATTACTACAAAAACGTGGTGACCTTACTTTCCAGGGGGGCGCTCAACAACAGATGGCTCGCAAGGGTCTGCCTGAGTTCCTGTCTGAGCTTAAACAAATAGACCCAGCCTACGACATTCTAGTCAATGGCGTATCTCTTTACGGGGTGAAGAACGGACCGTTAGGCCCTCAGATACCTGCCCGAACAGAAACCATGACGGCTGGAGGCGAGACCTTTACTCGTGGGGCAAAAAACGACAACGAAAATCCTACGGGCGCTATGGTTAATGGGGAAGAAATACCTCTTACTGAAGTGCTTCAACCCCCCAGCGAAGATACATCTAGAAGTCGAGCCTTTGTACTAACTTACCCTGATGAGACTAAGGGCGAGTTTAAGACTGAGTACAAACGCTACGATGATCTGCGAAGCGCAAAGCAAGCGGCTGCTCGTGCCAAAGCTGATGGCCGGAGTGCAGAAGCATTCTTAAAGCCTAAAGGCCCAGTCTATGTTGTTACGGGCAAGCGTCTAGTTAAGCAGCCTGTTAAGAAAGAAGGCGCTCGCGGAGCAGTAGAATCTAAAGAACCACAAAAACTTAAAGGGCAAGAAGGTAGAGTAGTAAAAACAGGTGATGCTCCTGCTCCGCAGTCAGGTCCAGCTAGTAACGCGCAAGAATCGATGGGGAGACAACAGGCTACAGCTCAGTACAACGCTGACAGTCTCCGTATGGAGCAAGATAGAGCCAAACAAGAATTCAGCAACGAGCAAAACGTAAATCAAACCTTCTTTAACCCAGAAGAAGCAGACGCGTACGCTGCCCGCCTCAAAAATGAGTTTGGCTTCGACAACGTAAGAGTCGAAGAAGTTGGTATGCAGCTAGAGCCTAAGTCTGAGTCTGATCCAGACGCTGTGACAGGTGACGAAAGTGGTCTCCAACAAGGCGACTACAACATAGATCCTGACACTGGCAAACGCTTGTATGACGGCGTTCCAATGACAACATTAAACCTGGAGAGCAACCCTAAATTCCAGATGGATCGCAGGAGTGCTTTACCACGCCGCGCTCCAAGACCTCAGACTGGCGCCGGTAAAAAGGTAGGTGCAGCAACAGCTATTTACCCAGTCGGTGCGTTGAGCGACACAGTAAGTCAGGCTATAGGCCGTGCTATGCGCATCATACGCCCTAGCAAGCCTGTCGCGATTATGGGCGTCAAAGAAATATTGGCGAAGACAGATGTAGAACTGCGCGAGATGTTTGATCACCCAGCTGTGATAGCTGATGTAAAACGTCAGGCAGAGCGCATGAAGGGCCGTCCAACAGCCTTCGGCCACTACATGGGCTACCGTAATGCCCATATGATCTTGATAGACAACACCAAGGGCAACGAACTACAACAGGCTTTGGTTGCTTCTCACGAGCTAGGTCACGTCTTATTCCAAGAAGAGAAAGACGGGATTCTTGATAACCCTATGCTTCGCAAAAAGATGTGGGGAGCATTCACAAAAGCACGTTCTGCTAAAGATGCTCCCGAGGCATATCGAGGCGAAGAGAATCTAGCTTTCGAAGAGTGGTTTGCTGATCAAGTCGCTATATGGTCTAAACGAGATTTAGCCAGGAAAGACGCGCGGTCACAGCCTCGCGGAATCATCCAAGCTACGTTCGGTAAGATAGCAGGCAAGCTAGAGCAGATGTGGAAAGCCGTACGCGGCGAACTGCGCAAGCGATTTAGCAATAACGAATTTTCACCTAAGTTTGACGACTTCATGGACAACGTTGTCCAGAAGCACAGAAGAAACAGCGAACGAGACGGCTCTGTCAGCAACGTACCCTTCTACACCAAAAAACTGGTGCGCGACATGGAAGCGGCGATGTCTGATAAGCAGAAGGAAGGGGCTGAGAAATCCACAAACCTTTTCCAGAAGATAATGTTCGGCAACAAGTCGCGCGAGCTGACTAAGTGGATTCTTGCTGAAGACAATATGATGCGCGCCATCAGCCCTAAAATTGCTGACATGTTCTACGTACAGGCAGGCAGCACAAATAAGGGCAGCGCTTTAGGTTTCTTGAATGCTAAGAATGACAAGCGTAATGAGCTGCTTAACGACCTCGAGGATATCCTTGGCACAGACTGGGAAACTCAAGAAGTAAGAGATGCTCTCGACTTAGCTTCTTCCGATGCCGAAACAGCGACGATGGAAGGTAAGGGACGCGAACTTCGTGACTGGTTTACCAAACTACATGAAGATTACATCTCACAGTCTCCAGGCAACGAGGTTGGTTTCCGAGAAAACTACTGGCCTATCGCTTTGGACCTCGCAGGTATCTACGGTGAGCCAGAAGAATTTATTCAAACTATTCTTCAGTACAACCCCCAGGCAAACGAAGCGAGCATACGAAAGACTGTCGATGGGTTAGTTGCCCAGCGCGCCCACATCCTGGCAGATGGTGAGATTGAGTTCGATGCCACCAACCCGCTGAAGGTTGTTGAAGAGGCGAGAATACTTACTGAGAACGTCCCTCCACAAGCGCTCAGGAAGTTTACTGAGTCTCCTGAAGTAGCGCTGATTCGTTATGTGCGCCACCAAGTAATACGTAATGAGTTCTTGCGGCACACTCGTAACATCGATGGTAAGGATCTATTAGAGCCTGAACTAAATAAGTTGAACGCTGCCGATCGACAAAAAGTCACAGACATGATCGAGCGATATCTTGGTTACACCAAGACACCTCTGAATCCAAAGCTCCAGAAAGTAAACAGCTACTTCCAGTTGTTTAACTGGGTGACCTTACTGCCGCTAGCGACAATTAGCTCCATACCTGAGATGGGTGGCGCAATCTTGAACACTAGGGAGTTTAATGGTTTCGGAATGTCTCTCGAAGCAATTAAAAAGCAGCTTAACAATCGGGAACAAGGCGTTCAGCTAGCCAGAAGTATTGGCGTTACAGTATCAACGGCTATGGGTAACCTTGGCCTGACGCAAGCAGATGATGAGTACCTTGACCCCAGAGTCCGTCAATACTCCGATAAGTTCTTCAAGGCTATTGGTCTCGACTTCTTCACTAGATTTACGCGAGAGTTTGCATCAGGTATGGCGGTTGAGTTTCTCAAGAACCATGCATCTCCAGATACTAAGAACCCTCGGTCAGAGCGGTATCTCAGTATGCATGGAGTTGATGCGGCCACAGTTCGTAAGTGGGAGAGCAATCAGGTTGAGGGCGAGCACTACAACTTCCAAGGACCAGAAGGCGAAGCTGTAAAAGCAGCTTTACGTAGGTTTGTAGAGAATTCAATGCTCCGTCCGAATGCCGCAGAGCGAACAGCCTATGGTAATGACCCGCGGTTCGCGCTTGTTTGGGCCCTGAAAAGCTACCTCTACTCGTTCGGTAAAGTAATCATGGGTGGTATAGCACGCGAGATGGTTACCCGTTATGGCGAGGCAGATACTAAGTTCCAAGCAATGAGTAGCATCGGAATGATGGGGCTGCTGTCAGCTGCCGCATTCATGCCACTGGCTATGTTCTCGCTAGAGCTTCGTGAACTTGCAAAGGCTGGTATAGCTGGCGCTCTTCCTGGCGTAAGCGCAGATGCTCGTTACTTCAGGTCAGATCGAATGGACATTGGCACTTACACATCTGAGATATTTGACCGAGCTGGCTTCCAGGGACCGCTGTCCATATTCAGCAGCGCCTTAAATGCAGAGAAGTACGGTGGCACGGGTATCTCTCTATTTGGTCCTACCGCAGGCTTTATTGTTGATGACATTGGTATGGGGCTATATCGAGGTGAGGGATGGGAGATCGTGCCTGACCGTCTAATCCCTGGCTATAGCTTAGTTTACTAGGAGAATTATATGAGCATATTCACAGCACTACTCGGCCCAGTAGCAGATTTAGGTAAGACCTACCTGAGCAATAAGGCTGAAGAGAAACAGGCTAAACACGAAGCCAAGATGAATGTCATTCAGAACGACGCTGACTGGGAAGCCAAGATGGTAGATGCGTCTGCCACCTCGTGGAAAGATGAGTTTTGGACTATAATATTAGCTATACCAATATTTATGGTCGGCTACGCGATCATAGCCAACGACATGACAGTCGTTGAGCGCGTTCAGCAAGCATTTAGCACGTTGAACGACCTACCAGAATGGTACCAATACCTTCTATTTATCGCGATCTCGAGTTCATTTGGAATCAAGGGCGCATCGAAACTTATGGGAATGCGCAAATGACCGATCCAGAAACAAACCGCCGGTTTGACCGTCTTGAAGTAAAGATCGACAGGCTGACCGAGGTACTAACTAGCGTAGCTCGCGTTGAAGAGAAGCTGGTTGGAGCGGATGCACGCCTCAAGCGCCATGAGTTTCGCCTCGATGAGCAAGAGAAAAAGATCGAAGAAGTTACCGAACAGGTAGCCACTAATAGCCAGGTCGTGAAGGTAGGCCAGGGTATTGTCGTATCTATATGGGCGGCTTTGGTTGGCGCGGTTGTTTACATGTTTAGGGACCAGTGATGTTTAAGTATTTCAAGATAGAAGATTTTGACTGCCAAGAGACTGGCGAGAACGAGATGTCAGAGCAGTTTATACATAGTTTAGACCAGCTCAGGGCGGCTTGTGGGTTCCCGTTTATAGTGACGAGCGGTTACCGGAGCCCGACGGGCCACAGCATCGAGAAAGCAAAAAATTCTCCAGGCACCCATGCGCAGGGCATCGCCGCTGACATAGCAGTGCAAGGCGGCGCGCAGCGACGAGCCATTGTGAACCACGCCCTCGCGATGGGTATGTCTGTTGGCGTAGCTAAAACCTTTGTACACGTAGATATCAGGAAGACCACGCCGGTCCTCTGGTGCTATTAATTACTGGTATTATATTAGTTACACTAATATAATGAAGAGACCTATAGGTATATAAGATGGCGTATTCGCAAACAATTAACTTAGTTACAGGTGACACCCTGCCAGAGCTTACCTTCACGCTGAAGGACAGCCAGTCTGCTGCGAGCGGGAAAACACTGGACGAGAACGACAGCGCCACCTGGGCCCCGATCAATGTAGCAGGCGGAACAGTAAAACTCCGTATACGCGAGCTTGGCAGCACAACTGTGAAATCAACGCTGACATGTACTGTTACCGACGGTACTAATGGGAAAGTCGCAACAAACTTCCCTACTGGAACTCTAGACACGGCCGGCACTTTTGAAGGCGAAATAGAGATTACGTTTGGCAACGGGGGTCGACAGACTGTGTATGACTTAATAAAGCTAAAAGTACGAAGTGACTTTGACTAATGGGCCCAAAAGCTAGCGTTACATACGCAAAGATTACTGGTAAAGCGGCTTATCAATTAGCGAAAGGTGAAGTCTCGTTCCGCAATGTAACGGCTACCGAGATTATCTTAGACGCATATCCGCTTAACCAATATGAGAACGATCAAGTTAGTTTTTCCGAACTAGCGTCGGTTGCGCTCCAAAAGAATACTTTAGACAGCTTTGGCTTTACAGAATCACAGGCGATTGCTGTAGCGAAGGACATAGTAGACAGCGTTGGCTTTAGCGAATCATTTGATGTGTTACTGATTATTAATCGCAGTTTTGATGACTCGTTTGCCGTAACCGACGTAGCCACTATTGCCATAGACAAAGAGCTAGCTGACACAGTCAGCTTCTTGGACGAGCTCCAAAAAGCATTGTCACTGAGTAAGTCGGACTCTGTAGAGATAAGCGAATCTTACGCTGCTGCGTTAAGCAAGCCCGCAGAGGATGCGTTCTCTTTCAGTGACTCGCTGCAGCGCGTTGCAGCATATATCAGAGGCTTCACAGATCAGACCACCCTATCCGATGAATCATCGCGGGCGGTGGATAAAAACACAGCGGATACAGTGTCGCTGTCGGAAAGTCACACTAAAGCAGTGTCGCTAGGTAAGGCTGACAGTCTGTCGTTTAACGACTCGCATGCGAGCGCGTTTGCTAAGCCTGCAAGCGACACATTTGGGTTCACTGACTCGTTTGCGCGCGTAGCCACGTACACCAGAGTTTTTACTGACACATTTACTTTGGATGAGTTGGTGAGCATAAGCCCAAACTGGGGCGTTGATAAGGCAAACGTATTTTCATTTACGGAAGCCTTTAGTTACGAGATCAAAATTGGTCACAACAGTGTGCTGAATAGTTCGGCGCTTAATACATACACCCTTAATTTATAGGTTAAAACCATGATTACTGAAGAATTGAAACTCACAGGCCACGTAACAGTCGCGGTAAACGACGAAGTCGTGCAAGAAATTCCTAACCTGGTAGTTACTGCCGGTAAAGGTTACGTCGCTAGTCGTATGAAAGATGACTCAGCATCAGCTATGAGCCACATGGCGGTAGGTACTGATAACTCCGCAGCAGCAGCCGGTGATACGGCCCTGGGCACAGAGTCTGGCCGCGTAGCGCTGACCTCTACCACTGTTAGCAACAACGTCATTACATATGTAGCGACATTCCCAGCTGGCACCGCTACTGCAACCCTGGTTGAAGCAGGCGTATTCAATGCGTCTAGCAGCGGAACTCTGCTTTGCAGAACGGTTTTCGCAGCAGTCAACAAGGCTAGCTCGGACGCGATGACCATAACCTGGGCTATAACCGCTTCGTAAGAGAGGTTTAAATGTCAGTTTTATTTTCAAACAATGCTGCCACTACGTTGGCAGCGGGCGTTGGGGATTCTGCTACTTCTATATCGGTGGCAGATGGATCTGTGTTCCCCACGCTATCGGGCAGTGACTATTTCTATTTAACTTTAGAAGTAGAAAGCAATCCTGATGAAAAAGAGATTGTTAAGTGTACTGCACGTAGCGGGAATACACTGACGATAAGCCGTGCTCAAGATGGTACGAGCGCCAGATCTTTTAGTACAGCAGACAAGGCTCAGCTAAGGTTGACCGCTGCGGGGCTAAATGATGTTGCGACGCAAGCTGATACGGACACTACCTATACGGTAGGTGATGGCGGTCTTACCCAAAACAACTTCACTGATACGTTGAAGAGTAAGCTCGACGGAATCGAGTCAAGCGCTGATGTTACCGACACCGCCAATGTAGTAGCTGCTTTAACTGCCGGTACTAACGTAGCCATAGCAGCGGACGGTACAGTCAGTTCTACCGACACAAACACTACTTACTCAGTAGGTGATGGTGGTTTAACGCAGAAGAACTTTACGTCCACTCTTAAAACAAAACTTGATGGTATTGAGGCTAGCGCAAATAACTACAGCCACCCCTCTGCGCACTCAATAAGTTTTATAACAGGGCTTCAAACTGCGTTAGACGGTAAAGTAGACGACTCCCAGGTTCTGACCAATGTCCCAGAAAATGCTGTGTTTACAGACACCACTTACTCTGTAGGTGATGGCGGTCTTACCCAAAACAACTTCACCAATAGTCGAAAGACCAAGCTAGAGGGCATAGAAGCTAGTGCTGACGTAACGGATACCGCAAACGTAGTAGCGGCATTGACTGCTGGAACTAATGTAGCTATCGCTGCTGATGGGACCATCAGTTCTACTGACACGAACACCACTTACTCAGTGGGTGATGGCGGCTTAACGCAGAAGAACTTTACAACTACGCTGAAGACCAAGTTAGACGGGATCGAAGCCTCTGCTGATGTAACTGACACTACAAATGTTGTGGCTGCACTTACAGCTGGAACGAATGTATCTATAGGGTCAGATGGGACCATCAGTTCTACTGATACGAACACGACTTACTCAGTAGGTGATGGTGGTTTAACTCAGAAAAACTTCACCACCACGCTAAAGACTAAACTGGACGGCATTGCGGCAAACGCGAACAACTACTCCCACCCATCCGCGCACTCAATTAGTTTCATTACAGGACTGCAAACTGCGCTGGACGGGAAAGTTGACGACTCTCAAGTTTTAACCGACGTCCCTTCCGGTGCCGTGTTCACGGATACTACGTACTCAGTTCAGGACGGTCAGCTATCGCAAAACAATTTTACAAACGCGGATCACACTAAACTCGATGGTATTGAGCCTGGTGCGACACAGGATCAAACAGCAGCAGAGATCAGAGCGTTAGTAGAAAGCGCCAGTGATTCCAACGTGTTCACTGATGCGGACCACACTAAACTGAATAATGCAGGCACACAATCGGTTGTCACTACAGCTCCTACAAGTGCTAGTGG
>Ga0228643_1000624_pt1 | contig 11546 bp, 10 predicted proteins | sample 55DmetaG_FD_190533 | JGI IMG/M metagenome (GOLD analysis project Ga0228643, IMG submission 190533) | Seawater microbial communities from Monterey Bay, California, United States - 55D | ecosystem: Environmental > Aquatic > Marine > Coastal | place: USA: California | collected 2016-11-08
GGATCAATGATTGCTTGATGGAATTTAGCGATGATGAAATTAACGATATATACAAGTCCATAGTTGAAGACATTGAAAAGAAGGTTAAGTGATGAGAGTATTAGGTATTAATCAGGGGCATAATGGTGCTGCAGCTTACGTAGTTGATGGCGATTTGGTTTGGTATATTGAAGAAGAGCGACTGTCTCGATCCAAATATGATGGCAATCCATTTCGGGGTATGCTAGCGGCAGTTGGGGATGGTGTTGATATTCTCGTTATTGGAGGCACAAGCAATAACAATCCTGAGCTGCCATGGACCGGAGAAGATCCGTACACTGCTCTTGTTCGCAAATTTAACCCAAACGTACAAGTAGTTAAGCTTGGCCACCAGCACCACTTAGGTCATGCTGCGATGGCTTTTTATAACTCAGGGTTTGAAACAGCAGCTGCAGTTATCGTAGATGGCGCGGGATCGTTCCAAGAAATGCGAATAGGCGAGGAGGAGGGTTCTCCTATAGTAGGAGGTTTTGAGACTGAATCTATCTACGACTGTTCGTACCCAGCTAACTTTGATGAAGTGTGGAAGTCCTATGGTGGCAATCCAGGTCAAACAGAGCGGTACGCTGACAACAAAATTGAAATGGATAACTCTGTAACTATCACCAAAGCGTACGAAGCTGTTTCCCAATATCTTGGCTTTGGATATATCGAAGCTGGTAAAACCATGGGTCTAGCTCCATATGGAAAATCCAATGATGAAATTCCAGACCTATTTGTAAATGGGCGTGGTAACAAGAATATACTTACTCCAAACTATCCAGCCGGAGCTAGTGTTGATCATACCCGCTACCCATACTTGACTCTCAAGTCCGATCCAAAGGAGTGGCACAAAGATCCTTCTAAAGTGACCGATGCTGCTAAGGATCTAGCATGGAAAGTGCAGCAAGAGACTCAAGAACTGGTTGGAGATTTGATTCAAAAGGCTCATGATAGTACTGGACAAACCAATATAGTTATTGCTGGTGGGTTTGGTTTGAACTGTGTGGCCAACTATTACTTGCAGAAGAGGTTCCCTGAGTTAAACATATACTTTGAACCAATTGCTCATGATGGCGGTACTTCTATCGGTGTTGCAAAGCTTGTACACCACACTGAGACCCAAGACGAAACAATCAGACCGCAGACATCTCTATACCTAGGCGTCACTGTACCTGATTACAGTATATTGGATTCGCTACAAGAGCAGATTGAAGATGCTTCTATTGAAGATATTGATTCTGCACAAGTAGCTCAGATGCTAGCGGATAGAAAGATTGTTACAATGTTTCAGGGAAGGTCGGAGGCAGGCCCTAGGGCTCTAGGCAACCGCTCTATCATGTACGATCCAACGGATCCGAATGGTAAAGACTATGTCAATACTGTTAAGGGTAGAGAGTGGTTTAGACCTTTTGCTGGATCAATGCTTGTTGAAAAGTTTGATGAGTGGTTTGAGACAGGTGGTCTTACCGAGGCTCCATCAATGATGCATGCCATTGACTTTAAGATGGAGAAGCATGGAGAAGTTCCAGCAATTACACACGTCGATGGTACATGTAGGATACAGACGGTATCAGCCGAGCAGAACGAGCATTACTATAATGTGATTAGCGAGTTTGAAAAGATTACGGGTGTACCTATTGTATTCAACACATCGTTTAATCTTGCTGGAGAGCCCCTTGTTGAAACTTTGGGTGAAGCTATAACTACATGTTTGAATAGTGATATAGACTATCTGTATCTCCCAGAGATTGGTAAGTTACTTACCCTACCCAGAATGCAAGCTCCACAGTCTGATGATCAAGAAGAGCAACCAGAAGCCGACTCAGAGTGAGTCGGCAAACTGCTGTAGGCTATCAACTACCTTAGTCTTCTTCTTCAAATCTCTATTTGCATGCTTATCTAAGTCCTTCAAAGCGCTTCTACCAGACCCAGTAAGAACAAGTACAGGGGTCATTGAAGCCTTGGCGGCCATCTTGAGGTCGCCAATGGAGTCACCTACATGGTAGCCTCCTTTGAATTTAATGTTGCCCTGCAGCATCTCGTTTTCTGCACGTTTAATCATTCCGACATTGGGTTTTGCAAATTCATCGTTTTTAATATCTGAGGTGTTATACAGAAAACCGTCTATCGATTGTATTCCGGCTTGTCCAAACAGCTCCATAAGATGTTGCCAGGCTGCATCAATATTAGCCGGCTGTATTTTGCCTCTAGTTATATCCGGTTGATCAGATAGCACGAACAAGGGATGTCCCTTGAGTCTAATCGTTCTGATAGCGTCAAGTACACCAGGAATAACAGCTACATTCTGAGGACCGGTTAACAATCTATCATCAATAATAGTGCCATTTAGGTCTAGGCTTACCATTGCATTAGGAAATACTGATGGCCAATTTTGTTGACCTGTATATGGGGACTGTTGATTCGAAACTGGCATTGAGCTTACGACGTCTGTACTGTACCTACCCATGGTGGTTCCTTTATGTTGATTTGACGCATATTATACAAGTGTATTATATAGTTGTCAACAAATCAGTGTGGTTATAAATAGTAGATAATAATAGAGGTGAACCATGGCTATTCCAACTTCTCGAGATCAGTTAAAAGAACATTGTCTGCGCAGGCTAGGTAAGCCTGTGGTAGATATCAATGTTGACGATGAGCAGGTGGAAGACCGAGTCGACGAAGCTCTTTTGTACTACAGAGACTATCATTTTGATGGTGCTGAGCGAGTTTACTACAAGCACAAAGTTACTGCAGAGGATAAAGAGAATCAATACGTAACACTAGATGACTCGTTCATTGGTGTAGTTGGCGTATTTGATATAGGAGACTCTACTCAAACATCTAACTTGTTTAACGTACGATACCAAATACATTTAAATGACTTGTTCGACTTTTCTTCTGCTACCTACGTGCCTTATGTCACAGCTATGCGTCATGTAGCACAGTTAGAAGAGATCTTTGTTGGTAAAAAGCCAATCAGATTTAACCGACATACTAATAAGCTACATATTGATATGTATTGGAAGGATGTTGGTACTGGCGACTATATAATAATAGATGCATACAAGGTAACAGATCCCAACGTATATTCTGATGTGTGGGCTGATAGATGGTTGATGCAGTACACTACATCGCTTATAAAAAGACAGTGGGGTGAAAACCTCAAGAAATTCGAAGGGCTACAGATGCCTGGAGGTCTTACGTTCAATGGGCAGAAGATTTGGGAGGAGGCTACAGAAGAGATTCGTCGATTAGAAGACGAAATGATTACTAGCTACTCATTGCCTGTTAGCGACATGACTGGATAAGCATGTTAAATAAATACTTTAACAATTATGGCTTTACGCGTGAGCAAGATGTCGTAGAAGACTTGATTCTAGAGTCTATTAAGATATACGGACACGATGTAAAGTACCTTCCGAGAACATTGGTCAAGAATGATCACTTGTTTGGAGAAGACACTTTATCAAAGTTTGAGGAAGCTGTTGATATCGAAATGTACTTGAAGTCTATGGAAGGCTTTGAGGGTGATGGACAGTTTCTTAGTAAGTTTGGATTAGAGATACGGGATCAGATAGTACTTACGGTTGCACGTAAGAGGTTTGATCAGGTTGTTACCTCTCCCAAGCTTATGACCGAGGTTGGTTACAATCTTGTTTTTGAAGATGGTAACAACAATGAGCCGAGTCGTCAGTTTTTGACTGGAGACAAGGCAACTGAAGCATGGGTACAGGAAGGTGATGACTACTTAAACACCCTGAACCGTCCTAGAGAGGGAGATCTGATCTATTTCCCCATGATGGACAAGATATTCGAAGTAATGTATGTCGATGATCGTCCTGTACATTTTCAGCTTGGTAGAATGCAGTCTTATGATTTACGCTGTGAACTCTACGAGTATAGCAGCGAAGAGATTAACACTGGTGACAGCGATATAGATGCTGTCGAAGATAACTATAGCCTAAACACTTTAATATACCAATTCACCTTAGAAGATGGATCTGGGATACTTCAGAGTGAGGATGGTGACAGTTTGCTTCAAGAGTTTACAATAGAAACATCTGCTCCTGCTGCGAACAACAACTTCTTCCAGTTCGAGGCAGACTCTATATTAGACTTTAGTGAAAGTAATCCGTTTAGTGAACGAGATAGATACTAATGTTTGGCCATACTTATTATCATAGTATTATTCGCAAGTACATTATCATGTTTGGTACAATGTTTAATGATATTGATGTACAGCGTTTTAATCAGTCTGGCGAAAGGGTGCAAACATTACGGGTACCTATTGCTTATGGTCCTAAGGAGAAATTCCTAGTAAGGTTGGCGCAAGATCCTAACTTCGATAAGGACGTTGCTATTTCACTACCTAGGATGTCCTTTGAAATAACTTCAATGAATTACAATCCTACTCGTAAGCTACCTTCTACTATTAAGAATGTATACAATTACGAGGATGACAATAAGTTAAAGTATCAGTACACGCCTGTACCTTTTGATATTAACATTTCGTTATCAGTGTTTGTAAAGAACGCGGATGATGGTGTACAAATACTAGAAGGTATCCTTCCATTCTTTACACCGGAGTGGACTAACAGTGTCAAACTAATACCTGATTTGAATATTAATATGGATGTTCCTGTAGTGTTCAACGATATATCTACAGAGGACACGTATGATGGAGATTTCTCAACTAGAAGAGCTCTGATACATACGTTGAACTTTACTGTCAAGGGATACTTGTTTGGACCTGTTAGAACACAGGGTGTGATCAAGCGCGCAATCACGCGTGTTAGCGTCTCTACTGCCAATACGTCAGAAGTGTCATCAACGTTAGAAGTTACTCCTGGATTGACCGCAAATGGCACTCCTACATCAGACGCGAGTGTCTCAATTCCATCGAGCTCTATTGGTAGCGACGACGACTTTGGCTATATAGAAGATCAGCAGTTCTTTGTAAGTGGTACTAAACGTGAGTAAAACTAAGTTAGAAAACAACCTTAACGATCTATTCGAGTTGCCGGCAGATACTGCTAGCATAGTAGAGAGTAAGGAAGCACGTACTCCAGAAGCTACTAATCAGTTAGTTAATCGCGAAGGACGAGACTTTACAGGCGATATCGACACTGACTATCGATACGCCAGAGAAAACTTATACGACCTTATTGAGAACGGATCACACGCACTTCATGAGCTAGTAGAGATTGCAAAAGCAAGTGAGCACCCCAGAGCGTTTGAAGTAGTTGCTTCGCTAATGAAGACACTGACTGACGCAAACAAAGATTTGTTAGACATACAGACTAAAGTCAAAAAGCTCAAGCAGGACGATCCTGCCACGCAAGGACCAAACAACGTCACCAATGCTTTGTTTGTTGGGTCGACCACCGAGCTACAGAATATGCTTAAAGATAACTTAGATAGTGATACTTGATCGGCTACACCGCCATTATCCCCCCCTTGAAGAATAAGTCAACAGTTAATGTCTATAGATACCTACCTTGGCAACAAAAATCTTAAAAGAGTTGGAGTTCCTGTTGAATACACGCAGGAGCAAGTCAAGGAGTATATCAAGTGCTCCCGCAATGCTGCCTACTTTATAAGGAACTACGTAAAGATTGTTAATGTCGACACAGGTCTTGTAGATTTTGACCTGTGGCCTTTTCAAGAAGAGATGGTAGACAAGTTCAACTATAACAGATTTGTAATATGTAAGCTACCACGACAGGTTGGAAAGACTACTACGGTTGCTGCATACATTTTATGGCAGGTGCTGTTCAACGATCAGTACAGTGTCGCTATCCTTGCAAACAAACTAGCACAAGCTAGAGAGATCCTTGGACGAATACAAACAGCTTACGAGTGGCTACCAAAGTGGCTACAGCAAGGTGTTAAAGAATGGAACAAGGGTAACATAGAATTGGAGAATGGATCCGAGATACTAGCTTCAGCTACTTCATCCTCGGCTATTCGAGGTACATCTCAGAACCTAATATATCTTGATGAGTTTGCATTTGTACCTAACAATCTACAAGAAGAGTTCTTTGCATCGGTGTTCCCTACAGTATCATCTGGTACCAGTACTAAGGTTCTTGTAACATCCACGCCTAACGGTATGAATATGTTTTACAAGATATGGGTGGACAGTGAGGAAGGCAACAACAGCTACGTGAGACACGATGTACATTGGTCAGATGTTCCAGGACGAGATGAGAAGTGGAAGCTAGAGACTATCAAGAACACAAGCGAGGAGCAGTTCAGACAAGAGTTTGAATGTGAGTTCCTAGGAAGTTCAGCAACGCTTATTGATGGACGCAAGCTAGCTCAAATACCTTTCATCAAACCGGTTGCCTCAAATAACGGGTTTGATATATATGAGAGACCTCAGAAAGATCACTTGTATGTGGTGACTGTTGATACAGCGAGAGGCGTAGGGTTAGATTACAGCGCTTTGGTAGTATTCGATGTCACTGATATGCCATACAAAATTGTTGGTAAGTATCGATCTAAAGAAATATCCCCAATGTTCTATCCGGACGTTATTGTAAATGCTGCAAAGATGTATAACGAGGCATTTATATTAGTAGAATTGAACGATTTGGGCGAGACTGTTGCAACTATTATTCAACAGGATCTCGAATACGAAAATATACTAAGTACTAGTGTAAAAGGAAGAGGTGGGCAGCAAGTAAGCGGTGGTCACTCGCATCGGATTCAGCTTGGCGTCAAAACAACAAAGACCGTTAAGCGAATCGGGTGCTCCAACCTAAAGGACATAGTCGAAAGCGATAAGATGATTATCAACGACTATGATCTTTTACAAGAGCTTTCAGTTTTCATAAATAAGAGAAGCAGCTATGAGGCTGAAGAAGGTCACCATGACGACCTTGTTATGTGCACTGTTTTGTTTTCGTGGTTAGTGAGGCAAGAGTTTTTTATTGAGCTAACTGATAACGATGTACGTAGTCGACTTTATATTGAAAATCAAAAGATGATTGAAGATGATGTTCTACCATTCGGTATTGTAGACGATGGGCACGACATATACCATGTAGAAGACAGTGTGGGTCCTCTCGGATACACGTACGATGTGAAAGACGTCGTAGACTTCTAAAATTATAAATATAACAGTAATTAAACCACGAGGAGATTAAAATGGCCTTTCAAATTTCTCCAGGAGTCAACGTAAGTGAGATTGATCTTACAGCGATTGTCCCTGCAGTACAAACAACGGCTGGAGCATTTGCTGGTCAGTTCCGTTGGGGTCCTGTTGAGCAGCGAGTGCTGATCAGCAACGAAGCACAGCTACTGGGCCAGTTCCAAAAGCCCGACAGCACATATTTTAGAGACTTTTTTGTTGCAGCTAACTTCTTAGCATACGCAGACACACTTCACACTGTCCGCATCAACAATACTGGACTAGCCAATGCTATTACGTCCGGTAATGCTTCGATCACTCTGATTAAGAGCGAAGCAGACTACGATGCTAACTTTGCAAACGGTACTAGCGGTGTAGGTAATTTCGTAGCTAAGTATGGCGGCGCTCTTGGCAACTCGTTAAAGTATTCTATCTGTCCAAGTGCGACCGCATTCGAGTCTGTATTGTCGGGCAACTACACTGTAGTAGACGGCAACACTGGTGTTACGTTCTCCGCTAACCAAGCGTTAACAGTAACCCCTGGTGACTTCCTACAGCTTGGTCCAGATAAAGATCTGTATAAAGTAGCTACAGTAGCAGGGGATGGCCTGTCTGTTACCCTAGACAACGAGTATGTTGGTACTACTGTAAACAGTGATACTGCACAGAAGCGTTTGTGGGAATACCACAACTTCTTTAACCGTGCACCAGGTACCTCACCATTCGCTACTACACGTGGTGGATCAGCTGATCAAATGCACGTAGTGGTTATTGACGAAGATGGTGAATGGACTAACGTTAAAGGTCAGGTCGTTGAAGTCTTTGATTCGGTTTCTAAAGCATCTGATGCTAAGAACGAAGATGGCTCTACAAACTACTATGCCTCTAGGATTAACCGAGAGTCTTCGTACATGTGGTGGGCCGCTCATCCCAGTGGTGTAACGAACGCTGGTAGCAAGGCTAGCGGAACTACATATGGTGGTGGTAACACTCCTGTAAGCGAGTCGTTCCGATCCGGATCTGATGGATCTACAGGTACTGCTGGCCAGTATCAACGTGCATACGATCTGTTTAAGTCTGCAGAAGAAGTCGATGTATCAGTCATTCTTGGTGGCGCAGCTACATCAGCCACGGCGATTCACTTGATCAACAATATTGCAGAATTCAGAAAGGACTGTGTTGTATGTCTTTCTCCTGAGCAAGATGACGTAGTTAACAATACTTCGTACAACAACGCAGAAGCTGATGACGTCGTAGAGTTCCGAAATACTTTACCTTCAACATCATACGCAGTATTGGACAGCGGGTACAAGTATCAGTACGATAAGTACAACGATGCATACCGCTGGGTACCGCTGAATGGCGATATCGCTGGTACTATGGCTCGTACCGATGAAGTACGAGATCCTTGGTACTCACCTGCTGGCCTGTCGCGTGGACGAATTAAGAACTCTGTATCTCTTGCATTCAATCCAGACAAGACAGCACGCGATCTACTTTACAAGAACGGTGTAAACCCAGTAACTACATTCCCAGGCGAAGGAACAATTTTGTTTGGTGATAAGACATTGCTAGGATATCCAAGTGCATTTGATCGAATCAACGTTCGACGATTGTTTATCGTTTTAGAAAAGGCAATTGCGATCGCTGCAAGACAAAGTCTGTTCGAATTCAACGATGAGTTCACTAGAGCCCAGTTTGTCAATTTAGTTGAGCCCTTCTTACGAGACGTACAGGGTCGACGAGGCATTACTGATTTCCGAGTAGTTTGTGACGATACAAACAATACGTCAGAAATTATTGACCGCAACGAGTTTGTCGGAGACATATACGTCAAGCCTGCTCGCTCAATTAACTTCATTCAACTTAACTTTGTTGCAGTTAGAACAGGTGTTGAGTTTGAAGAAGTCGTCGGCCAGTTTGGATAATAGGGAGAATAAAAATGGCTTTTAACGTAAACACCTTTAGGGGTGAGCTTAAGCAAGGAGGGGCCCGTCCCTCTTTGTTTGAGATTCAATTGTTCCAACCACAGGGAGGGACGTTGAACGGTGGCGATCTGATCACTAAATCTCCTTTCATGGTTCGTGCAGGACAAATCCCACAATCATCGCTGGGCACTATTGTTGCTCCTTATTTCGGTCGACAGATCAAACTTGCCGGTAACCGCACGTTTGATGATTGGACTGTAACTATTATGAATGATGAAGACTTTAAACTCCGTAACGCATTGGAGAATTGGAGTCACAAAATTAATAATCATTCCGGCAACTTAAATGAGTATGGTACTAACCCAGCTCAATACAAAGCTCAGGCCAAAGTGTTACAGTACAGTAAAGAGGGCGGCGTCATACAGACATACACGTTTGACGGTTTGTACCCTGTAGCAGTTTCTCCTATTGATCTGGCTTGGGAAGCAGAAGCAATTGAAGAATTTACTGTTACCTTCGCTTACGACTGGTGGGAACACGGCGAGTCCGGCGTAAACTAAAAGGATTGGTTAGATGGCTAATCAGCTTTATACTAAAGCCAAGCAGGCTTTGCTTGGCGGTGAACTAAATCTGTCATCTAATGTGATTACAATAGCGCTAGTAGACACGGACGTCTACTCGTTTAATGGATCGCATCAGTTCCGATCTAGTATACCCAACACAGCAGTAGTATCAACTAACAATCTTATCAGTAAAACTATTACCGATGGGGTTTTCGATGCTGCAGATGTAGAGTTTCCATTCGTAACAGGCGCCAATTGTGAGGCTCTTGTTTTATATCATAACACTGGTGATGCTGAAAACAATGAAGGTGATCAAGCTACTTCTAGACTGGTCGTCTACATTGACACTGCCGTGGGTCTTCCTATCCTTCCAAGCGGCGGCAATATAACTGTCAAATTCTCTGACGGTGTCTCTAAAATCTTCGCGATTTAAACTCTATCACTAGTGTTCTTGTGGGTCGATAAATATATCGATCCATTCATTCTCTGAGGACAAACATAGTGCAATTATTCGGATTCGATATAACAAGGTCAGATCAAGAAAAGAAAGAAGATCTGAAAACCTTCGTACCCCCACAGACCGACGACGGAGCTATTGAGGTAGCACCTGGTGGTTCCTATGGTACATTTGTAGATTTAGACGGAACGGCTAAGTCAGAAGCAGAGCTGGTTACTAGGTATCGAGAGATGTCAATGCAACCGGAATGTGATGCCGCTGTGGAGGACGTTATCAACGAATCAATTGTAATGGAAGAAGAGAGTCCTATTGAAATAGTGTTGGATAATCTCAAGCAACCAAATTCCATTAAGAATAAGATCCGAGAAGAATTTGAAACAGTTCTTGATATGCTGGACTTTGGTAATAAAGGATACGATATCTTTAAACGTTGGTATGTAGATGGTAGACTATACCATCACATCATTATTAACGACAAGGATCCAAGAGATGGTATTAAAGAACTGAGATATATTGACCCTCGTAAGATTCGTAAAGTTCGAGAGAAAGTAAAATCCAAAGATCCTCGTACTGGTGCTACGATATACAACAAAGAACAAAAAGAATACTATCTGTATAACCCAAAAGGGATATCCTCTTCTGCCACCCAAGGCATTAAGATTGCAACAGACAGTATTAGTCACATTCACAGTGGGCTGATGGACTCTAAGAACAAGATGATTCTTGGGCATCTCAACAAAGCTGTAAAGCCTCTGAACCAATTGCGAATGCTGGAAGACGCTACGGTTATATACCGTCTTGCCAGAGCACCAGAGCGGCGAATCTTTTATATCGACGTTGGTAACCTGCCAAAGATGAAGGCAGAACAGTATCTTCGCGACATGATGGTTAAGCACAAGAATAAGCTGGTGTATGACGCTAGTACAGGCGAAGTACGCGACGATCGTAAGTTCATGACTATGTTAGAGGACTTCTGGTTACCGCGCAGAGACGGCGGTAGAGGCACTGAGATAACGACTTTGCCAGGTGGTCAGAATCTAGGAGAAATGGACGACGTTGACTACTTCCGTCGTAAGTTATACAAGTCGCTCAACGTACCCGTAACCCGCATGGAATCTGATACTCAGTTTAACATGGGTAGGTCTTCGGAGATTACTAGAGACGAGATTAAGTTCAATAAATTTATCAAACGTCTAAGGACTAGATTTACTCATCTGTTTGAAGGACTGCTGGAAATACAATTAGTATTGAAGGGTGTTCTTTCACGAGCTGACTGGGAAGAGATGCGTAACAATATCCACTACGACTTTAAAGAGGATAATTACTTTTCTGAGCTCAAGCAAACGGAGATCATGACAGAGCGGCTACGTCTGGCTGGAGAAATTGATCCACTAGTTGGCAAGTACTACTCCATGAAATGGGTTCGAGAAAACGTCCTG
>Ga0228643_1000626_pt1 | contig 11517 bp, 9 predicted proteins | sample 55DmetaG_FD_190533 | JGI IMG/M metagenome (GOLD analysis project Ga0228643, IMG submission 190533) | Seawater microbial communities from Monterey Bay, California, United States - 55D | ecosystem: Environmental > Aquatic > Marine > Coastal | place: USA: California | collected 2016-11-08
TACGAAAATTGACCGTTTTTCTCTAAAAGCCCAATAACTCTGTTCTGATCATTTGAGATTGTTATTTTATTATTTGCATAATATAGCCACTGATTATCATAGTGAACAAGCTTGTTAATATAGTCTTTGTAGCCAAAAAGAAAATATAAAAATAACGCTATTAAAACAGCTGTTCCAAATGCAAATGTTTTTTTATATGAAAACCCTACATTTTCAACATTTAAAATCGCAACTGTTTTTAAAGGCTTTTGTAAAGCTTGTTGAATTGAGACAATTTCAATTGTTTTGTTGCCTTGCTTGTTGTTTATAAACAGAAGAGAATCTTTAGTGCTTAATATAGGGATCCCTTGAGCCTTGTTTTTAAAAAATTCTGCTGTGTCATATTCTGTTACAGAGTTGTTTTCAAAATCAAAAACAGCAATATTTAAATGATCTAGGTAGCCTTTTTGATTATTAACCTGAAACCCTTGAGATGAGCTTGATGTTATTGGTATTTGCGGGTTAAACCCCAGCTCAAACAGCTCTATACTCTTTGTTTGAAAGTCTATTTTATAAACATCTTTTATAGCTGCGTCTATACGTTGATTTTCATTAAGTGAGGCTCGACCTCCCAATACATATAGATTATTTTTTGTTTTATGAAAGATTGATTTCCACCTTGGTTTTAGATTTGGTGCTGGATCAAAGACACAAAGCTCCCATTGGTTTGTGGCAGTGTCAAAATATGTAGTGTACTCTTTAAATGCCCAGAACCCATATCCACTATTCATGTGTAACTGATTGTTGTGTTCAAAAACAGCTGCACCAAACTGGTTTTTTTGTTCAACAGAATTATCAATTCTAATGATCTTGTCTTTTTCAATTTGTAATACAGGGCCACCTCCGTTTAAAATTAAAAAAGTTTTAGTTTCAGTGTTAATCGGTTTGAAGTTTGTGTTGTTAAAACCTTTTTTAAAAAAAACAATGATGCTGTCTCTAACTGCGCTATCATAAGACAAAATGTTTTTGTTCCATTTTTTGTTTTCAAAAACATAATCAATATTGTTTTTTAAAAGATGAATTTTAGAGTCTTTGTCTTTGAAAAAAACAAAATTTTCGCCAATATTATCTGGAAGAGCATACTCTTGAGAGACAATTAAATTTAAAAATAATAATAGAACAACTGCAATAGTGCGTTTAAACATGTTTTAAAAATAAATAATAATTATGACTGACTTAATTTATTATATAACTTTTTTTTCTTTGACCCTAATAGTCTCTTTGTATCTCAACGGATATTTGAATAGGCTCTTTGTTGGCAATAAACTTACAGACCCAATTAACGAAAGGTCATCACATAATTATCCTGCAACTCGGTCTGGCGGTCTGTCTGTATTTTTTACTGTTTGTATTGCTTCAGCTTTTGCAGTTGCAACCGATGAGCTTTTTTTCCCTTTGTATGTATTGTTAAGTGTGTTTTTTATGACACTGACTGGTTTTGCTGATGACTTAATTGAAGTTCGATATAGAGAGAAATTGTTTTTACAGCTATTTGCCGGTGTCTTAATGATTCAATCTGGGTATTACATTGATTCGTTTCACGGAGTTTTTGGAGTTTATGAATTACCTTATTGGCTTTCGGTTTTTGTTTCTCTTTTTGTATTTGTGGTGGTTGTGAATGCGCTAAACTTAATTGACGGTCTTGATGGGCTTGCGTCGTTTTTGTCTATAAAGTTTTTTTTAGTTGCTGGGGGAATCATTTTAATTGCAGACTCAAAAATGTTTCTTTTTTTTCCAATAATAATTGGAGCGCTAATTGGCTTTTTAACTTATAATTTTAACCGAACCAACAAGGTTTTTTTAGGCGATACAGGGTCATTGTTTTTAGGGTCCATTATGAGTTTTCTGATTTTTTATATTCTCGACACAGAAAATAGCATAATTACAGACTCTTTTATTTCTAGGCCATTTTTAACTGTTTTAATGTTAGTTTATCCATTGGTTGACACTTTACGCGCATTCTCTATTAGGGCATATCGCAATCAATCTCCATTCGTTGCTGATAGAATACACCTACACCATAGGCTTGCTGATAAAGGTTATGAACATTGGCAGGCCTCGTTATTGATTTTTATTCTTTCTGTTTTAATTCTTTTGATAAACTGTATTGTGTTTTTAACCCTCGGGCTAATTGGATGCGTTGCTTTAACATTGTTCCTTCTTGGCTTGATTTACTATCTTTTTTTTAAATGAAAAAACTACTGTTTTTATTTTCAAGTTTATCCTGTTTAGTTTTGTTTTCACAGGAAAATCTTCCATCAGGGCAACTACTAATTGCAAAAGACTCTATTTCGTTTTATTCTTTTTCCAAAACGGGGGTTTATGATTTTACTATTCGAAATGGCGGATTTGATAAGGTTTTTTATGAGTACTCTAAACCTTTGCCGTCAGAAATAAAAAATATCCCTATGAGAGACCTCAAGGCAGTTGTTTCAGAAGATGGAATAGTGTATTTTTTATATCCCGGCGGAGGGCTATTGTTTGAATATAAGGATAATAATATTACAAGAATTGACGAAAGTTTTCCACACAGAAATCAATTTTCTGGGCACTTTTTTATTTACAAAAAAGCTCCATATTTGATGGGGGGATATGGATATTGGAAAAGCAACAGTCTGTTAACTAAGTTTAACTTTCAAACCAAAGAGTGGGATTATATTGAAACAAGAGGGCAGGTGCCTGAACTAGGGGTTAATTCAGGCTCTTTTGTAATTGAAAATGATATTTTGTATGTTTTTGATTTTTATCAAAAAATAAACGATGTAGATGTTAAAAACAATAACACTTATGAGTTTGATTTGAGTAGTTTAAAGTGGGAAAAGAAAGGGTCCTTGAACCGATTGTTTTATGATGATGTAAACAGAAAAACTTTAGAGATAGCTATTCCGTTTAGATCAACAAAATTTTTACAAAAAAACCTTGACGGCAAAAACTTAATTGTTATTGAGCCCTCAAAAAATACTGTAAAAACCTATATTAATGAAAACTTAGTTCAAGTTAGAAGAAACGCCATCAATATTTGGAATAAAATAATTTATACCAGCTTAACAGCAGATAGGGCTTATGAGACGCTGATTATAAAAGACTTTAATGACGGTTTAATTTTAGAAAGCGAAGCTTATCTTACAAATGACTATGATTTGTTTATGTCCTACTTTCTAGTAGTTTTACTTTTCTGTTTTCTATTGGTTGGGTTAACTTTTCTCAAATTCAAAGGAAATACTTTTTACTTTGTGATTAATGAAAATACTTTAATTGGGCTAAACAAATCCATGATCATATCAAAAGAAGAAAAGTTTATTATAAGTTTATTATCAAGCTCTAAAAACAATCAGGTAGATAATGTTTTTTTCTTAAACTATTTCAAGCAAAGTGAACTTAGTGAAGACGCAAATATTAAAAGAAAAAACAAGGCTATAAATGATCTAAACGCAAAGTTTAAAGAGACTTTTCAACTTGAATTAATAATTAAGGCTGCCAAACAATCTGATTCAAGGCAGGTGGTTTATAATTTAAATCCTAAAATTATTATTTAATCACTCTCTGAATTTAATTAATAGATCTACAATTTTTCTGTCATTAGATAGCCGGGGAAGTTTATTTTGACCGCCCAATTTCCCAATACTTTCCATATAGCTTTTAAACCCTCCTTTTTTTACAACAACTATCTCCAAAGGTTTTAATACTTTTCCCTGGACAAGGTCTTTATAATAGCTATTTAAGCTTTGTAAATTAAGGTCTAGTTCTTTTTCTGTTTTTTTAATTTTTTCTAAAGAAACCTCCTGACCAAACTCTATCCACCACTGGTGAAAGGGCAAACCTTTTTTTGGATTTACATTTGGGGCTACAGTAAACTCTTTTAAAGAAATTTTTTCATTGATTAGCGTTTTTCTTAACGCTTTTTCAACCTCGCTGCCAATTACATGTTCTCCAAATGCTGAAATAAAATGTTTATACCTTCCTGTAACCTTAATTCGAGCAGGGACAAGAGATGTGAATTCTACAGTATCTCCTGTATTATATCCCCATAGTCCTGCATTCGTTGACACTACCAAAACATAGTTTGTTTCTTTTTCAACCTCATTAATCGTTAAGCGTTTTGGGCGATCCTTCTTCATCTCCTCAATTTCAATAAACTCATAAAATATACCTGAGTTGAGCTGTAGCAAAAGCCCTTCTTCTTCTTGTGAGTCTTGATATGCAAAAAATCCTTCGGATGCTGGGTAATATTCAATACTATCAATTTCCTCGCCAATTAGCCGTCTAAAAGATTCTTTGTAAGGACTATAGTTAACGCCTCCGTAAACAAAAAGACTAAAATTTGGAAAAATCTTTTTTATAGTTTTTTTACCAGTAATTTCAAGTAGTTTTTCAAAATACATAATAACCCAAGGGGGTATTCCTCCTATTGCTGCCATATCTTCTTTAAGGGTTTCTTTAGATATCTCTAAAACTTTTTTCTCCCAATCCTCAATACAGTTTGTTTCCCAGGAAGGCATTGTGTTTTGCTTTAAAAAAGATGGCGTATAGTGGGCAACAATTCCAGAAAGGCGCCCTGTTTTAACGCCTTTTATTTCCCGTAGTAAGGGGCTTCCTTGCAAAAAAATAATTTTTTTATTTAAAAAACTCGTGTTAGACGTTTCATTGATGTAGTGCATTGTTGCCTCAACAGACCCTTTCACATGATAAGGCATTGATTCTTTGGATATGGGAATGTGTTTTTCGCCAGATGTGGTCCCTGATGTTTTAGCGAAGTAAATTGGCCTCCCCGGCCATAAAACATCTTTTTCTCCTTCTGTTATTAATTTGATATATTTTTTTAATCCTTCGTAATCTCTTACTGGAACTAGTTTAGAAAAGTCTTCATGATTTATAATTTTTCCAAAGGAATGCTCTTTGCCAAAGCGTGTTTTTTTTCCTTTAATTAATAGCTTTTTAAAAACTTTCTCTTGAGTTTTATGTGGATATACGGCCCATTTTGTTGTTTTCCAAACAATATATTTCGCATAAACTTTAGCTGCCTTTTCTTTTAAACTACTCAAAACTTATGTATTCTAAAGGGTCTACCGGGTTTCCGTTATTCCAAAGCTCAAAGTGTAAATGCGGACCTGTACTCAATTCCCCTGTATTGCCTGAAAGCGCAATTGCTTGGCCTGCTTTAACAAAATCTCCCTGACTAGAAAGCCCCAAAGAATTATGCTTATAGACGCTGATTAAATTAAAAGAATGCTCTATTATCAAAACAAAGCCCGTGTCAATTGTCCATTCAGAAAAAAGAACTCTGCCATCTGAAATTGCTTTTACCGGAGTATTTGTTTTGGCGGGGACATCAACCCCAAAGTGCTTTTGCCTTGGGTCAAACGATGATGAAATTTGTCCTTGAAGAGGGCTAAATAAAACATATTCTACTTTAGATGCAGCGCTTTCAAGAGTGTTAAACCTGTCTTCATTCTCGACAAAATTTCTTAATAATGAATCTTCTATGTTTGTTTTAAATTGAAGTTCAGAAACATCTATTCTGGCAATATTACTTTCTTTCAAAAGCTCCTCTTGTGATACTTCTCCTAAAATAACCGATCCGACAGAATTTATAAACGTTTGGTTCTTTTGAATTACTCTTTCTAAAGAGTCTAATGTTTCTATGTTTCGCACAGCTGTTTGCCTTAAAGCTGTAGAATCATAGCCAGGAATATATTCTTTAATTGGAGTATATACAATTAAAACTATTGTTGTCATTATTAACACAACTGATGCAAAAGCAATTAATAAAAAAACATTGAGCTTGTTTAGTTTGTAAGAGATTCTTTCTTCATACGTCTCTTCATTTAAAACAACGAGCCTGTACTTGTTTAAAAGCCTTTGTTTAAATGGTTTTTTTGCATTTACTTTCACTTAGCTAATATAGTGAAGAGTCTATAATATTATTTAAAGACATTGTTAGAGTGTTTTAATATTTTTCTTTTTACTTTAGTAAAAAAAATTTACAATGGTTTTATCAAATTTATTTTTAGTGATCGGCCCTGGCCAAATTGCAATTATTGTTGTTCTAGTCCTATTGTTTTTTGGTGGAAAGAAAATCCCTGAGTTAATGAAAGGCCTTGGGTCTGGAATAAAAGAATTTAAAAAGGGGGTAAAAGAAGAAGATTCAATTGAAGAGTCTAAAAAAGAAGAATAGTTTTATAGAATCACAAGCGATTTTATAATTGCTCCTATTTCTACCATATATTCTCTTTTTCTGTCTGAAGGAGAAAAAACAAACCCCTCTATAACAATAGTCCTGTTATTTTTTGTGTCTTTTATGTGGTAATTTAAAAAAGGTCCAGCCATATAGTCGTTAACAACTTCCCAGGTGCCTTTTGTTTCAAAGGCTTCATAGATTTTGATTTTAGTTTTTTTGTAAAATGGTTGGTATACTTTTTCTGTAACTATATACGAGCCTTCATTTCTTCCAGGCACGAACTCTTTCCCAATAGAGTCCCTGGTTTTAATAATTCTCTCCAGATCTATTTTTCCTGAACTTAACGGCACATTATAGACCAATATGTTAACGCTTCCTCTCTTTGTTTCTCTTTGAAACCAGAGTTTGTTTTGCTCATCCTTTTTGAAAAGCTTATATGCAGATGGCAAGGTTAGCCCAATCCCTATAGCTTTAAATTCATCGGTTTTTAAAACAGACTTTTTTATTCTTTTTTGTTTCTCCCTTATTTCGTTATTTGTAAAGACTGTTTTTGCTTTATTTGAGATAATATTTAGTTGTTCGATTATCTTTTTATTAGACTTTCCTTTAACGTTTAAAACAATTTGAGGGGCCGCGTATTTATTTTTGGAAATAAATGCTGTGTCAATATTGCTTTTGGAGATCTGTATTATATTCCTACCCTCCCTAGCAAAATCAGCAAACACTTTGGTTGGAATATGAATTAAAGAAAACATTGGTTCTTGCTGTGGAAGTCCTTCAAATTCAGAAGAAAAAAGGTTTCTTATTTGATCTCCAATTGAGCCTTCCCATAAATTATCATCTATTACTACCGAAACCGTATGAATATTTCCGCTTGATTTAGGCTTGTAGCTGTTTGAAGAATTTTCACAGGCTATGAAAAATAGTATGATTAATATGTAGATAATCTGTTTCATTTTTATTGAGCTAATGCTTTAATTCCTGGAAGCGTTTTTCCTTCTAAGCTTTCTAACATCGCTCCCCCTCCCGTAGAAACGTAACTAACCTTGTCTTGAAAATTAAACTGTTTTACTGCAGCCACAGAATCTCCCCCTCCAACAAGTGAAAAGGCGCCGAGTTTTGTGCTCTTAGAAATATATTCACCTAATTCAATTGTTCCTTTAGAAAAATTTTCCATTTCAAAAACCCCTACAGGTCCGTTCCATAAAATCGTTTTGCTTGACATGATAGCCTCTTTAAAGTTTGACAAAGAGCTTGGCCCGGCATCCATTCCTTGCCAGCCACTTGGAATATTATTTATTGAACAGATTTGTGTTTCTGCTTCGTTTGAGAAATCATTAGCACAAATCACATCGTTTGGGAGATAAATCTCAACCTTTTTTTCTTTTGCTTTTTCCAAAATTGATAATGCCAAGGATGTTTTATCGTCTTCACATATTGAATCTCCTATTTGTCCGCCTTGAGCTTTTATAAACGTAAAGGCCATTCCTCCGCCAATAATAAGCTTGTCAACTTTATCCATTATATTATTAATTATTGTGATTTTTGAAGAAACTTTCGCCCCTCCTAATATTCCTAAAACAGGTTTTTTTCCAGTATTCATCACTTTATGAATCGATTCTACTTCTTTTAAAAGCAACTCTCCAGCAAATTTGTTTTTCGGAAAAAAAGACGCAATAATGCTTGTTGAGGCGTGAGCTCTATGGGCGGTTCCAAAGGCATCATTAACATAGCTGTCACCAAGCTTAGATAATTCTTCCGCAAACTTCAAATCCCCGTTCTTTTCCTCAGGACAAAACCTTAAGTTTTCTAACAAAACTATTTCACCCGGCCCACTGTTTTCAACAATAGCAGTAGTTTTTTCACCTAAAACCTCATTAGTGAATCTTACTTTAACACCTATAACTCTTTCTACGTCTTTTACAATATGTACAAGAGAAAATTTAGGGTCATTTCCTTTTGGCCTACCTAAATGAGATATAAGAACAGGAGTTCCTCCGTCTTTTAAAATTTTATCAATTGTTTTTTTTGCAGCAACTATTCTGGAATTATCCGTGACTACTTTTTTATTGCTTAGAGGAACATTAAAATCTACCCTTATTAATACTTTTTGGTTTTTAAAGTCGTTTTGATAAATAGAATTCATACGTAAATATTGGTGGTCAAAGATATGTATTTCTGGTTTATTTAAACTTTAATCTTTTATCTTTGAAAGATGTTATTTAACGATGTTATTGGACAAGACGCTTTAAAGCTAGAGCTAAAAAAAAGTCATGAGCAAGGGAGGGTTGCTCATTCTCAGCTTTTTATTTCGCCGGAGGGTTCGGGTGGCCTTTCTTTGTCAATTGCTTTTGCTCGAATGGTTATTGAAAATAACCTGTCTTCTGAAACTACAAGCTATAAATTAAGCGAATTAAAACATCCCGACCTACATTTTTTATTTCCTACAGCAGCAAACAAAGATGTAAAGTCCAAGGCCTCCTCTGTTTTGTTTATGAAGGAATGGAGAGAATTTGTTGGTGAGGAGCCTTATGGAAACCTTTTTGATTGGTACTTAAAGCTTGGGGTTGAAAACAAACAAGGAAAAATAGGAACCGATGATGTGGAAGATTTAGTAAAAAAAATGTCACTAAAATCATATGAGGGCGGATGGAAAGTTGCGGTCATATGGATGGCAGAAAAACTAAATCAAATTGCCGCCAATAAGCTTTTAAAACTAATTGAAGAGCCGCCAAAAAACACTCTATTTATTTTTGTTTGTGAGAGAGAAGGTGCACTTCTTGATACAATTGTTTCGAGATGTCAAATTTCCAAACTTCAACCAATATCAAATAACGAGATTGAGTCTTATTTAATAAAAAAGGGCGTAGAGAGTTCTAAGGCAAAAAATACCGCTATTAATTCCGACGGAAATCTACGGCGCGCCATAAAGAATATTTATGATGATGAAAAAGAAAAAAACTTTGAAGAGTGGTTTTTAAACTGGCTTAGAACTGCTTTTAAGGTTAGGCACAATAAAGAGGAGGTGCTACAGCTAGTTAGTTGGAGTAAAACAATTTCAAAAACTGGAAGAGAGGTTCAAAAAAGTTTTTTAATGTTTAGCCTTACGGTTTTTAGAAACGCTTTGTTAAAAAACTATGACTTGAACTCTCTTGTTACGTTTCAACCTAAGACTGATATTAATTTCGAGTCCTTTTCACAATATGTAAACGGTGACAATATTGAAGAAATTTACAACGAAATAGAAGGCGCTATCACGTCAATAGAAGCAAACGGAAACCCTAATATAGTTTTTATGGACCTGTCGTTAAAGCTAACACGGCTTATACAATAGCCTTTTCTTATTCTTTTGTTTTTTTTATAAGCAAAAACTATGTTTAATGATTAAAAACGAGCGGGGTTTTAGCAATCCAGCTTGTTGCCAAAAGCTTTTGGGTTACCCAACCAATTACACGGTCTTAAACCCGCTTAAATTTGATTTTTGAAGACAAACATAGTGGAAGAGAAAGATTTTGTAAAAAAAGAAACGAAATTTGAACACAACCCAACACAAAGACCTTTTAAAAACCACAGTTTCGAACCTTTATATTTTTCTGAAAGCATACAAACATAAAAAGAATCCATATACATGGGTTTTTGTTTAATTAACAAAAAACCACTCTCTTCTAAATAACTTACTAGTCCATTAGTTGAAAAATGCCATAAGTGTCTTGGAACATCATACCCCGCCCAGAACTCTTTATAATGCCTTGCTTCCCAAGATTGAAAATTTGGACAAGCAATGACAAGAAGCCCTTTTGATTTAATTAATGGTTTTAAAAAGGCTATTGTTTCGGAATAAGACTCTACGTGCTCTAGTGAGTGCCACATAGTAATAACATCAAAGTAGGCTTTGCCAAAGCTCAAAAGCAAGCCTTTCTCTTTATAAGTGTTAGTAGCTTTTGAAGCAAAAAAAGGTTCATAACCGTGAGCTTCTATTCTTTTTTTATTTAATTCCGTTATAAAAAATCCATCACCGGAACCAAAATCTAGAAGTGTATTTAAAGACGAAGAGTGTTTTCTTAAGTGTTTTAGTTTTAGAAAAAAATTCCCTCTTTTGGCAAGAGAATACAGTTTAGAAAAAAAAGAACCATTTTTATTGTGAGAAAGATATTCTTTGGATTTATAATATTTGGGTAAATCTTTCGAGGATGGCTTAGGTGCGGTTTCTAAAACACCACTACGACTAGAGGGCTGAATGGTGAACTTTTTTTTAGACAGAAAATGATCAATAACTTCCATTGATGTTTGTTTATTTTTATTGTTCCACGTGGAACATTTACCTGCCCATATAAACCATCAAAACACTTATGTCGTTTGGAGAGACTCCGCTTATTCGAGAGGCTTGAGAAAGTGTTGCAGGCTTAATTTTGTTAAGCTTTTGAACAGCTTCTGATGACAGAGAATGAACTTTAGAGTACTCAAAGGTTATAGGGATTTTTATGTTTTCTAAGTTGTTTAATTTTTTAGCATTTGCTTTCTCTTTTTCAATATATCCCGAATACTTCACCTGTACCTCAGTTTGTTCAAAAACATCTAAACTAGGTTTGTTGTTAAGAACAAACTCTTTTACGGATACTATTTTGAGCATGTCGTCCATAGACAAATTGGGTCTTGAAAAAATCTTATACAGCTTTACAGATTGTGAAATTTTTGAGGATTTCTTTTTAGCCAAAACAGGGTTAATTTCGTCAGGCCTAACGCTAGTTTTTTTGAAAAAAGAGACAAATGAGTCTGTGGATTTCTTTTTGTTTTCTACATTAAAAAGTCTTTTGTCGTCTGCAAGACCTAAACTATAGGATTTTTCTGTTAGCCTCAGATCAGCATTATCTTGTCTAAGTAAAGTTCTATATTCAGCACGAGAGGTAAACATTCTGTAGGGTTCCTCGGTCCCTTTAGTGATTAGGTCATCGATTAAAACCCCAATATAAGCTTCATCCCTTTTAAGGATAAAGGGATCTTTGTTGTTTATACGTAAATGTGCATTAATTCCAGCCATAAGCCCTTGGGCTGCAGCTTCTTCATACCCTGTTGTGCCGTTTATTTGACCAGCAAAAAACAGCCCAGAAATAGGCTTTGTTTCTAAAGAGCTTTTTAATTGTGTTGGGGGGAAGTAATCGTATTCAATTGCGTATCCTGGCCTAAAAAACTTAACGTTTTCAAAACCTGCCACGGACTTTAAGGCCTTGTACTGAACGTCTTCGGGAAGAGAGGTTGAAAAACCATTAACATAAACCTCTACGGTGTTCCAGCCTTCTGGC
>Ga0228643_1000628_pt1 | contig 11505 bp, 8 predicted proteins | sample 55DmetaG_FD_190533 | JGI IMG/M metagenome (GOLD analysis project Ga0228643, IMG submission 190533) | Seawater microbial communities from Monterey Bay, California, United States - 55D | ecosystem: Environmental > Aquatic > Marine > Coastal | place: USA: California | collected 2016-11-08
TTCAGGATTTGCAAATCAATATCATCGAGCTTATGCATTCAATATATCCTTATTTCACATAATCTTACACATACAATCAATCTTGCGCAATTAAATTACAATATTTTGTAATAAAATAAGTATTTAAAAGCAATTATAATGGTTCAAATTTTCTTTAAACCAAAGTATATCTTTCGAAACACAATAAAGGATTCCCGCAAATGGCTGACACTAGACACACCAAACTTCTAATTATTGGCTCAGGCCCAGCAGGTTACACTGCGGCTGTGTATGCGTCTCGTGCAATGCTAAATCCAGTACTCGTTCAGGGTATTGAACCAGGTGGACAATTAACAACGACAACTGAGGTCGAAAATTGGCCTGGTGACACTGAAGTACAGGGTCCAGATCTCATGATCCGCATGGAATCACACGCCAAGGCAATGGGAACTGAAATTATTGGCGACATTATTAGCGACCTGGATTTGTCAAAACGTCCATTCACTGCAAAGGGAGACAGTGGGACGATCTATACCTGTGACGCGGTAATTTTAGCCACTGGCGCCCGCGCTAAATGGCTTGGCTTGGAAACAGAAGAAAAGTTTAAAGGCTTTGGCGTTTCTGCATGCGCAACGTGTGATGGGTTCTTCTATCGCGGCCAGGAGATAGTTGTGATCGGTGGCGGCAATACTGCCGTCGAAGAGGCATTATTTCTAACAAATTTTGCATCAAAGGTTACACTCATTCACAGACGCGATGAATTCCGTTGCGAGAAGATCTTAGAAGACCGCATGATGAAGAATGAAAAAATTGAACCACTATACTTTCACGAATTAGTTGAAGTCACTGGGACTGATATGCCACTTGGCGTGGAAGGTATCAAAGTCAAACATACCAAGACAGGTGAAATCACAGAACTTCCATGCAAAGGCGTCTTCGTAGCTATTGGGCACGCCCCTGCAAATGAACTCGTCAAAGATCAACTTGAGACGCACATGGGTGGATATGTAGTCACAAAGCCTGACAGCACAGCAACGAGCATACCTGGTGTATTCGCTGCAGGTGACTTAACTGACCATATATATCGTCAAGCGGTTACATCCGCGGGAATGGGCTGCATGGCAGCGCTTGAGGCGGAACGCTTCTTGGCTGAAGAGAATTAAATACTAGAATAATACAATACAATAAATATTTTAGTATTTATTTTTCTCGTTGCCTTGCATCATTCAACAACACCATAAGATCATCCAATTGCTCTGGTTTCTTTGCCAAACCTGCTTTCAATATTTCTGGCAGTGCGTGGGCAATACTCCCTAAAAAATTGCGTTTATCAGCTTGCACATATTTCAATATACATGGATTAATTTCAGCTTCGTTTCCAATGAGAAAAAGTAATTTTATACCACTGTATGTCTTCTTCCAGAGAATATTTTTACAATTTTCAAGATTAGCTAATTCACTTTTTGGTATCATATCATTGTTTGAAACTTGAATTCTTAATAATTCAGTTAATCCACGGCTGGAAGATTTTGGCGCATAATCAATCATTAAAGTAAATTCATATTCATTATAAAGATCACTACCAACTGATAACTTTTTTAAATAAATAGATACTTGTTGATAATTTCCATTCCGTTTTGAGACATTAGCATATACGCTTCCAAAACCCACGGGAACAATTTCTTTTATTTGTTTATTCACAAGTTCAATTTTGAGTTTTTCCTCTTTTTCTTTTTGTTTTCGCAATGTTACTTTTTCAACAATGTCGTTAAGTCGAGCTCTACCCTCTTCTTGATTTTTTTTAATATTTTGAATACCTAATTTTTTATTTGTCACTCCCAAATTCATTTCTGTAAATTTATAAATTAATTGAGGATGAGTGTATAAATAACTTACCTCATAATTTGAACCACTTTGAGCTGTATAGCGTGCAACTTCATGATCATCACCACCAATATTACCCAAGAATTGGCCAGCAATATCTGGCTTAAATCTAAAAAAATAACTACCAAAACTTTCTAATGGATAGTAACCTTTACCCCTGAGTGTTGCCTCTTGAACTTTATTTTTCCTCATTTCGCCACATTGTTGCCACATTTTTTCCCAAGTGTATTTATTTATTTTTTCAAAGTCTTCACGAAGATCTATACTATATTCTATTGCCTCTCTTACAGATGCAAAATCCTTTACCCGGAAATCCCATTGTGGTTTCCCAATTTGCATCCAAAGATTGTGAAAATCTGACATGAATTGCGTGGCCCAAATATTGTAATCAGCAGCAGTGCAACCCCTGATACTATCCAGTGCCACACTACCATCTTTTCGAACACCTGACATGAAGCGATGGAATGCGACATAAGCCATTTCGACAAACTCCTCATCATTCGTCAAAATACCAGCCCGAAGAAGTGCCTGGGCCCTCAATATACCACCATTTTTACACGCTTCATTTAACTGCGAGTAATCAATTGGATTTTGGTTGCAATATCTTGTGACATGCCTCCCGGCATTGTCCGTTGGAAATAATTCCAGGGTTCTCAGATTCGCCCATTCATTAAACTTTAAATTAAATTCTTCTGACCAATTGAATTCGTCCCTCAACATTTCAAGCGCAGCAAAGGCTTTATTTATTAATAAAACATAACCAAAATTAACCTGATTTGTTTCTATATCTCTTCTTGGAGCATCATTATTGATCCAAGTTTCCAATACATTTTTTACACCTTTCAGATCATTTTCATTAAATAGCGCAGACAAGTAGCTTGCATTAAAAGTATTCTGACAGATCACAAATCCGTCTCTCAAACTATCTTCAAGCCAACTTTGTGATCCATCAATATTTTTACTTTGACCATCGGAAATATAAGAAACCTTTGCAAACCAATCAAAGCAAAAAGCTTTTCTTTCCTGTTTGCGCTTATATTCTTTCATTAAAATTTGATCCTGAAAACTTGGATTTAACAAACTATAAATTGCAGTTGTTTCAGCCGCTGTTCCAAATGGTTTTATTTTTTTTGATAAATCATAATATGGAATTTCTACATTATATTTTTTTTGATACTGCCGTAGATACTTAAACGCCTTATTTCTATCTACAGGCTTCCATCCTCTTTGCTTTTGGGAAATATAAAGGCAATCTAATTTTCTTTTTTTCATTTCTGTATAAGTATCAACAAAGTCTGCATACATCAGTGACGTACAGAGGTCATAATCACTTAGTTCAACCGCACTGATTTCTCGAGTAATTAAAGCCTTTAGAAGTGGAAGTGCTTTCTTTTTTCCAGCTTTTTTTGCGTTTATTCCTACAGGGCGTTTTGGCATAGGACGAGTAATTTTTGCTATTAGTTTTTTTAATAACTCCAATTCATTTTTATCAACAAAACCATCAAATATCATATTTTGATCTTTATATAGTTCTACAAAAGCTTTTTTTGTTTTGCCCCCGTATGCGCCATCTATCGGGCCTGGGGCATATCCCAACTCAGTCAATAATCTCTGTGCTGTGAAAATATCATTTGCAATTACAGGTTTTGCAAGAAATCCAATTGATAGAAATATTAGTATTAAAAACTTCAAACCAAATCTAATCATTAATAACATCCGATAATTATGTCTCATTAGCATACACCAGTTTTTACTCATATCAATGAGTATAGAAATTAGGAGCGTGGATTATGTCGGATTAAAAATATTTGTTTGTTATTTCGATTGTATCTACAAGACTTATAGCAGTATTAATTCGGTTTTTTAGAATACCAAAATCATCATCATTAAGATTTTCTTGTAAAACTTTAACATGACAATCAAACAGTTCTAATTCAAATAAATCATCTGTTTTCAAAGGTATTATAAAGCTGTCATCAACCATATCCTCAAAAACACCACATTCATTTTTTGATGTAGAAAATGCCTCTGGAAAATTAGGAAAATTTCCCTCCTCTATTTGAAAAGCAATTTTAATATTATATGAAACTTCGTCAGTTTTCTTTACCTTCAGACCTATCCATGTAGTTCCAAAATTATTTGCATTTGTCGTATATGAAATATCACCATCAAAGAATTTTTCATTATTTGAATCAAAGTTTAAAGAAAAATCATTTTGATTAATCTTAATGACTTCGTCTAGGCGCTTTAATTGAAATGAATTATTTTTTTTATTAAAAATAAAGTCATCACCATATGTTAATTCTTCAACTTTCATTTCTTTAACTTTTGGTATCTCAGAAATCTTACTTTTTTCTATCTCTAGTTCAATCATATCACCAAAACCCCAAACTGTTTTAAGTGAGGTTTTTTCTGTTAGATGTATTTTTCCTGATGCATACCATTGTTTAACATCAACTTTTTCAAATAGATCTATCCGGCCAAGGATAATAATTTCTCCATTTGCATTATATTGGACTGATAATTCTTTTCGCAATTCAGCTGATGGTTGTTTGTTAGCTTCATTTCCTTCGAACACACCTACTCCATTTGACAGTGTTAATGTGTCTTTTGCATGAAGTGATCTTTCATTGGTGTTAATGTTTGTGATGAACCATTGCACATCATATTTACCATCTAGTTTTTTTAATTCTTTTTCGTCAACAAAGTCAAAATTCACATCATCGGAAATTTTCTCAAATTTCATAGCAAGACTTTGATCATTTGCACCACAATTCTGGCTAGATTTAGGATTAAATTTCTTATTTAATTTTAAATTTCCAGCTATATAAAAACATCTTCGATCTGAAACTATATCGCCGGGAAATCCCCCACTGACTATCATGGAGCCATCATAATCTAGTGAGAAGTTGGTGTCGCTCAAACCTAGCTTTTGATATAAAATACTACTTTCATTCAGTTTTGGTTGGCCACGATTAAGTGTGAATAGTATTGACCCTAAATCTTGATATATCTGTCCATCAATAGTATTTCGATTCAGTTCAAGCTGAACTTTGTAAGTGCCATCATATGCAAATAACATTTCCCGTTTTCGTAAACGCTCAGCTTTTTCACGCTTGCGCTCTTCTTCTTTAATCTCTTCAAAATATTCACTGAGTTCATCCTCAAACTTACCTAACGCAAGTTGTAATAGATAAGGGTTTATACCCATCATATCATTACTTTGCATTGCATGCTCGACATCCTGGCCTATCATTGTCTCCAAAATAAGGGATGATCTCCACTCTTTTGGTAATTTGTGTTTTGATAAAAATGGTGATGTAAATACAAATTTTTTATCATCAAATCCATTCCAAAAATCTCTATAGCTACTTGGATTCCTTTTTAGCTGCTGAACCATTTCTGCTTGATTTTTACCATTTTCTGAACATGACATTTGATCATGCCCATTCCAATATTTAACAACTGTCTCGAGTGGATCATGTGCTATTTCCCATAATTTTAGATAAGCATCTGCAGGAGTTACACCATTGATATTTTTTGTATTAATAAAATCTATTCCATAAGCTTTTTGAAATGCATAATGAATTAATTCAAAGTGCGAAGGAAATTGTCCCATATAACCGAGTGCACAAATTCCACGTACAGCCTGAGGTACATAAACTGCATCTTTGTTAAATGTTGCCATCATAACTTCTAGATTTCTTACACCTGTATCAAATGCAATTTGGCTATTAAATTCCAAACCAAAATAAATACCTCCGGTCGCCATTCGAAAAGTATATGAACCACAATGATCATTAGTACTTCTGACTATCTTAAATTGACTTGTTAAATCACATATTTTCGTCCTCCATTCGTTTTCTTTTACTATCGCTGGATAATAATCCCATTGAGCAAAAAATGCCTCACCCATGTTAATAATATTTTGATGTGTTGTTGGATCAAAATCATATAGCTTGTGATAGATTGAATAATGAGCAAAAATGTTTGGGACAAAACTACTTATTGCGTATGCCCAAGCTTGACTGTTATTTCCTGGAATGTTTTTTATATAATGGTTGGGATTTTGTATAATGCCGTGCATTAACCAACCTTCTAAAATCTTCCGATAAATATTTACTCCCTTATTGGGATCATTAAGAAATACTTGTGATATAATATTACCGCAATTTAGAGCAAAGTCGTGTATTTGTGGGGAATCTGCTCCAGGAGATCCTATTGCATTTTTTAAAGACTTTTTATCAAAAATATTTGCACATTCTTCCAAACTCAAATCTTGATCTAATAAGTAGCTCAATGGTCCCAAAGTATTTGGTAATTTTCCTTTGAGTTTTCTTTCATGCATTTTAATGAAAGAGTCAAAATCATCAATTAATGTAAAATTTTCACTAACTTTTAGGTCTCGAAATGGGGTGGCAATGTGTTTTGCATATCTTGCATGCTGAATATGTCTAGACTTTTTAAGTTTTTGCCGTGAAGTTTTGATTAACTTTATTGACGCTGTGAGATCTACAATTTCATTTTTGTCTAACTTACCATCAAACTTTTTATTTTTAGCTTGGTAATATTCATCAAGTGCACGCTTGGTCTTGCCCCCATACGCGCCATCAAATGGACCTGGGGCGTACCCAAGTTTTGTTAACATTTTCTGTGCCTCTAGCACATTATTTGCTATCACAGGATTACTAAAAAAACTTAATCCAAAAAATAATATTACTAATATTCGCAAATAATACCAAAGCATGCTTAAAACCTATTAATTATTAAGTTTCATAAAGATACAATGTTTTTTATTTTTGTAAATTAAAACGGAAATGAAGAGCGCGGAGTTGAGGGAATTAGAATTTCAAGTCCCGGTCCTCAGAAACTGGAATACAGGTAAACTGCAAACCATTAAGCCCAATTCCCTTTAATTCCATGCCAATTCTCCATTAAAATGTTTATGATAATATTTGAAATATGGCCATTATTGTAAAGCTATTTTCATTCTTTTTAAACTATCATCAGAATAAATTTCTTCACGCCTGTAAAACTTATCAAACTTTGGAATATCATCGCTAAGCTTCAACCATTCAAGCTTGCTATCCAAAAAGACGTGCGCCTGCGGGGGAAGTTCGTCTGCATTACTGAGAGTGGTGGTCTTCAAGACGAGTAAGTTATTTAATCCCATGAAGTGGCTGTAAATCTGATCACCACAATTAGGGCATCTTTTTATTACATGACCCTTACCACTTCCCGATGGCCCAACAGTCTCACTTAAAGATCCCTTTATAAGAGTGAAGTTGCTTGTCTCCATTAATGAGTGCACAATGAATGCGGAGGCCGTATATCTCTGGCACAAAGTACAGTGGCACGCGTGAGTAAATATGGGATCATCTTTGAGTGTATAGTGCACCTGAGCACATGAACACATGCCATTATATTTCGTCATTTCATTCTCACTAGCCATAAAATAAATAAAAAATTTGAGCTCTTATAAAATTCATAAAATGAATTATATTAATAGAAATATTGTACATACTCTTAACAAGTTTAAAGTACATGTGTCTATGTTTAGCTGATAACCGAATGGGTTTTAAAAATGATTGTAATTTTAAGATTAGCCGCGGGCATTCTTCTTGCTGGAATCGTTTTCTGGGCAATTAGTAATCTCATTAACTGGATGCGTGGCTCTTTAAATAATTATAAAATAAAACGTAATCAGCCGAGACCAACTGAAGAAGAGTTACGAAACCGCCGCCTAAATAATAAAAAGAAAGTCCGCAAACTTGTCATAATTTATTTTTGTTTATGCGCGGCTCTCGTCCTCATTATTGTCTCAGTAGACGCATATTTTTAAAAATAAATAAAAAATATAAAAACTTTCTTGACGTATTAACATTCAATACTAATTAATATCATAACGAGTTTGTGTCGACACCATCATGGTAGCTTCTCCCCCTTAGCATTTCACACAAACTCGTTATCCATCTAATATTTCAAAATAGTTTTATTTATGCTTGCTTAATTTATGCTTGATGGTAACATGTATCATAACGAGCCTAGATCTTCCCTAGTTTTTTGCGGTTTCTAGTAATAACAATAGGCTCGTTACCTTTCAAATTATAAAATGTATGTTTTATAAAGATACGATATTTATTTTGTTTATCGGGCCATCTTAATCGATTCGAAGTGCTTTAAAAGGCGATTATGTTCACTTTCAGAATAATTGAAATGGTTATATATTTCAAAAATCAAAATACCAAAAATAACAATTGAAATTAATTTCCAAAGTTTATTCACTGGGCATTTCGACTACGGCTTCATCAGAAGATAGAAAATCTAACGCCATTTCGCTGATCTCTTCCTTTGATAAACCCATCTGCTCGAGTATGTTTGCACCCTCTACAAACATGCATAATGCTATGTCACCCAATTCACTTCCACTGTCCTCAAGCCCAGTAATAGTTTCATCAATTGCCGCGTGAATTTTATCAAAATTCTCGTCTGTTACATTGTCTGACATTTTATTTCCCTATTTTCTCAATTTTGATTTTATTAATAGATTCAATCATAGCGCATAATCTAGATTATTATATCAATTTTAAGATAGAAAATATAAATTTATTCACAAAATTTCCCCAACAAGGTTTTGATATAAATTATTGTATCAAATATTCTTGTTGGAGATTTTTTATAATTTCTCAGATATTATAGGCAATCCTTAAGAGTTTTAGCCATATTCTTAATGAGTTGGGTATACAGATTAGGCCCTGGCTTTATATCGGCACCCAGTGGATCAATCACACTCGCAGTGGCTTCACTACCTTCCATGACTGTCGCAACTAAACCCTGTTTGAATTGTGGTTCAGCCAATACACACTGAATTCCCTCATCTCGAATTCTTTTCTGGATCTTAGCAATACGTGCCGGACTTGGATCCGATGCATCACTCAATGAAATCGCACCAGACGCATAAAAATCAAAATCATTTTCAAAGTATTGATATGCGTCATGGAAGACTACAAACTTACCACCTTTTACTGGCTTTAAAGTTGCACTGACTTCAGAAATCATTTCTTCAATTTCTGCCTGTCCAGCTGCAGCATTAGTGAAATAGGTTGCAGCATTTTCAGGATCAGCAACGGACAGTTTAGACGCAATAATATTTAACCATAATTTTGCATTTTCTGGTGATAACCATGCGTGAGGGTCGTGAGCGCCATGTCCGTGATCATCATGGTCATCATGATCGTCATGGTCTTCATGATCATCATGGTCATCGTGGTCGTCATGATCATCGTGGTCGTCATGATCATCGTGGTCATCATGGTCATCGTGGTCGTCATGATCTTTGTGGTCGTCATGATCTTTGTGATCATCGTGGTCATCATGGTCATCGTGGTCATCATGGTCGTCATGATCATCGTGGTCGTCATGATCATCGTGGTCGTCATGATCATCGTGGTCGTCATGATCTTTGTGATCATCGTGGTCATCATGGTCATCGTGGTCATCATGGTCGTCATGATCTTTGTGATCATCGTGGTCATCATGGTCATCGTGGTCATCATGGTCGTCATGGTCATCGTGGTCGTCATGGTCGTCATGGTCATCGTGGTCGTCATGATCTTTGTGATCATCGTGGTCATCATGCGCTGAGTGATCGTGCGCCTCAAATAACGCACCCTCACGGAATTCGTGAAGAACTACGCCCTCTTGATCTAACAATGATGTGACTGATGCATTCGATGCAAGTGTATCAATCGCACCATCAAGCCATGGTGTCAGTTCCTCACCCATCCAAAAAATAAGGTTGGCGTCTTGAAGTGCCTTTGCTTCAGAGGGTCGAAGTCTGTATCCATGTGGAGATGCCCCAGACTGAATAACCAATTTTGGCTCACCAACACCGTCCATCACTCTTGAAACAAGCGAGTGGACTGGGGCAATATCTGCCGCCACGTTTGGTACATCAGCCATGACGCTCGTACTCATAAGGGTCATAATAGTTGATATTGATATAAGCTTTCTGGACATTACTTCCTCCATGTTATATTATTACATTAAGTGTTACTAATATATTATGTTATAACATTGCAATAGGAGATTTCCCCATGAATAAAAAAACTTCAGCTTTAGTTGGATTTGAAAAACATAATCATGGCGCGTGTACCGAAAATGCAATTAATTCGGCTGAAGAATATTGTACAAAAAATAATATAAAATTAACGCCAATACGTAAAAAAGTTTTAGAACTCTTATTGCAAGAACATCGCGCGCTTGGGGCATATGCAATACTTGCAATGTTGCGCGAACAAGGATTTAGCAATCAACCACCAGTGGCCTATCGTGCATTAGACTTTCTCGTGGAGCATGGGTTCGCACACAAAATAGAAAAACTAAATGCATTTATTGCGTGTTCACTTCCTGGTGCAAATCACTCTCCAGCATTTTTGATATGTAAAAAATGCAATATGGTTGCCGAAACTCAATCAGCTCCACACAATATTTCATTTAAAGAGACTGCAAACTCTACTGGCTTTCAAATTGAGCAAACAATTATAGAAGCCCAAGGAATTTGCCAGTCATGTATAGAGACAAATCATTTATGAATTTAATTTCTATTGAAAATCTTTGCGTAAGCTATGGCGCAAAATCTGTTTTGCATGGAGTAGATCTAAGAATTGATGCGGGAGAAGTCGTCACAATCGTCGGCCCAAATGGATCAGGCAAGACAAGCCTCCTACGCTCAATAATTGGTGCAAAAACCCCCCAAAAAGGAACAATAGCATTAAAACCAGGTATTAAAATTGGCTATGTCCCTCAGAGATTGAATTTTGATTATAGCTTACCAATGACAGTCGAACGCTTCATGAAGTTATCAAACAATGTTAACAAAAGGGAATGCCTTGATGCACTTAAGAAATCTGGTGTTCCTGATATTTTTAAAAGTCAGGTATCACAGCTCTCAGGCGGCCAATTCCAACGCGTTCTCCTGGCGCGAGCAATTATAAACAAACCAGATATTTTGTTGTTGGATGAAGCGACACAGGGACTTGATCAGCCAGGCTCAGCATTGTTCTACAAACAAATTGAAGAGGTCAGGCGAGATACAAACTGCGCAGTACTAATGATCAGTCATGACCTTCACGTAGTCATGAGCACTTCAGATCGAGTAATTTGCCTTAATGGACATGTTTGCTGCTCAGGCACCCCTGCCAATGTTGCATCTGACCCGGAATATAAGGCTATGTTTGGCGCAGGAACTGCAGGAACTCTGGCGCTATATCAGCACCACCACGATCATGATCATGATCACTCCCATGAGGAGGTAGAGCACAGTGCTTGATGATTTCATGACTAGGGCAGTGCTGGCTGGTATTGGCGTGGCATTAGCGGCGGCACCGCTTGGCTGTTTTGTAGTTTGGCGGCGAATGGCATATTTCGGCGAGGCCACTGCACACGCAGCAATTTTGGGAGTTGCCATATCTCTCATGTTGCAAATTTCAGTTTTTGCTGGCGCACTATTAATCGCACTTCTTATGGCATGGATTGTGACGCTTCTTTCAGGAAAAAATTATGCAGTAGACACACTGCTAGGTGTTTTAGCCCACTCGTCACTAGCATTTGGACTCGTATTTGTTTCATTTCTTTCAGGCA
>Ga0228643_1000646_pt1 | contig 11215 bp, 10 predicted proteins | sample 55DmetaG_FD_190533 | JGI IMG/M metagenome (GOLD analysis project Ga0228643, IMG submission 190533) | Seawater microbial communities from Monterey Bay, California, United States - 55D | ecosystem: Environmental > Aquatic > Marine > Coastal | place: USA: California | collected 2016-11-08
TGATTTCTTGTGCATTAACAAACACAGAAAATAAAAATAATATTAAGATGTATTTTAACTTATACATAGTTTGCGTTGTAATGATTTGTACGCTGGTTTTTGTTCATCCCAACAGTTTCTTCAACATAAGCATTTCTGTCCTTTCTTGTTTTAAATACCCAAATACATACAGAATCTTTATTGTGGTAAATGGCTTTTAGCTCGTCATCAATTTGACACAAGTCCTCTAGTATTTCAGCATTTATGCAGATCATTTTTTTATACTATCTCACCCCATGCATGAGTTTTTTGATGACAGGATAAAGTACTGCCGAAAGAACGCCCAGCCCTACAGCAACAGCAGTTAAAATCCAAAAGAAATAACTCAAACCATATTCATTTGCAATACCCTCCGAGGCCTCTCCAAAAACACCTGCAAGTTTCATACCAATAGCAACCGCAAGATACCAAATTCCAAACATCATAGCAATCATACGTCCTGGCACCAACTTACTTACATAAGATAAAGCCACAGGTGAAACACATAGTTCGCCCATCGTATGAAAAAAGTAGACCAAAATAAGCCACACCATACTTACTGATGCTGTAGCAGCACCGACTGGTATATCGGATGCGCCTATGGCGACGCATGCCATACCTATCCCTAAAAGAACCATACCAATGGCGTATTTCATATTAGCATTTGGATTGTATTTGCTTTCCCACCACTTAGAAAACAAGGGCGCAAAAGCAATAATGAAGAGTGAATTCAAAACACCAAACCAAGATGCTGGGACTTCAGCAATTTCTTCTTGAAATTCTGCATTGAGCATCCAAATTGAAATGCCCCAAATGATGAGAAAACTTAAAGCTAAAATAATGTTTGATAATGCATATTTAGCAAATGTTTTTCTGAACAGTAAAATCAATACCCAAGTAATGATTCCAAGTGGAATAATGGTCATAAGGGAATTGACAACTTTAAAGATATCAGCAGCATTGCCTTCCAAAATACGTTGGGTGTAATCTCTGGCAAATATGGTTAGACTACTCGGTGCTTGTTCGAAAATAGCCCAGAAGAAAATCGTAATAAAAGCAAAAAACATAACGGCCAACATTCTATCTCTTGTAATTCTATCGTAACGAGGAATACGGATGATAAGCAATACTACAAACAAAAGCAGTGCAGTCAAAATAACAACATTGGAACCCTCTGTGCCAAACATTTTAAAATTGAACAGATTGTATGCTCCTTCTGATATTTTTGAAACAGGATCATTTTAGAATCCAAGAAAGTCCAAGAAGCGATGCGACTCCTATAATGGCCAACTGAAAATGAGTAAAAGGATTGAATTTTGGTTCGTTTGCAGAAACTTCTTTGGCAGCATCATTCGTTTTAACGGGCTTTTTACCAATATCACCAAAAATATTTTGTGCAAACCAGAATTGTAATAATCCAAAGAACATAAAAATACCTGCTAGGCCAAAGCCCCAGCGCCAACCTACTTTTTCACCTAAATAACCACACAACAAAATCCCTAAGAAAGCCCCTGCATTTACACCCATATAGAAAATAGTGTAAGCACCATCTTTCTTTTCATCTTTCCCTTTGTACATTTCAGAGATGATGGAAGTCATATTGGGTTTAAAAAAACCACTTCCAAAAACCAAAAGTGTTAGCCCCGTGTAAATAAAAAATGGCGTTTCCAAAGCCATTGCACCATGTCCCAAAGTCATAAGCAAAGCCCCAACGGCTACAGCATAACGATATCCAATGATTTTATCAGCAAAATAGCCCCCCAAAAGTGTTGAAAGATATACGAGGGAGGTGTAGGTTCCAAAAATAGCATAGGCATATTCTCGTGGCCATCCCCAACCTTCATCCATAAGTGAAGCCGTGAAAAACATGACTAGTAGTGCCCGCATTCCATAATATGAAAAACGCTCCCACATTTCTGTAAAAAACAGCACAAATAATCCTGCTGGATGGCCTAAAACTTTGTCTTTAAAAATTTGATCTATTGAAGTACTCATTTTGGTTGGTTTTTGTGATTATGATTCTAAAATTCTTTCGTTTTCTTCAGCGTTATGCGTCAAGCGTTTCAATGGTTTTAAAATCAAAATAAATAATGTTCCTATTATAACTGTAAAAATTAAAATTCCAAAGAAGATAGTGTATTCTCCAAAATCACTAGCGGCTTCACCAACAATTCCTGCAACCTTACTACCAAGACCTGTTGCTGCAAAGTATACACCCATCATAAGTGAAGCGTATTTTACTGGTGTTAATTTTGTTATAAAGGATAACGCTACAGGAGATAAACAAAGCTCTCCGATTGTATGAAATAAATAGGCTAACACTAACCATATCATGCTAGAAGCACCTGATTTTTCGAACTCCATAGCAGCAAATACCATAAATAAAAACCCAAAGCCCATAATAATAATTCCAATTGCCATTTTGAATAATGAACTTGCCTCTCTACCTTTTAATTTTCTCTTAGCCCAAATAGACGCTACAAAAGTTGCAAATATGATGATAAAACCAGCGTTTAGACTTTGAAACATCACTGTTGGTATTTCCCAACCAAACAGCACTCTATCGGTATTTGTCTCAGTATATAAATTCATCAAACCTCCTGCCTGCTCAAATGCGCCCCAAAATACAATCACCATGATAAACGATAATAATAAAACTAAAAATCGGTCTTTATGTGCTTGAGAGTTTAATTCCTTATAAATCATCATTAATAATACAACTACTGCAGTAAGAAATACAAATAAAGGCCCATATCCTGTTTCTAATGCATACCAGCCATAGGCTGATGCTAATAATAAAACTATTGTTATTACCAATTGTAAAGGTGATTTAAAAAGTTTCCCATATAGCTTCCCATAAGAAATTTCATTTGGGTCATTTTCTGTTATTTCTAAATTTCCAACATGAATTAAGTACTTTTGACCATAAATATAATTAATCAATCCTATTACCATAACTATTCCTGCTAAACCAAATCCAGCATGCCAGCCCCATTCATTAACAACTAGCCCTACAATTATTGTAGCTAGAAGTGAACCTAAATTAATTCCAATATAGAAAATACTAAATCCTTTATCTCTTCTAATGTCACCTTCTTTGTAGAGTCCACCAACCATAGTAGAAATATTTGGTTTTAGTAATCCAACGCCTAGTATAACAAGTCCTAAACCTGTATAAAAAGCCCAAATATCTGTGAGGACTAAAACGCCATGACCCAGACATAGAATAACAGCACCATACAAAACTGCCTTTTTCTGTCCTATCAATTTGTCTGCAATCATACCTCCAGGAATAGACATAACATACACCAACATAGTATACCAACCATAAAGCGCAAGCGCTTCTTTACTTGTCCATCCCAAACCTTCACCACGCATATCATCTCCCAGTGTTGAAGCAGTCATATAAAGAACTAGTAAAGCACGCATTCCATAATAGGAAAACCGTTCCCACATTTCTGTTAAAAAGAGAACATACAGTCCTATTGGATGTCCAAAAAGTTGTTTTTGATGTTGAAGTTCTGTTGTTGACATATTGATTTTTATTTATTGGTTAGTTTTTTTGTTTGTTTAATTCTTAATTTTCGCCTAAGCTTCGTTCTATGAAGTTGGTCATTTTTTTATAGAGATGAAGTCGTGTATTACCCCCATAAATACCATGGTTTTTATCGGGGTAAATGCCCCACTCAAATTGTTTATCCGCTTGAATCAAAGCCTCAACCATACGCATGGTGTGTTGCAAATGCACATTATCATCACTCGATCCATGAATCAGTAAATAATCACCTTTAAGCTTTTCGGGGTAATAAAACGGGGAGTTGTCATCGTATCCTGCTGGGTTTTCTTGAGGGGTACGCATATAGCGTTCGGTGTAAATAGTGTCGTAAAATCGCCAATTCGTAACTGGTGCTACAGCTATAGCCATTTTAAAGATCTCGCTGCCTTTCAATAAGCAATTGGTGCTCATATGCCCACCAAAACTCCAGCCCCAAATTCCAATACGTTCTTGGTCAATGTAGGGTAATTCTGCTAATTTTTTAGCGGCGGCAATTTGGTCTTCAGTTTCATATTTCACCAAATTCATATACGTAACTTTCTTAAAATCTGCGCCTTTGAATCCTGTTCCACGACCATCAATACAAACTACAAAATAGCCTTTTTGTGCCAACATTTGATACCAATAATCATTGGCGCTATTCCAGCTGTTGACAACTTCTTGTGAGCCAGGCCCAGAATACTGATACATAAGGACGGGATATTTTTTATTTGGATCAAAATCAACAGGTTTTATTGTCCACATATTAAGGTCATTGCCATTAATGGCTATGGTACTAAATTCTTTTTCAGATAATTTATAATTGGATAGCTTTTCCGTCAGTTTATCATTGTGTTTGATACGCTTCAAAACTGTTCCATTGTTTGCATCATTTAATGTGTACTCTGGAGGTATGGTCGCGCTCGAAAAGGTGTTGATGTAATAGGTGAAATCTGCACTAAAAGCCGCTGAATTGGTTCCTTCATTTTTGGAGAGACGGCGTTTGTTTTTTCCATTAAGGCCAATGCTGTAGACGTCTCTATTTATGGAACCATTTTCTACAGATTGGTAAAATATTTTTTTCGACTGTTTGTCATATCCATAATATACCGTGACCTCCCAATCTCCAGTGGTCACTTGATTGATGAGTTTGCCTTTTTTACTGTAGTGATAAATATGGTTGTATCCATCTTGCTCACTTGTCCAAATAAAGCTGTTATTTTTTAAAAATGTGAGATTATCTGTTACATCCACATAGGCATCATCTTTTTCTGAGAGCAGAATAGTAGTTGTGCCCTTAGCTGTGTCGATTGCCCATAAATCAAGTTCATTTTGATGGCGATTGATAAACTGAGCACTCAAGACATTCGCATCATTTGTCCATTTGATGCGCGGAATATAAAAATCATCATATGTCTTTTCGACCTCAACTTCATTGGATTTTGAAGAAGACAAATCATAAACATGTAAAGATACATCCGCATTTTTTTCACCTGCCTTTGGATACTTAAAAACTTGTTGGGTTTGATATAAGTCTTGTCCGTACACATCCATTGAAAATTCTGGGACTTCTGTTTCGTCAAATTTTAAATACGCAATTTTAGTGCCCTCAGTGTTCCATTCAAAAGCCCGAACAAAGGCAAATTCTTCTTCATAAACCCAGTCTGTAATGCCATTAATAATTTTATTTTTTTCACCATCGAAAGTAATTTGCTTGGTCTGTTGAGTTTCGAGGTTTTTTATGTAAATATTGTTCCGATAACCATAAGCCACTTTCAACCCATCTGGCGAAAAAGTAGGCTCTTGTATTTTATAATCAGAAATCTTTGTACGCGTTTTAGTTTTAGTATCATAAACAAAAAAAATACCCAAAGTAGAACGTCTATATACAGCTTCTATTTCTGTTGCTAGAATTAGTTTTGTTTCATCAAGACTAAAGTCATAATAAGTAAAGTATTGTATGTCATCAAAGTCTTTTGAATCTACCAAAGTGGATGTCTTAGATTGTGTTTGATAGTCATAGACATCAACAGATGTTGATCGTGTAGCACGATTAAAATTTAAAACAGAGTACTGCTGTCCATTACTCATAGAATTTAGAACTTCCATTCGTTGAGTTGTGAAGGCACCATTCCAAATCTCTTCAAGTGTTATGTTTTGTTCTTGTGAATAACAAAAACAGGAAGCGATAACAATTAGAACGATGTGCAAATTTTTGCGGAGCATACATATATTTTATAAAATGTTACCAATTTTACTAAAAATAATTCATAATTCCTCTTTTCTGAGCGGATTAATATTCAATTTAACAATTCGCTTTTCAGATAATATATAGAATAGTATCTTTGTTTACCAATACACAACTATGCCACAGCAAGTTTCTGGATTTTCAAAACTCTCTAAAACCGAAAAAATAAACTGGTTGATTACCAATTATTTTGGAGGAAATATACATGCCAAAGTCACCTTGGAATCTTATTGGAATTCCGACTCTGAGCTGCAACAGTTGCACGACGAATTCATTGAAAATACCATTACAAACTTTTATATGCCATTTGGCATTGCCCCTAATTTTTTAATTAACGAAAAACTCTACACTTTACCCATGACCATTGAGGAAAGTTCGGTAGTAGCGGCGGCCAGTAATGCCGCTAAATTTTGGTTATCTCGTGGTGGATTTAAGACAAAAATTCTGGCTACTACAAAAATAGGCCATGTTCATTTTATTTATAAAGGAGACCGTAATGGGCTCAGATCATATTTTGAAAAAATCAAAGCTCAACTTTTGCAGGCCATCAAACCACTTACTCAAAATATGGAAAAACGTGGTGGTGGTCTTTTAGATTTAAATCTCATCGATTGTACGCCTAAAATGGCGCACTATTTTCAATTGGAAGCAACGTTTGAAACCAAAGACGCCATGGGTGCCAATTTTATCAATTCGTGTTTGGAACAAATCGCCACTACTTTTGAAACGCTAAGTCAAAATAGTCCAGAACTCCACGGGAACAAACCCAAGGTAGTCATGAGTATTTTATCCAATTATGTCCCCAATTGTGTGGTCCGTGCCGAGGTATCTTGTTCGTTAGACGAACTCACTTTAGAGGGCCACTTTAAAGGGCAAGAATTTGCCGAAAAATTTATTCAAGCAGTACGTATTGCAGAAGTAGAGCCCTACCGTGCTGTAACCCATAACAAAGGCATCATGAATGGTGTAGATGCAGTCGTCATCGCCACAGGAAATGATTTTAGAGCGGTTGAAGCTGGTGTTCATGCTTACGCTGCTAAAGACGGACAATACACCAGTTTATCTCATGCCAGTTTAGAAAATGGTGTTTTTAGATTTTGGATGGATTTACCTTTGGCATTGGGTACTGTAGGCGGGTTAACAGGATTACATCCAATGGTCAAATTAGCGTTGGAGCTGCTAGGAACTCCCTCAGCAACCAAGCTTATGGAAATAGTGGCTGTAGCGGGACTAGCACAGAATTTTGCTGCCTTGCGCTCACTCACTACAACGGGAATCCAAAAAGGACACATGAAAATGCATTTAATGAATATTTTAAATCAAATAGGCGCAACAGATACTGAAAAAGAAACTTTGATTTTACATTTTAAAACCAACGGTGTTTCGCACCGTGCAGTGGCAGAAGCCTTAAATAAACTCCGAGACTGATGCATAAGTTTTATAGTCATGGAAAACTTTTACTGAGCGCCGAATATGCAGTATTAGACGGTGCAAAAGCCCTAGCATTACCCACTAAACTTGGACAATCTTTAGAAGTAAAAACGATTGAACAACCAGAAATAGGATGGAAAAGTTTTGACCACAAAAATAAGCTTTGGTTTGAAACAAATTTGACTATAAATAATTTTAATCCGAGTACAAATACTGAAACTGCTTTTCGACTTGCTGAAATTTTTCGTGCTCTTTTTGAATTGAATCCAAAAGTATTTGCATCTACTGGTCTAGAATTCTCTAGCCATTTAGAATTCCCTCAAAACTGGGGTTTGGGCTCCTCCTCTACCCTAGTTAACAATTTAGCGCAATGGGCCAATGTAGATGCTTTTACATTGCTCGAAAACACCTTTGGTGGTAGTGGTTATGATATTGCTTGTGCGCAAAACGCCCAACCGATCGTATACCAACGCCAAAACAGTACACCGCTTATAAAAATTGTGGATTTTGATCCGCCGTTTAAAGATCAATTGTTTTTTGTACACCGCAACCAAAAACAAAACAGCCGTGAGGCCATCGCCCGCTACAACACCCTAAAAACAACACAAACACTCGATTTTTCTGCATTGAATGCCATTACAGAAGCACTTTTGGTGGCTACTACTTTAGAAGAATTTGAAGTACTCATAAGCAAACATGAAAACTTAGTGGGCGCACTTATCCAACACCCCCCATTAAAAACCACACATTTTGCAGACTACCCCGGAGCGATAAAAAGTTTAGGGGCTTGGGGTGGTGATTTCTTTTTGGCAACAAGAACCAATACGCAATATTTTATGGATAAGGGGTATAATACCATTGTACCTTATGGGGTGATGGTAGTTTAATATATTATCCTGTTAATATAAAAAATGCTAAAAAATGAGTTAATATGAGAAACTTATAATTACGGTTTCCCAGCGTTTTTTCATTAGTTGCCAAAGCAATAAAAACCATAAATACAAAATTAACTATAACAAGAATTAAAACTAAAACATCAACCGCTTTAAATAATTGTAAAGCGCCAACTCCGACACATAATGCCAATATGAATGCAGACAATTTTAAATATTTATTGGTATCCAAAAACAATAATTTTACTGGACTAAAGTAAAAGCTAACAAGAACCAAAAATATTAATGTAAAGAGAGTTGGTATGTGTTCTTTTTTGCTAAAGAAGATTAAAAAAATTGAAATGATTATTAGTGATAATTCAATAATCTGTAATAATGCTTTATTCTGTTTTATCATATTTAATTAGCTAGCAAAATGACAGTCATAGATACATTCTCCAGCCATCCAAGCAACCACTGGACCAGGTGCTAATACAAATTCTACCCATCCTCCCCACCAATCAAATTGATCTTCTATAGCATCCTCCATACAATCATCAAAACAACCCTCATTGTAATCACGTGAATTTTCCGACGTAGTTTTACTATTGAAAAATGTATAAACTCCGTATTTAATCCATTTAAATTGTTCAACCATGTTGTTCAAATATTCTTTATGGGCTAAACTACTAATTTTTGAATTAATAAATATTTGATAGTGACTTGATCTTTTAATAAAAGTCTGAAAATTATCGGACTGTAAATCATCAACTAGAAACTTCACAAAATACTTGTCAAATTCATTTGGATTTGAATAACCAAGTTCGTTATTGTAAACATCTGGGATATTTTTCTTATCTATTTTATTTGTAATTAAATTAAAAATACTTTCCTCATAATTTTTAAAATGATCTAACTCATTAATAATTGTTTTATTATTAAAGTTGTCAATAGAATTTTCATTAAAATTAGATAAATGTTCTTTAAGACTTTCAATTAACTCAGCTTGATTAATCTCTAAATCATTGTTAGGGTTTTTAGAACAAGAAAAATAAGTAAATATTAAAATGGTTAAAATTGGCAGGCGGACAAACTTTTTCATAAGTAAAAAATTTAAGTTGTTATATTAACCACTTTAATGGTTTTAAAAATAGATTTGAGGTGGCTGTTCAGCTTTTGAACAATTCAAATATAGAAAAAAAATATAGTATATTATGTCTTTTTATGTTAAATTTTTGAATTATTCGTATAGATTAAGCTATATTATTCTATTGTTGTACCTTTGAGTGCTACTCAATTTAACAACCACAAACGCTGTGCCTACTTTTTAATTAACCAACATGCACAATCGTTCTAATGAAGATTTTTTGAAGGCCTTTGGGCTTAATTTATGTAACATCCGCAAGACCAAGGGCCTCAAGCAATACCATGTCGCAGACCGCTGTGGGATTCATAAAAACAACTATACCAACATAGAACGCGGCAAACGTAATATTACCATTGCCAAAGCAAAAGCTATAGCAACAGCTTTAGATGTTCCTTTAGCAAAGCTGTTTGAGTTTTAGAGCCTTTAAAATACATTTAAAAAAAGGCATAAAAAAAGGGACTGAAAAATCAGCCCCATTAAAATTCTAAATAAATGTATTTCTAGTAAAATACAGCTCTATTGTCTTCTATCTCTGCGGCATCTTTTAAAGCGTTATACAACTGTGTGTTTACAGCACTTTCTTTGGCTTGTCCAACTCTGTTGGCTGCAGCTTGATAGCTGGTCAGTGCTGTAGCATCTGTCCTTTTTGTGACTTGAACTGCATAAACCCCGGCATTCCCTTCTATCAATTCAGAAGTTTCACCCTCTTTTAATCCAAATGCTGTTCCAATGACCAATGGCTCACGACCCGCGCCAGAAAGGGTTGGGTTTTTCATGTTTACTGCAACTGCAGTTTTTACTGTTTGTCCTTCTGCAGCAGCGATATCTTCTAGAGTTGATGCAGTAATTCGATCTATAATGTATGCCGCTTTCTTCTCTTTTCTAACCTCAGGAAGTGCAGTAACCGATCCATCTTGAACAGACATGAGTCCTGCTTCATTTACACCTGTAAGCTTAACGACTACAAAACCTCCAGCGGTAGTACTGAAACTTTTAAAATCTCCTTCTTGAACACCATCTTCAAAAGCCCAGCGTACAATAGCGCGTTGTGCGCCAATACCAGGTATGTTTTCTTCTAACTCCTTAACACTATTTACTGTACGAACGTTGTATTTGTTTTCCTCGGCTATTGATTTAAAATCAGCATCAGCCACTGCGATTTCAAATTTAGATTTGTTTTTAAAGACCTCGTCTATAGTTTCAACTGATGGTTCAATTTCTTGAGCTATAGTCGCTACTTTAAATGCATCTTGTTTTTGGCCTTGATCCAAAACTTCGATAACGTGATACCCAAAGTCGGTTCGTACGACCCCAAGACTTCCTTTTGGATTTTCAAAAGAATAGGCCTTAAATTCGGGTGCAAATCCGTCGGTATACGCAAATTCGATAACCCCTTCTTTTTCATTGCTTACTTTGTCTGAAGACAAAGACAATAAAGACTTGAATTTGGAACGACTTCTTCTTAATACTTTATAAATACTATCTGCCGTGGCTTTGGCTTGGGCATCAGTTTTGGTCACCGTCACATCGGCACGAGCACCGCCTACAAAGGGGATCAAAATATGTCTTACTTTAGTAGAATCAGCAATGTCTTTTTTTGCAACCATTTTAGTCAATTTATAAAAGTTGCCTTCTTTGTAAGGGCCATGTATATCCCCCACGTTTAGCTCAGTAATTTTGTCTGCTATTTCAGATGAAAAAGAAGATCTGAAAACGTAGGTATCATTGAATTTTTGCGCCGAATTTGCGTTCACAAAAGCCGCATGGTCTTTTGTGTTTTTGAATCCAACTACAGTTTCATTAGCTTTCGCTGCTTCGTTATATTCCTTCCGATCATCAATTAAAGTGTTTAAGTTATCTTGGATAGCCTGCTCATCAGCAAGAGAAGCCTCCTCTTTGAATTCAACGTATATTAAATCTCTTGAATCTTCAACTTCATATTTTTTAGGAAAGCGCTTCATGTA
>Ga0228643_1000649_pt1 | contig 11177 bp, 10 predicted proteins | sample 55DmetaG_FD_190533 | JGI IMG/M metagenome (GOLD analysis project Ga0228643, IMG submission 190533) | Seawater microbial communities from Monterey Bay, California, United States - 55D | ecosystem: Environmental > Aquatic > Marine > Coastal | place: USA: California | collected 2016-11-08
GCAGTGCATCCAGCTCTGGGTCAGTTGCATCCCCTAACGCTAGGCGCAGCGATTGCACCGCATCTGCGTTGCGATCAAGCTGTGACAACACTTCGGCACGCGCCATGGCACCACGACGCGTTGCAGATGCACCATCAGCATTGCTGCTTGAGAAAAGGTTGTTGGCCCCTTCAAAATCACCAACCACAGCAAAAGCCATCGCTTTGTGATATTTCGCAAAGCCAGACATCCCTGGCTGTTCGGCAACAACATCAAATTCTTCAAAGGCAGCAGCTGCTTTGCCTTGTCCCAATTTGGCCCACGCAGATACCAACGTGTCGACCAACGGACCAATTCCGCCATTGTCGTCTGCGCGTGCAATCACACCATCAAAGTTCTTGTTCATCACCAAATCAGCGATCAGAACCATGCTTGCAGTTTGGCTACGTAATTCCAGTTGTTCGATTGCCTTTGCGATTGGAACCGCTTTTTGAATTTCACCTAGCGCCAAAAGCGACGAAACGGCGCCCTCCATCAGCTCTGGATTGGTCCGGTCGCGCGCAAGCGCTTTAACAAAATAGGTCGAAGCGTTGCTGAAATCGTTCTGCGACGTTGCCTGACGCCCGGCCAAATACGCTCCAGATACACTTTGCGCAAACGCTTGAGGCGCGCCGACGCTGACGGAAAAAGTCATTGCCACAGCAGTAGACATCAAAAATCGGATCACAGCATCGCCTCATGTTTTGGTTAAGTCCAAAGCTAGCACGTCAGCAAAAAGGTGCAATGGCTGGGGACCTTTACAGGCCACATTCGGCGCACAGATACGTGATCTAAAATGCAAAAAGGCGGACCTTCGTCCGCCTTTTTGTTTAGTCAATTTTTTACCCGCTTACATGTTAGGATAATTGGGGCCATCACCACCCTGTGGGGTCGTCCAGTTGATGTTCTGGCTTGGGTCTTTGATATCGCATGTTTTGCAGTGCACACAGTTTTGGAAATTGATGACAAACTTGGTGTCTTTGTCCGCTTCCTCAACAAATTCATACACACCCGCTGGGCAATAACGGGCCGATGGCCCCGCGTATTTTTCAAGGTTCACACCGACCGGAACACTTGGATCCATCAAATGCAAGTGAGCAGGTTGGGACTCTTCATGGTTGGTGAAAGAGTATGCAACGTTTGTAAGGCGATCAAACGACAGCTTGCCGTCCGGCTTTGGATAATTGATAGGCTTGTGCTTACTGGCTTCTTCAGTGCTGTCAGCATCGTTTTTACCGTGCTTGAGCGTGCCCAGAAGCGAGAAGCCCAATGTGTTACACCACATATCAAAGCCACCAACGACCAAGGACGTCATCAGGCCAAATTTTGACCAAAGCGGCTTTACGTTACGCACTTTTTTAAGGTCTTTGCCAATCGCACCCTCACGAACCTCAGCCTCATAGGCTGTCAATTCATCACCAGAACGATCTGCTTTGATTGCGGATATTGCTGCCTCAGCAGCGGCTTTGCCTGACAACATCGCATTATGGTTGTCCTTGATGCGCGGCACGTTGACCATACCCACAGAACAACCAAGCAAAGCAACGCCTGGCGCAACCATCTTAGGCATGGATTGATATCCACCTTCAGAAATCGCGCGCGCACCGTAAGCGACACGTTTGCCGCCTTCCAAAAGGTCCTTCATCATAGGATGATGTTTGAAACGCTGGAACTCCATGTATGGAAACATGTGCGGGTTTTTGTAGTTCAGGTGGACGACAAAACCGACGTACACTTGGTTGTTCTCAAGGTGATAAACGAACGAACCACCACCAGCGTTAGAGTTTAGCGGCCAACCCATCGTGTGGGTGACTGTGCCCTCTTTGTGTTTGGCTGGATCAATCTCCCAGATTTCTTTCATGCCAAGGCCAAACTTTTGTGGCTCGTGTCCGTCAGACAAGTTGTATTTGGCAATGACTTCTTTGGACAATGACCCACGCACACCCTCAGACAGGAAGACGTATTTGCCGTGCAACTCCATACCGACTTCGGTGTTTTCACCGATAGATCCGTCAGCTTCTAGACCGAAAACACCAGCGACTACGCCCTTAACTTCACCGTTGTCACCGTAAACCAGTTCGGAACAGGCCATACCTGGGAAAATTTCGACACCCAATTCTTCAGCTTGTTCTGCCATCCAACGACAAACATTGCCCATAGAAACGATATAGTTGTGGTGGTTGTTCATCAGCGGTGGCATCGGCGCGTTCGGGATACGCAACTGGCCGGCTTCGCCAAGCATGTAAAAATTATCTTCTCTGACTGGTGTGTTCAAAGGCGCGCCTTTAGCTTGCCAGTCAGGGATCAATGCATCCAGTCCACATGGGTCTAGCACAGCACCAGATAGGATATGCGCCCCAACTTCGGACCCTTTCTCAAGGACCACAACGTTGCAATCTGCATCAAGCTGCTTCAAGCGAATGGCGGCCGACAGACCGGCGGGTCCAGCGCCAACGATGACAACGTCATATTCCATTGTTTCGCGTTCAATTTGAGCCATTCTGTGAGTCCTTTTTCATAGGCGTCGAACATCAAGATTCGAACGAAATATTCTTTCACATTTTGCTACCCTAGCAGGCAGGTCAATGCAATCTCGACACAACGTAAATCAAATGCGCTTTTGCTGTATGCCTTAGAACCGTCAAATCGCTGACCCCGTGCGTCAGATCCTTGTGCACGTGAGTGACGATCGCATTGAGGACCGGCCAAAGAAGACGCCAAGCTGACGCACGCAATGCAACACAACAGCCAAGAACAGCCCAACATGTTTAGAACACTTGCATTTACATGCCCCTTTGGGTCATTTGGAACGTAACCTTTAACAGCGGCCCATTTGGGCCGCTTTTCACAGTTGGACCAATGTTATGGAAAAGATCCCAATGACCCGCAAAGGGCACACTGATTTGGAAGTAGAGCTAAAGCACCTGAAAACGGTCGAACGTCCTACCATCATCAGAGCCATTGCAGATGCACGTGAACACGGCGATTTGTCCGAGAACGCAGAATATCATTCAGCTAAAGAAAAACAGTCCTTCATCGAGGGACGTGTGAAAGAGCTAGAGGGCGTTATTTCATTGGCAGATGTCATCGATCCTGCAAAAATGTCAGGTACGATCAAGTTCGGCGCAAAAGTCACTTTGGTCGACGAAGACACTGACGAGGAAAAGACCTATCAGATCGTTGGCGAATATGAGGCCAGCATTGAAGCAGGTCTGCTTAACATCAAATCCCCAATCGCTCGTGCTCTTATTGGCAAGGACGAAGGCGACAGTGTTGAGGTACGCACACCCGGCGGTGTGAAATCTTACGAAGTTCTCTCCATCGTTTTCGCCTGATAGGATCGCAAAAAAATGTCCAATCAACCCTCAAAATCTCGCCCGACCCCTTTGGGTATATACGACCGCCCAGTTTATAGCGCAGTCAGTGGGATCGAGACCATCGCAATTGTCTTAAGTGTGATTTGGTTGATTGGCGCAGCCATTTTTTTCCTAACCTTGCCGGACCAACCTAATGCACCTGTCGATCGTGGCGGATTGCGTTTTCTTATTACGATGCTCGCAATCTTTATGCCTGTTGCAATGATTTGGGTTGCCGCCACCGCAGCTCGTGCCAGCCGTGTTATGCGTGAAGAAAGCCAACGTTTGCAGACGGCAATCGATGCTATTCGTCAAGCATATATCGCGCAATCACAAGGTCGCGACTTGTCTAACGAGCCCTCGGTTAGCCCCAAGTTAGATGAAATCGCAGCCGCCGCACGCAAGACGGAAACAACATTGGCAACATTCACAACACGTCGGGATGCTGCCAGTGAACCAAACCGCTCTACCACACCAGTTGTTGTCGAAACGGATGATCAACCTGCCCTCGCATTGGGAACAACTGCCGAAGACATCACTCCGCCATTGGCAACAGAAGACTTTATTAGGGCAATGAATTTCCCAGAAACCGCAGAAGACGAAGTTGGTTTTGCCGCATTGCGCCGCGCCCTAAAGGATCGCGAAGCAAGCCAACTGATCCAAGCGGCTCAAGACGTTTTGACTCTGCTAAGCCAAGACGGCATTTATATGGATGATTTGCGCCCCGACCGTGCACGCCCGGAAATTTGGCGTCAGTTCGCGGGTGGAACACGTGGTCGTTCTGTTGCTGCACTTGGTGGCGTTCGGGATCGCTCTTCATTGGTTTTGACTTCGGGTCGTATGAAACAAGACCCGATTTTTCGCGATGCTGCGCACCACTTTTTACGACGGTTTGATAGGGTATTTGCTGAATTTGAACCGCGTGCCAATGACAGCGAGATCTCTGCGCTCTCGGACACACGCACGGCACGGGCATTTATGTTGTTGGGCCGTGTCGCTGGTACGTTTGACTAAGTCTTGTCAGCACAACCTATATCGATCACCGCTAGATTCTTCGCATTAAAAACCGCAGAATAGCTGTGTTCATCAATCGTTAACGTCACGACGGTGCCTTGTATTTCAGACCCTGACACCCTGATTTGCCCCAAGTCAGATGCTGTTAGGCGATCATCCACATCAATGGTAAAGCTAATTGATGCGCCTGCTTCCAACCCGCCCAGTGGCATGCGCAAGCCTTCGGCACCATCGGCGACGTCCAGATTTGCAGCTGTACTTTGGAAGGGTTGGTACACCTCGACGCAAGAGCCACCACTTTGCGTATCAAAAATCAGCTTCCCAGCGGATGGGCGTAAATCAAATTGAACATCTGCCTGAATAATACCACGATCTGATCCGTTGGTCAGAACAAACCGATCAACTGGAGCACCCTCTAAAAATCGAACATCCAAGCTCACGTCGCAATTGGGTTCACCAGCAAAAGCCGCAATTGGGCCCGCTAAGAATAATGTACAAAGCGTCAGGATATTTTTCATTGCCGTCTCCAATTGATTGCTCAACAGCTAGACGTGATTAGTAAAAAGGCAAACCGGAGATAGGGTTTCACCCGCCAGCCAACTTGCTAGCGGATGAAATCAATTCTCTTAGGATGGCATGTTTGGGAAGTAATCTTCGCAATCGCCTTCGCGGTACACATCCGCGGTACAGCAGTGCAGACCGCCACCAAATGCATAAGCATCGCGCAATTCTACTTCGATCACGTTCATACCTAACTTATCCATTTGCTCGGCCTGATAGACCTCAGATTTCTCTACACAAACCGTTTTCGGGTCTAGTACCAAAACGTTCATAGACAACCATGTTGATGAATAGCAAAGCGCTGGTGGGGCGTTGTGCGCAGGCTGCGCTGCATCCACGATTTCCCAACCGTTGTCATTGTACATCTTACGCTGCTCTTCTGGTAGGCGGCGCTGCGGGTTGTTCAGGATCAAACCAGGGCGCAAAGGCGTAAAGGTCGCATCGATGTGGATTGGATACGGGTCACCCGGGAAGTTCACAGTATGAACGCGGTGATCAGGGAAGTGACGGCGCAACCATTCGATCCCTTTAAGGTTCGTGGTAAACCCATGCTGCACGACCAAGTCACGGCCAAAACGCAAAACGTCAGCGGCATCAAACAATGGCTCTTCTTCGGTTGTCACAAAGAACTTTTCTTCAGCCCACTTCAAGCGCTGCGTATCGCCAATTTTATCGCTTAGATAATCTGGGTGATAGTCTTCGTTAGTCAGGCGCGGCTTTGGCGCAGCTTCGTGACGGAATTTTGGATCGTCTTCAAAATACTGCTTTAGCAATGGGCGATAGTTTAGGTATTCGAACCAACGGCAACGATAAGACATTGTCGCTTCCAGCATTTCAGAACCGACAGTCAACAATACATCACGCGGTGGCATGCAGCCAAACTGGCTTTCGGTGTGAAAGTCAGGTGTCGTTACACTTTGGGAATGATCGATGCTGTTTGGGCGATCAACGCGTACGCCGCGCTTGGTCAACATGTCAGCAAAGTTATCGAGCAACTCATTCGCACGATCGATGGTTTCTTGTGGGCGGCGGCCCCATTGGCCACGCATGTCACTGTCTTCGGGAACCTTCGCGTCTAACGCAGGTTCTTCTGGTGGAATGTGGCAATCGTCAGCGCGACCTACGATCACGTGATGTAATGGATCCCATTCGTTCCAGCTGTTAACGACGGTTTTTTTGGCGGGGTTTTGCGATGTATCTGTCATCCAAACTTCGTAGACAGACTACTGCGATCAAGCAAGGCTGCAAACGACCCTCTGGCGACCTAAAAGCGACCCATATTACAGGCCAAAGCTCCCAAAGGGAACGTACCGCACAAGGTCGCCCTTGTTGATTGTCTGCGCATCCTCTGCCAATTCGACAAAGCCATCAGCCCAACTTAAGCCACTTATGCGACCTGAGCCCTCAGACCCGAACACTTCGACTTGTCCATCGCACATTCGCGCCCGCAAATATTCGCGCCGCCCCGCCTTTTTCGATTTTGTGAAGTTTGCGGGCACATCGTAGCCAACTGGGGCCACCCATCCTGCGCCAGCCAATTGAGCCATTGCTGGGTTGGCGAATACCAAAGTACAAACCATTGCCGCCACAGGGTTACCAGGCAAACCAAATACAGGTGTATTGTTCCAAAGACCCAAGGCCAAAGGACGCCCTGGCTTAATCGCGATCCGCCACATCTGCATCGCGCCAGCCTCTGTCATCAACGATGAAACATGATCCTCATCCCCGGCTGATGCACCACCACTGGTGATAACAACGTCAGCATTGCTGGCCGCATCGTCCAAAATGCGGCTTAAGGCGGCACGATCGTCGGCACAGCGTCCCATGTCCACAGGCACATGGCCCATGGCCATAATCATAGATAACAACATCGGACGGTTCGCATCATAAATCTGATCTTGTTTAGCTGATTGACCAGCTTCAACCAGTTCATCACCGGTTGAAATAACCGCCACGCGCAATGGCACACGTACAGCAACGTGATCTGCCCCAGTCGCGGCTAATATCGCCATATCTGCAGCAGTCACACGACGACCCGCCGTTAGGATAACATCGCCCTTATGAACGTCTTCACCGACACAGCGGGTATTGGCCCCCGTTTTAATTGGGCCGTTGAAAGCAATCTGACCATCAGCAACCGTCACATCTTCTTGAAGAACCACAGTGTCCACACCAGCTGGCAATGCCGCGCCCGTTAGAATCCGAACGCCCTGCCCTTCTGGAACAACAGTGGTCAATCGCGGGCCCGCAGCAGCGCGTTCATCCAAAAGCACCAAGACATGTGGACCCTCTGGACGGCCTCCGGCAAACCCATACCCATCGACAGCAGTGTTAGGCAAAGGTGGGTTAGCACGCGTCGCAAACACGTCATCAGCCAAGACCCGCCCCATTGCCCGAGATACAGGTACGGTTTCGCGCCCCGTTACAGGCGTCAGGCGTTCACGCAGCAGCGCCAATGCTTCATCAACGGGTGTCCAATGCACGCCAGCAGGCAATGCAAAACAGTCGTTACGCAGTGGTGGGGGCGTGATTGGGCCGCTCATTTGACTAGCCCCACTTCACTCAGAATAAAGTCGGCAACCGCGACAGTGTCGTCCAGATCAAAGACAGGACGATCAAGTGGCATCGATGTGTCAGATGCTACAGCGCGAATGGTCAGATCTTCCGTCGCGATCAAAGGGTTGTTCGTTTCAGCGCGAAACGCTTCGATCTTTGAGTGCGCGTCGCGTTTATACCCCTCTATCAGAACCAAGTCGACGGGGGCCAATTTTTCCAACAACTCGCTTAGTGTCGGTTCATCATCGCCACGCATCTCGTGCATCAATGCAAACCGGTTGCGCGAGGCTAACAAAACTTCACGGGCACCGGCGATGCGGTGGCGATAGCTATCCTTGCCTTCGTGATCCACATCAAAGGTATGGTGGGCATGTTTAACAGTGGAAACGCTGAAACCACGTCCAGATATCTCTGTAACCAGCCGTTCCATCAATCCTGTTTTGCCAGCATTCTTCCAGCCAACCACGCCATAGACTCTCATAACATCGCCTCTGCCTGTGCCAAATCTTCGGGTGTGTTTACGTTAAAGAAGGGATCTACCTGATCGACAGGGAACATGGCCAACCGCCCATCATGACTGCCAGTCCATTGCACAACTTTACGCACTCCACCCAATAGGGCCGCACGCAAATCTTCACGCAATGCGACGGGCCAAAGTCCAAAAGTGGGATGGCGTGAGGTGCCGCGTTTAGGATCAGGCGTCGCTGCTAAAACCAATGGATGCGCCATCCCTTCACCCTCACGGTGTAGCTGTGCAGCCAAATCAGACGGGAAAAACGGCGTGTCTGCCGCTGCGGTCACAATGCTATTCGCGCCTTGCTCAGCCGCCCAATCAAGTCCGGCAAGTACACCAGCCAATGGACCTGCAAACCCATCAATACTGTCGGCGATAACTGGGAACCCCAAATGGGAAAACCGCGAACCATCCCCGTTTACGTTCAACGCAATTCCATCCACTTGCGGCGTCAATCGATCGATCACATGGCTAAGCAATGTGGATGACCCAAGCGGCAAAACGCCCTTGTCGCCGCCGCCCATACGCGTAGCTAACCCCCCTGCAAGAATGACACCCAATGAACCGTTCATGTATTCCCACCTTTACGCCCAGATTTGCGTGGTTCGTCCTTAACTGCGCTTGGATCAGCGTCCCAAATCAGGCGTTCCTTGCCACTTAGACACATGAAACGTTGCCCCCGCATTCGACCAATCAAAGTCAGCCCAACTTGCTGTGCAATCTCGACACCCCAAGCGGTAAAGCCCGAACGCGACGCCAGAACAGGTATGCCCATCATCGCCGTTTTGATTACCATTTCCGAGGTTAGACGCCCTGTCGTGTAGAGGATCTTATCTTCAGCAGTTACACCTTCTTGCAGCATCCAGCCTGCGATCTTGTCGACCGCGTTATGACGGCCAACGTCTTCCATATAGACCAAAGGACGATCTTCCTGGCACAAGATAGTTCCGTGAATGGCACCCGCTTCTAGATACAGGCTGGGCGTGCGATTGATCTTGGCCGCCAAGGAATACAGCCATGAGGTACGAACACTGGTCTGCGCCAGTTCAAGTCCCTCAAGACCCTCCATCATATCGCCAAAGACAGTCCCAACAGCGCACCCGCTGGTACGGGTTTTCTTGGCTAGCTTTTCTTCGTGATTGGTAACCGTTTGCGTACGCACCACGACGGTTTCAAGTTCCTCGTCATAGTCGACACCAGTTACGACATCATCATGAGCCAACATTCCTTGGTTCTTCAAAAAACCTAACGCCAAATATTCAGGGTAATCCCCAATGGTCATCGCCGTCACAATTTCTTGGCGGTTCAGGAAGATCGTCAACGGCCGCTCCTCTACAACCGACAACGCGGTTTCCGCGCCAGTGTGGTCTATGCCAACAACGTGGCGGGTCAATCCGACCTTTGCCGGATCAGGGGCAACCAAGTAGTGCTCCATGTCATCTGATCTTGCCAATTGCATCCCTACCTTTTGACAGCTAGTCGTTTGAGGATAATCTAAGAGTTCCACATGACATCCACCACCACCAAATCCGCCTACTGGATGGGCGTTCGCGACGGGGCGCGAAGACTGTAACGTTACGTGGTAAGTATAGGTTCCATTTTCACAAATGATGTCTTCCAGCTAAAGAAGACTTTATGAATAACACATCTAATACTTCACTACCGGTTGGGTGATTTTGACCAATTCTTGAAATATTCGAATGGGTTTTATGTAGCCCTTCATAAAAATCCCAGACCAACAAATCGGACTTCCAGTTCGCATAGTAATACCTAATTAGTGGTACAGCAGTCTAATAAATTGATTATTATATGAGACTAAAAACCCTGTTCTAACTCTATGCATGCTTCCAATAAAATCGGTCTATCCAGTAATATAGGTGTTTAATTTGTTAACTCAGCGATAAGTAAAAATCGTAGCCCTCCCGATCCAACCTGAAATATCGCCTAATCACCAGTACAGGATCCACCAAGCCTTATTCCTGGAAAAATCAAAAGTGTTCAGCTCTTGGCCAAAGTCTGTTTCCTCGAGTAATATTTCAACTTGCAAGTAAAACATCAGAGAACCCCTGTTGGCGAAGAAATTTTTAAAACATCCAAAAGGGCGTAAAGTCTTTCACAACACCTATCTTTCAATCAGAAACCCTAACATTTCCAAATGAAGTACTTGCGTTTGAACTGGAAAAACCGATTTGTTGCAAAACCTGGTTTGCACCAACTGAAATGACTACAAGGGCGACAAGGGCGAGCAGGAAAGATCTCATCTCAATTCTTCTCCGTACTATTGGCTGGCTCATCTAAAACTTCTTGCGCCCAGATGCTGTGATGCTCACGAGCCCATTGTTCTTCAACCTCACCCTTGCCCATCGCATCGAATGCACCCTCCATCCCGACAGAGCCGAGATAGATATGGGCGAAGATGATAGCGGTCAGGACCAAGCTGACAAACGCATGCCAAAGCTGCGCGTATTGCATCTCTTCCTGAGGCGACAAGGGGTAAGGCAAATCACCCAGTCCGAACAAGCCCGGCAAACCCCAGCTGTTGAGCGTCGAGAAGGTGTGACCAAAGAGATTGATCTCGAACGGGAACAACAGTGACAGACCTGACAGCGATATCGACCCGCCGAGAAGGATTACCGACCAGAAAATCAGCTTCTGACCTGCATTGAATTTCTTGGCTGGCGGATGCTCTCCCCCGAACAGCCCCCCTGCCCGTGCAAGCCAACGCAGGTCTGTTCGGTCTGGCAGATTGTGAACAACCCAAACAACAAAAATGATCACCAAGGCGACCATAAAGGCCCATGAAATATTATTATGAACCCATTTGCTCATCACAGCCAGAAACGAGAAGGTCTCGTGGCCAAAAGCGGGGATCAGAACTTTACGCCCGAAAAGGGAAATCAGTCCGGTGATCCCCAGTACAATAAACGACGACGCCAACAACCAATGGCCAAAGCGTTCAAACGCTTTGAAGCGCACGATTGTACGGCCGGTCTTTTCGCCATGGATACGGAGACGTCCACGGATCAAATAGAAAAGGGTCAACAGCAAAAGGGTGCCGCCCAAAAGGTAGACCGCTATCTTCAACATCGGTCCTTCACGGAAAGAAAGCAACCACATGCCGCCGTATTGCATCAGTGTCGTGGCCGCAGGTGTGCGCA
>Ga0228643_1000657_pt1 | contig 11082 bp, 7 predicted proteins | sample 55DmetaG_FD_190533 | JGI IMG/M metagenome (GOLD analysis project Ga0228643, IMG submission 190533) | Seawater microbial communities from Monterey Bay, California, United States - 55D | ecosystem: Environmental > Aquatic > Marine > Coastal | place: USA: California | collected 2016-11-08
GGTTGATAATATAAAATTTATTACTATTATTATATAAATGCTATAATAATTAATTCATATTAAATTGTGAAAAATTGTTAGAATATTAATATAAAATTTAAGTGACTTAAATAAAATTTTATATATCATAATCAGGACTTTTTTTTAAAATATAAAAGTGATTTAATAAATGCTTAAATTTTTCTTGATTAAATTATTATTTAAAGATAATTTTATTAATTGAATATTATCATAATTTCTTATAAATAATTTTTCTTACTTTTACAATTTTTAACATTGCTTTATAAAAAAAATTTACTATAAAAAAAAGAAATTAATGCTTTAAAACTAAATAACACCTTATTATAATAGAAACAAAAATTATCAATAATGTTAAAAAAAAAAGGAATAAACTAAAAAAACTTTGATTAATCTCCTGATCAAGATAGATAATAATATAGGCAAAACTATATAAAAAAAAACTTCGAAATAAATAGGTCTAATTTGTCATATGATATAGACAAATTACCAAGTTTATTAAATAATAGCAATTAAGATTAAAATTTTGTGAAAATAATCTCAAAGGAAGAATTGAAAAATATAAGAAAAGATAATTTTAAACCTTATTAACTAAAATTAGAGAGAATAAATAAAACTTAAATAAATAAATAATAATTAGAATATCAAATTAATGCTTTAAATACTTGATTTAATTTATCAAAAATCGTATATTTTTTTAAAAATATTATATATTATTAAATGAATATTTCAATTTATCGAGAATTTGATTAAACCTTACTGATTTCCACACATAACATAATCATCAATAATTAATATTTGATTGATAGGTTCATTGAGTAATTATCTAAATTAAAACATTTCTCCACAGTCATATATATTAATCATGCTATCTAAATTAAAATATTAAAAACCTTTAAGTCCTATTATGATTGAACTCTATATTTTATTAAAACATATTGGTTCACTTGATAAATTTATAGTATTATTTATCTTATGTAAAATATATATACATTTTTATTTATGTGATCTCTTTCATAAATTACACTAAAATCGCTAATAAATGCAAAATATTTGTTCTCTCCTGATGGTAGTACTTCGATATTATACTATAATTATAATTTTATACTTTTTCTTATTAAATATCCTTTATTTAATCACTTTATTATATTTAGTTCAATAAATCAAATTCATCTATTAAATAAAATTCATTTTTTATTATCTCATACACGTTAATTATTCCTTATTTTAGACCAAAACATACTTTACAGTCACTAATCTATTTAATTGTACTAATCTCAGTATTTTCATTTTAAAAAATCTTTATATATATTTAATACTTTATTCAATTCTAAAATATCTTCATTTAATAAATACTAAAATACGCTTCCCTTATTTGTAAAAATAAGGTCATTCATAATTAATAGAATAAATTCATCACTTTTTTATATATCTGCTCTGAAATTTTGATAAAAACCAATTTTTTCTAAATCAATTTATTTAATTTCTTAAAGATTATCACTAAAACATAAATATTAATTATATTATAAGTGTTTAATTTATGTGACAATGAATTTAAAGTCGTAAACATGTATAAGTTCACCACAATGTTGATTCCATATTTTTAAAGACCCATTTTTATGACTTGTAACATAAAAATTCTCATTTAAATATAGTAATTTAATCATATTGTATGTGCCAGAAATTACTTATTAAACAACATTTTCATTTATATTGACATAGTAAATACTTCCGTCTATGGATCCAGCAATAAATTCGTTCATTTGTTTATTCAAATTTACACTATTAGGTTAAAATCCATATCTATATTTTCTTAAATTTTCTAAATCTTATATTTATTCTATATAGTCATTTATATATAAATATCCGTCTTGACTAAATATAAATATTCTATTATCTTTGCAAATTATATGACTAATTTCTTACCAACATACTTTTTTTTCAAATACCAATTGATAATTTTTATCATAAACGATAATTTATCCTTTTTGACAACCAGAAATTAAATATTCTTAATCATTAATATAAATATAATCACAACATGTAGCTTAATTTTGAATATTAACATCATAATATTAAAGTTGATTATCAGGTTCAAAAGCATAAAAATAAATTTAGTTATTTCCTACTGTTACAAATGATAATTTATCATCTTAATCAAAAGGGTTAATCTATGTAAAATATATATATTACTAAAACATCATTTATTTCATCAGAATTAATGGTTGAAGAAATCAATTATCTCATTATTACATCCCATACACAAATCTATTTATCTATGCTTATTGATATCAAATATTTTCCATCCTAAGACACGCTCATACACTATATACTTTCTGTATGATACGATAAAACCTTAATATTTTTATATATACATTCACTATTCTTAAAGATTCAGTTGATAACATATATATATTTGTTTTTTACTTTTCTTAATTTAAAGTTGCTGCCCCCACAAAAATTATACTTTATTCTTTATTTGATGTTATACAAGTAATTTCCTCAGAAAATGTTGCTATTCTTTATTTTTTATTTCTTGAAAATTGTTCGAAAATTATCATATTTTATACGGTATATGCAACATATCCATTATCTTCATTCCAAATTACATTATCATGTGTTTTATTGTTAAATGATGTTAAATATTAAATTTAGATTTTTTAAGAATTTTATTGAATTTAATGTATTTTTTAATTTATATCATAATCGCTTTAAAATTCTTATTATTTAATTGAATTAGCATTTAAATCTTACTATAATGTCATTCTACTTTATCTAAATATTTTTTATTTTGAATATTTTATATTAATAGGTTTAAACTAACTACTAGTTACTAGTTATTTTTAATTTTTTTAAATAGGTTCATTTATAAAATCTTATTATATATCATCATCTTATAAATTAAAGGATTTCATTTCTACAACTTGACTGAGTTTGCTTTTATTTTACATATTTGTATTAAAAAATTTAGTGGCAATAGGTACTAAATTGGAAAAATCTTTTTCTTCTTTTTAAATTTATTGTTAATTATATTTCCAAATATAAAATCCTTCTTGACCTCCACAAGTTATTAAATAATCATCAACTATGACTAATGATTGTATCTTTTTTATAAAAAAGATACTTCAGAAATATGGCTTGTATAAATTTATGGTGTTTTTAATTTGTAATCTTTATCCCAAACTTTTAATATTTTATCATTTCCAACACTAATAATGAATTAATCATCATTTGATAACTTCGCATCATTCATTTGTTCTCTATGCATAACAGGAATGTCTTTCAATGCAAAAACTGAAAACTATTTACTTATAAAAAATTAACATAATCTTCATTATGAGAAACTCCAAAGATTTTTAATTTACAATCTTATGTTACAACTATTATTTCTTTTTAATCCTCTGATAAATTCATTTTCTTGATTGAACTTTGAACTTAGAATTTTAAAATCAATGTTAATGACTATTTTTTATAAATGATTTACGTTCAATAAATAAACATTAATACACTATGCTGAATCGCCTACAGTTAAAAAGTAATCATTAGCAAAAATTGTTTATGGGTAATTTGAAGGTGTCTCTTATTGTAACATTTTAAATGGCTCGAATTTTTTGTTTGCATCGCATAAATAGTACATACATGTTTCATCGACAACTGATAATACTTAACCGTCTTTTGAAAAACTTAGGTTTTTTATCGGTTTTTTATGGAATCTATTTTATATTAATATACCTTTTCTCATATAGAATACATGTATTCTATATATCAAATACTCTAAGAGAACCTGATTAAAATCCACCTATAAATTAATCTTGATTTGGATTTGAAACAATGAATAAACAATTGTCATCTTTAGGATAAGAAAATTCATATTATTGATCAAAGTTTTAAATATCCCAAACTCTAATTGTTAAATCTAATATATATAAAATTACCTGTCGATAAAGTTATTATAGATTAACTAAATTTATGATACTCTATCTATTTTATTATTTCATTATGACTTCGTAATACAGTTCTATAACTTTATGCACTCAAATCCATTATTCCGAGACCTTTAAAATTCATATTTTACCCCCCTTACTACTTCCACATGCTACCTAAAGTGCATCTTAGCTTATATCTAAACTTAAAACTAAACCTTCATGCTTTGCTTCTAAGAAAAATTCAGAAAAATCAAGGGGCCAAACTCTTAAAAATTGATCTTCTGATCCAGTAACACAAAAACCAGCAGATACTCTTATTGAACATATACTGCTATCATGAACTTTAAATACTCCTTCTAATTCCCTTGTAAAATAATTTATCTAAAATAGCAATCCTAATTTTGAGCCTACAAATACTCTTCTGATCTGATATATTAAATATTATTTACTTAATCAGTGTAAGTTACTACTTGATCATTATTAAATTCAAAATCAAGTGCAGTAAAGATAGAATTTCTTGCATAGTGATTTAAAACTACTGCACAACCTGGCAAAAAACCTTTTTTTATTCTCAAAAATCTAATATTTTCTTTTCCACAACAAACTATTTTGTCAATTTCATATGGTGAAAATTTTGCACACAATATATTAAATTCTGAAGTTTATTTCGCTAATAACAAAGGTCTGTGTTATTTATCTTTTTAAGTAAGATCCCAAACTACCATAATTTCTCTGTTTCTTTCATCTTTCCCAACTGAACATAATAAATCACCATTATTTGAAAAACTTAAAGATTACATCATTTAATATTCAGTTACCTTTATTAAATAAAAATACCCATGAAAATATGCACAAATTATCTTATCTATCCCAAATTTTTATTTGACTATTTGGACCAATTTGAGCACTGGCTATAAATTAACCATTTTTGCTTATATCTAAACATTGAATTTAAGATGAATGACCAATTAATAAATTTTAAGTTTTATCATGAATATTGGCTTCAACTAATGTACTACCTGATGAAAAAAATAGAGTATTTTAAGGTGTGAATTTAATATCAGGGCATTCCATTCCTGAAAATCCTTAGCATTTAATCAGTTTTAATTAAGGATTTTAAGCTTTAAGAGATTCTTATTTTAATAAACTAATATTATCTTTATGATTTAAACTTTCTTTCATTGTTGAACCTTAAACTAATTTAATTTCTTCAATTTCATCTTATAATGGCAATGATTAATGAACTTCAAGCTATTTCAATTGTTATTTAACTAAATTTTATTTTTCTAATTTCTCTTAAACCTATAATTTTTATAATTCATATTTAAGAAAATTACCTGTTCTTTTTTTATTGTTATTCCATCTTTTTATGTTTAAAGTTCATTTTAAAGTTTTTTTTCTTTTTAATACAATTCACTCAAATTTTCAGGATAGTAATAAATTTTGTATTGATCCAAATAAGTTTACTTTTAGCTTGGTAATTTAAAGCACATTTCTTTTGGAAATGTTTTTTCATTGTATAAATTATCTGATGTATATATAGATCTAACAGACATATTGGAGCACACTTAAATTTATCTTAGAACCTAACATAAAAAAAATTTTACATGTTTATAAGTTCTTGATTTGCTGTGTAGCCCAGAATTTCTTAAAATATTTTCAAAATCAACTATAAAAGTTCCCCAAATAGGCGTTTCACATACTTTTGCTGGAATTTGTACAGTCATTCCAGAAGTTTTTTATTATTTATACATATTACTTACTGATATACGAATTACACTATTATCCAACATTATGAAATCAAAATGCATATGAAAAAATCTTTATATTTTAATAAATAAATTTAATAATCATACTTTTTATCTTAAGGTAAAAATTATAAGTATCCAAATCTACCTTCTATACCTAATGATTTATCCTATTTTTCTGGAATTGTGATTAAATTTGCTGTTGACACTTAGCCGTTTATTCTAAAGACTGATCTACCTATATATGTATCCTAATTTATATTAAATAAACATGGTCTTCAAAAACTGTTCCTTTTTTTGCACTATAACCAGGGTTCCATAATCCATAATGTCTAAAAATATCGACAAATGGATTTTACCAAGAAACTGAATGTGTACAAGTTCTTTCCATTTATATATAAAATTATAAATTTTTAAATTAATAAGTTAATAATTGTTTTCAAACTGGTTATTTTGATTTATATATATTCTCCAAATTATTATTATCTTAAGGAATTAGAGTAAATATATCTTTTTCAATGTCCTCATTTATTTCTTATTCAATGTTAACATTACACATAGTGAACTTAGTAACTTTTATAAATATAATAAAAAACATCTCACACAATCATCAAAAGGACATCTATCATCTATCCAAGCATGTTATCCTTAATCCGTAGGGACACAAACTTTTAAAAAAAAAGATCCTCCTTTTACATGCCTCATTTAGCTCTCTTAATTATTTTTTGCAACACTTTCTTAATCTTTTATTGCAATAAAAGTAAATTTAGCTATTTCATTTTTAGCTTCAGTTTTATAATCTGTCTATTAATAAAAAATGTTATATGGTTAATCAATAAATTCAGATAATAGCTTTATTTTACAAAATGCTAATTCTCTCATTTCTGGCCACATTCTACAATGTGTTTTACAACGAGGTTGAATTGAAAATTGCAAAACATTTTCTTTAATTTCTTTATTTATTATCAACTTTTACATTAAAGCAAATCTTAAGGTAGACAAGATTTACTGTTTAATTTAGCTTTTTCCTATATTTTTTTTAATAATACAATGTCAACTAAAAGTATAATAAAAATTGTATATATATATTTCATAATTATTATAATATAATTTTAAATATGTATTTAAAAAAGTATATAATATTAATTATGTATTTATTTTATATATTAGTATTTATTTTAAAAAATGGGCAAAATTTTTTAATTGTAATAATAATTGATTAAATTAATAAAAAATTTTATAAAATATGGTATTTATATAATCAAATCATATTTTTTAGCTATTTTGTAAAATTTTATTCATCAAACAATCAATTAATTGAATTGTTATAATTCTTTATTCGATGACTTCTTGGTTTGAATCATAGGTTTCGGACACTTGCATGCTATTCAATTAATTTTATCTATTTTTGCATTTTTCTATTTTAGCGTAAAATCCCAAATTATATAATTATTTGCAAATTTATGAATTAACATTTGTTACATGATTATTATCTAACTCATTGCATAAGTCATCAAGATTATTTAATCCTTATAAAGATAAATTAAACCTTCAATTATATATTAAGTATTGTCTTATTCAAATAAATTTAATAGAGATTAAATTGCATTTTGATCTTGCAAAAAATAATTAACATATATTTTTTTATTTTTATATATTTCTCTTAATATAAATCCACTAGCTATTCTAAGACCTATAGGATTTATAAGATTATCGTAAAAATATGGCATTATACATTCAAATATATCATCATTTGTCAATTATGAAATAAATCCACTTAATTCCGATAAAAAAACTAATAATAAAATTGTTATTTAGACTCTATCAGCTTCCTTTATTAAATTATAATACTTAATTCTACAAATTACTTATAATAATATCTCTTCCATTTAATTCTATAAAAATTTTTAAATTATTTTTAATATTTTCTTCTTACTATTGATATCCATCATCATCTTTAACTAAATAACGCATAAATAATATGCTGACATACATAGTAGCAATTGATCCAATAGTTTTCGGGTTTTAAGCCCATGGATGTCCCATATTTATTTCTTATGCGAGCAATTCATCATTTTTCATTTTTTCTATTAATGTTTTTAAATCATTATTATTTTTAGCCTTGAATTTATAATTCTTATACTTATAAAAGTAAATTTTATGTCTGCACCCCTCTACAGACTGATGATGCCATAACTCTTATTTAGTCATCTATTTAGCTTATGCATTATATCGAATTATATCCTGAATTCAATTATTATTTATTATTTAATTAATTTAGATGATTATATATAAGGTCATCTTTTTGCATATTGAAATATGGTTTAGTATCATGTCGCTCTTTAGTACATAATGATCCCATTACAAATACTGATTAATAAAAGTTATTATAATTATAAATTAAATTTTCATTGTTTTAAATATATACATTAAAAAATTTATAATTTTTGTTTAAAAATGTATAATTATATCTTTAAAATAATTTAATTGTAAATTTCATGTGCTATTGATAGAATCAGTTGAATCATTTTGATAAATTTCATTATCTACATCTTCATAATTATTATCTGTTTCATCATCATCATTAGGGATATTATCATCATTTTGATCATTAAATTAGTACTATTTGGCCGAAAAATCAAGGTCCCATATTTAACTCAAAAACCCAACTACATCTTCAACATCATATAATTCAATAATTATGCATTATGGCTCAACATGATTTTTTTCACAGCAAACTCGACAAGCAGTCTAACGATGAAAAGCACAATAAAAATGTTATACTCTCTCCTAATGTTTCTCGCAATTACCCATTTATAACAAATCTTAATTTACATATTATAGTACTAATATTAAATTCACTATTTTTAGTTGGTGGCTACTAACTTCGTAATTCTAATAGTAATTAAGGTGAGACTAAATTAAAGAAATTCATTTCTGGTTGCTCATATCTTTAACAATTCTCTTAGAATTTCTTCAATAATGTCTATTTTATATTGATTTATTCAATTCCTTACAATTCTTTTAATACGATAAAAATTACTATTTTATTTATTAATTTCATTACAAACATTAGTAAAAATTGTATGATTTATAGGCAATCTCTCAAGTACATCAATATTTCTTATAAGTTTTAAACATAAAGGACATCTAACACGAAAGTCTTTATGAAATTTTTATAGGCATTCTGTGCAAAATGTGTGGCCACAATGAACCATTATTCTTGGAATTTTCTCATCTATGTTATAACATTATTTGCATAATGCACACTTATTCAAATCGATAAGATTTTTTACAAAATCTTCAATTTATGGCATATATTCGTCTGTTAAATTTTCTGATTAATCAATAAAAAATTATTTTGGATTGATCATATATTTTCCATCCATAGGTACTCTTTTTCTTTATTTTTCTTTTTTTAGCTTAAACTCATTTTCTTTAAATTATTTATTTAATATTGAATTTTTCATTTCTATGTTGTTTTCATGATTAAGTATTAGATTATTTAAATCATCATCATTCATTATTTCTTAAAGATTTTCTTCAGTATAATATTTTTGATTTTAAAAATCTTCATTGGTATTATTTTCATGAAACATATTACAATGTAAATATTTTTAAATAAAAATAATCTATAAAGAATTTTATTTTAAAATTTTAAATATTTATAAAAATATATATAATATATAAGCTAAATTGAATTATAAATGAATAATAGATTAATTGATAATAATGCTCTATGTATAAATGTTAAAAATACCTAAAAAGATATTTATATCTTTAAAATATTTTTTTTAAAAGCTATTTAAATCAAAATTTAGAATTTTACTCAATTATAATTAAAAAAAATTATTTCTCCAAAATAATCTTTTCACTTATTTGATGATAAATCACAATTCATTAAAAATATTATCCATTATTCACATATATTCTATGAAAAATTACAAAAATATTCTAAATATGTTTTATAATTAAGCAAAACAATATTTTGTATATTTTATCATATATAATTCAATCATCAGATAAAGGATAACCACAAATTTAACTCATTTATTTGAAAATTCTATCTTTCCACCCATTCTCTAAAAAGTCTAAATCAACTTCTGATGGAATATTTTTTTGATCTACAGATATTTTACAGCTATCATCATAATTTTTTATATTTATTGTCACATTAGAAAAGGTTTTCCAGTCATTAAATTTCCATTTTTAAACAATTTTAAAATTTTAGTGATCAATTTCTTCAAATTACCCTTATATCTTATCTTCCATCCATGAAAAATTTCCTCCTTTTTAGGCATCAATTTTACATACAGATCTAGTAAATTTTTAAACTTCATAAGGATCAATTAATGCATTGAATATAACTTTAGCAGGAACTTCAAATTCAAGATTAAAAGATAAAGATTTTGACATTTATATAAATAATTATTAATAAAAATAAAAGTAATTTAAAATCGTTTCAAATGCCGACAATTTTTAGATCTTAGTATATCTATTATATAGATTTTTCATGATTAGATATAATTTTTTATTGATTAGTCTTTTTAACCTATATAGTATATATATACATTTTTTTTTTAGTAAAAATTATCAAAGAAATTTTTGCTTTCATTAATATTTTCTTTGATATCTTTATTTTGTATGTAACTAATATTTTAATTCGAATTCTACGTATATGTAAATACTTCTTAAAAAAATAAATACAAGGTAAATTTTACACCACTTAAGAATGTGTTTTTTTATGTAAATCAGGCAATAAGTTTTTTTTCTTATTTTAATTTTCTACTATACTTAATTTCAAATATATTTTACTCAGCATTCGACCGATTTGAATTAATATCTTATTTTAGTTTAATTTTTAATGTCCTCTACTTTATAATTATAGAGAAATACACTTTCAAAATTATGTAATATCTCTTTTCTTAAATCATTTTATAATCTTTAATATTATGTTTTTTGAAAATTTTGTACATTAATATCTTATTTAATCTGTCTAGAACGAGTTTATTAAACAATTGGCTAATATTATTTATCTTAAATATTATTTTTTCTTATCATTTACTTATTTTTTTTGTCATTTATAAAACCTGTATTATATTATTATTTACAATTCATTTTTGGTGTTTTTTATAATTTATCCAGAGATTCATCTCTATATTAACTTGACTTTTAAGGCTCTGTAAGAACTATGGGCTCTTTTATGATTTCATTTACTTTTTTTTTATAATTTTACGCAAAATTATCATTTTTAATTTTTAAGTTTTTTTAATTATTTAATTTATTTCTTTATTCTAGTAATAAATTATCATTTTCTTTTTATTTTTTTTTAAATAGAAAGATACTAAACATTATTTTGATAACTATAAATATATATATTATAGTTATCA
>Ga0228643_1000666_pt1 | contig 10980 bp, 10 predicted proteins | sample 55DmetaG_FD_190533 | JGI IMG/M metagenome (GOLD analysis project Ga0228643, IMG submission 190533) | Seawater microbial communities from Monterey Bay, California, United States - 55D | ecosystem: Environmental > Aquatic > Marine > Coastal | place: USA: California | collected 2016-11-08
CGTTTTATTGCCAATAAAATTGACTGTTTCTTCGCAGAAGATAAATTGCCATATCTTCGCAACAACCCCAAAATCAGGGTTGTAAAACCACCCAAAAATCAAACCAACCACGACTTGACTGATGACAAATGGAAAGAAGAACATTGATTTGTAAAATCGAATGCCGGTCACGGTCTGGTTTAAAAATATTGCGATAAACAGCCCAAGCGGCACCGCCAGCATATACAGGAACAGCCAAAGAAAATTATTTTTAATGGAGATCCAAAAATTTGGGTCTACCCAAAGCTTACGATAATTTTCCAAGCCGATATATTGAGCTGTCGACTTGCCTTCCGCGTTATAGAGCCCATTCCATTCAAAAAGTGAAAGCTGCAGCGATTGGAAAATTGGAATAATCACGTAGACGGAAAAAAACATAAACGCCGGAATTAAGAAAACAAGCGGCGCAAGGCTAAGCTTGTTGATGCGAAACCATCCTGCTGTTTTGTTTCGATATTCTGTCTGCATATCCCGCCTAACTTGCGCGCGGGGCGCTAATCAGCACGCCCCGCACAATTTTATTTTTACTTATAAACGTCAGCTTGAACAGCATCCAAACGCTCTAGGATCGCGTCAAGCTTACTGGGATCGAGCATGAATTCCTGAAAGCCTTTCATCCCTTCAGAGGCCATAGCCGCAGGTGCATCCCGATCATAAAACTGCGCTAAACCAGCTGCATTTGAAACAACGGCAAACCCTTCTTGGATAAATTTGTCATCTCCAACCTCAGACTTTGAGTTGGGTGGCAATTGACCCAAGGTTTGGTTCCATTGCGTTTGAACTTCTGGCTGTGCAACAAATGCCAGAAACTTCTTTGCATTGTCTTTATTCTTAGCACCGGAGGGAATGAAAAATGCATCCGCAGGGGCTTCTTCTGCCATCGGAAGACCCGCTGTGATTTCCGGAAATTGGAAAAAGTCAATTTGCTCTTCCGTCAAACCAGCATCTTTATACGCTCCAACGGAGAAATTACCCATAACATACATCGCAGCATCGCCTTTTGCGAAGGCCGCAACGCCACCCTGCCAATCCATCGAAGCGTGGTTATCGATGAACGAGCAACGCTGTAACATCTCTTCCCAATTGGCAAATGTGGCACGAATGCGCGCATCCGTGTATTTGATTTCTCCGGCAGTCAACGCATTATGCACGTCATAGCCGTTTGTGCGCAGATTTAAATAATCAAAGACGCCCGCAGCGGTCCAAAGATATTTGGTGCCGATGGTGAACGGCGTTACTCCGACACCCTTCAAAGCATCGCAGTTTGACAAAAGCTCGTTCCACGTTTTTGGCTCTGAAAGGCCGAGCTTATCATAAATATCTTTACGGTAATAAATGCCCCACTGATAATACGTGTAGGGAACACCCCAAATTTTTCCATTTCGCGTCATGGTTGGCTGTACTGCCGCCATATCCTGATCCAAATTGTTCGCCGCCCAAAGATCATCAATTGGCTCAAATAAGCCGGCATCTACAAATGGTCCCATGCGATTTCCAGGATACCATGAGGTAACGTCTGGCGGGTTCGCCGATAAAAAGTTTCGAATGGCAGATTTATGGGCTTCCCGATCATTATTATTTACAGTCACGTTGATATCGGGATTGGCCGCTTTAAACGCCGCAACCACATCGTCAAAGGCTTTCTTGGGGTTGGGGTTCAAATCATCATAAGTGATCACCAATTCTCCAGCAAACGCGGCTGTCGCCAGCGCGCCTGTCGCGGCGACGGTCGTCGCCAGTTTTTTTAGGTTTTTTAACATTTACTTCTCCCAGTTGATAGTTGACCAGCAGTCTCATATAGTGAAACCAAATTCCAACTATTGAAACAGTGAAAGGAATCACCTAATTTGTCAACTGTCGTTAAGGAGCTCTGTCGCATGGAAAATTCAACCATCCAAATCAACGCCTCCGATGGAACGGTCGGCAAAGCGTTGGTGATGCTTGATCTTGTTGCAAGCTTTGAACGGCCAGTTCGGTTTTCTGAAATCCTTTCCAAAAGCGCCTATCCCAAAGCCACCGTATATCGGTTATTACAAACGCTCTCAAACCAATCAATGCTGGATTATAATGCGCAAACTGCGACTTATATTCCTGGAATTCGTTTGGTGCGCCTCGCCCATTCGGCATGGCGGCAAAGCGCCCTTGCGCCCATTGCACGCCCGATTTTAGACGATTTGGCAGATGCCTTGGGTGAAACCCTGCATCTTGCGCAAATGGATGATGGACACGTGCTTTATGTTGATAAGCGCAACGCGGAAAAACCGGTTGAGATGTTCAGCTCAGCGGGCAAAACAGGCCCTGGCTATTGTACAGGTGTTGGCAAGGCCCTATTGGCGTTTATGCCCGAAAAAGAACAAGCAAGAGCATTAATGCGCCAATCTTTCCACAAGTATACAGCCGCCACTTTAGCCGATTTGCCGGCCCTTAAAGCGGAACTCTTAGAGATCGCATCTATCGGAATGGCCTTTGATCGCGAAGAGCATGAGCCTGGAATCATTTGCGTGGCAGTGCCGATTTTGAACGGTCTTAACCACGCAATAGGAGCCCTGTCGCTCACATCAACCACTACGCATCATTCTCTTTCAAGCATCGAACGTTTCGCGCCAAAACTTCAAGAGGCTGCCAGAAAAATTTCTGACGCCGCTAAAAATTGGCAATTCCCAACTTAAAGGAAATCTTATGTCTCGGGTAGCTTTAACCAATGTCAAAAAACAATACGGTGATTTAGAGGTTATTCATGGCATAGATTTATCAATCGATGAGGGGGAGTTTTGCGTTTTCGTTGGCCCCTCAGGTTGTGGGAAATCGACTTTGCTGCGAATGATTGCGGGGCTTGAAGAAACCACAGCTGGTCAGATTGCTATCGGAGATCGCGATGTCACCAAAAGCGATCCAGCCGCGCGCGGCGTTGCTATGGTATTTCAAAGTTACGCGCTTTACCCTCATATGACAGTCGCTGAAAATATGGGGTTTGGGTTAAAGATGACCGGTCACCCAAAGACGGAAATCACGGCAAAAGTCGCCGAAGCCAGCAGAATTCTAAAGCTGAATGATTACTTGGATCGAAAACCCAAAGCATTGTCGGGCGGTCAGCGGCAACGCGTGGCGATTGGGCGGGCCATCGTGCGCGGCCCTGAAGTGTTTTTATTTGACGAACCTTTGTCAAATCTAGACGCCGAATTGCGCGTTGATATGCGCGTGGAAATCGCGCGATTACATAAAGAAATTGGGGCCACGATGATCTATGTGACGCATGATCAAGTCGAGGCTATGACCTTAGCGGATAAAATCGTTGTGTTGCGTGCGGGTGTTATCGAACAAGTGGGCGCCCCCATGGCGCTTTACCACGATCCAGCGAATAAATTTGTTGCTGGCTTTATCGGCTCTCCGGCAATGAATTTTTTAAAAGGCCGCGTCGAAAACAACAAAATTTTTCTATCCGCCATCTCGTCAGCCCCGATTGAGCCCGACGTGGCTTTGCCATCTAATTTGCGCGAAATTCTTGTTGGCATCCGCCCGCAAAATCTATCTATTGACGAAGCCGGAAATGGCCTGTCTGTCAACGTGCATGAGCGGCTAGGAGGTGTGAATTACAGCTATTTAATGGCACCAACGGGCGAGCGTATTATTGTTGAGAGCAAGGGGGATGTTGCCCTGCCCATGGGCAGCGATGTTGCCGTTCACTTTGACCCCAATCAGCTTTTGTTCTTTGATCCAAAAACTGAGCAACGGCTAAAGTAACATTTAACGCTTACCCCAAAACTCACCAATGTGCCGTATTTAGCTTTTTAATCGCTCTTGTCGGAATACAACCCCCAAAAGGTTGCTTTTACTTGGCCAAACGCGCCAAACGCGCGGCGCGCAAGCGTTGAAAATCATCTCCTGCATGATAGGAAGAGCGGGTTAAAGGGGTTGCTGAAACCATTAAAAACCCTTTGCCATAAGCCGCTTTTTCATAGGCTGCAAATTCATCCGGGTGCACAAATCGATCCACCGCATGATGTTTTGGCGTGGGTTGCAGATATTGCCCAATGGTCAAAAAATCCACATCCGCGGCGCGCAAATCATCCATCACTTGCGAAACAGATTGTCGATTTTCTCCAAGCCCAACCATGATGCCGGATTTTGTAAACATCGAAGGATCAAGTTCTTTGACCCGTTGCAAAAGCCTCAAAGAATGAAAATAGCGTGCGCCGGGGCGTACTTCTGGGTACAATCCGGGCACGGTTTCCAAATTGTGATTAAACACATCCGGGCGTGCAGCCACCACCAGCTCAAGCACGGCCGGGTCACATTTTAAAAAGTCGGGCGTCAGAATTTCAATCGTGGTTTCAGGGCTTTTGCGCCGGATCGCGCGAATGGTTTGCGCAAAATGTTCCGCCCCGCCATCTTCCACATCATCGCGATCAACCGATGTAATCACCACATGGTTCAACCCCAATTTAAAGACGGCATCCGCAACTCTGCCTGGCTCAAACACATCTAAAGCTTCCGGAGGCTTTCCCGTGGCAATATTGCAAAAGCTGCAGGCGCGCGTGCACACTTCGCCCATAATCATCATGGTAGCGTGGCCTTGGCTCCAACATTCGCCAACATTTGGGCAGCCTGCTTCTTCGCATACCGTTACCAAATTATGCTCGCGCATAATATCGCGCGTAGCCTTATAGCCTTCGGAGACCGGTGCCTTCACCCTAATCCAATCGGGTTTTTTGGGCTGCCGGTTGTCTGGCTTATGAGCTTTTTCTGGATGCCGGTCTTGAGGCAGTTTTAGATCACGCACTGGTATTCACCCTCTTGTTTTATGCAACATAGCAGAACTGGCGCAAGCTCCAAGGGGCGCTTACGCATTTCCGCTATGATCTGGATGAAACACTTTGCCACAGCTCAAACTGGACGCGCGCTGCATTTTTAAAACAGAAACAGGTAAATATTAACCTATGCGACCATTCTCAACGCCAATATGGCTTTCATAATAACGCTTTAGCCGCTGCAAAGCGATGCGCAAGACGACTTTACCCGAACGCGCCGACCAGCCTAAAGATTGCTCACTCAGCTCAAGACCGTCTAGATAACAACAGCAGCGTAGCGAAATATCTGATAATTCGGGCCCGAGGTCGCGCAAGGTGGCCGCCACCCGTTCAATCAGCAGTTGTTGCCTTTCATTGCCCCCTGAAAGCACAGTGCCGGATGCGCAGCGCAACCAATCCTCACGGGTAAAACCGTCGGGGCGCACGGTCTGTGCAATTTCAAAATCATCATGAAACCGGTTGCCTGCATCCACCAATGCGCGCGTTAAAAAATATGAACCATCTTTATTGCGGCGTCTAGCCAACGTCATCAACGGAGTTTCCGGTGATCCTTTGAAAACGGGTTCTGTTTCGAGCGCGGGATTGGGGCGCGGCTGAAAGGCTTGAGGCGCTTCGGCGCATTCGGTTTGAGCCTGCAGATTTGATGCTAAAACATAACGCGATAAGCGACCTGCGGAAACACAATGCAGCGTTCCGTTTGCGATCATTGACTGCGCGCGCGCGCGCGGCACAAGCCCTAATTTCTGAGGTGCGTATTCTGATGAAATTAAGAATATACCAGCCATTTCAACGTTTTGGACATCACTAAAACCGCATTTTTTGGTTCTAAAAGGTGCATCACATCCTTATTAAGACTTTGACCCGGCTGGCAGGAAGGCGCAGGATCAGCCCCCTCGCCCCGCGATGATTTTAACTGAGCCAGTGCGGCTTTTACTTGCGGATCACTCTGCAAGGCTTCGATACGCCTTATCTGCCTTAAAATTGTAGAAGCATGACCAGCAGATTTCCGCGCCAGCGCGCGAATGGACAAACCCAGGTGAACATGTGCATCATAATGAAACGCGGCTTTGTCCAGCCAAATTTGGCTTAATTTACCCCCGCTCGCAGGATGTTTATTGGACATTTTTCACAATCCGAAAAATTTAATTAAAATCCTAAGCAACAAAAATATCACTTTAAAGTTGCACTTGTTAAAGACTTCTTAAAAGCGTCAACGAGCCGAGTTTGTGGCAAAATAATAAAGGCTTTCCCCATACAGAGAACGGGGAAGCAGGGTTTAATTAAGACATTACCGCCAGCTTTCTGATCTTAATTAAGATTAAAATCTAGGCAGCAGCGGATATGACATTCCACTTACACAGCGTCAAACGGCCAAAAATACTGATCAATGCAGCGAATCTGGGCCTTGAAACCTACAACCGGGCCACATGCTTGAGCTCATTTTTTGCGCTAAGCATGCACCAACATCCCGCACAGATTTTAAGATCCTTGATCGATAAAGAGGGCCAGTTAAACAAGATGCGCCTGCAGCAGCATGTTCAGTATAACATAGCCTTGCACGTTACTGTTCTAACGGCCTTGATTGCCGAAACAAAAGAAATTGAAAGGGCCGACAAGCAACCTATTTAAACGAAACTGTCCGGCATTTCTGATTTACGCTTCACTACAAACGCCTCCAAAGCTTGCTTTACCGCGATGTCCATTTCGGGTTCTCGGTAATTGTTCAACAGGGTCGCCACACGCGTTGAGGCCAGCTGCATCGTATCTTTGGCACCTTCTTCTTCCCATGTTTCGAACGGCTTATAGTCAAAGGCTTCGCTGCGCCAGAAAGATTCCTTAAAGTTTCGCTGCGTATGCGCGCATCCAAGGTAATGACCACCAGGGCCCACTTCCCGGATTGCGTCTAACGCTTGCGCGTCTTCGTCAATTTGCACGCCCCGCGCCAAATGATGCAACACGCCCAATTGATCTGCATCCATTACAAATTTCTCAAAAGACGATACCAGCCCCCCTTCTAACCAGCCGCAGGAATGGAGCATAAAATTCACCCCACCCATCAAGGCCGCGTTTAACGTATTTGAGGTTTCATAAGCCGCTTGAGCATCGGGCAGTTTAGACCCGCAGAGCCCCCCGCCGGAGCGGAAAGGCAAGCCAAGGCGCCGCGCCAATTGCCCTGCCCCGTAAAGGATATGGCTGGCCTCTGGGGTTCCAAAGGTGGGAGCGCCAGAATTCATGTCAATTGAGGCCACAAAAGCGCCAAAAATCACCGGAGCGCCGGGCTTAAGCAGCTGAGAATACGCAATACCCGCCAAGACTTCAGCCAAGACCTGCGTCAAGGTTCCCGCCACCGAAACCGGTGCCATCGCGCCGCCAACAATAAAGGGCGAAATAATGCAGGCTTGATTGTTGCGCGCATAAACCTCTAACGCACCCATCATTACATCATCAAATGTCATCGGAGAATTGATGTTGATCAAGGATGTCATCACCGTATTGTTCTGCACAAACTCATCGCCAAAAAGGATGCTGCACATATCCACGCTATCTTGCGCGCGGCTGGGCTCGGTGACCGACCCCATGAACGGTTTATCCGATAGCGTCATATGCGCCAGAAGCATATCTAAATGGCGTTTGTTCACGGGAATATCGGTCGGCTCGCACAGCGTTCCCCCCGAGTGATGCAACCATTTGGACATATAGCCAAGCTTTACAAATTTCTTAAAGTCATCAATCGTTGCATAGCGGCGACCACCTTCTAAGTCGCGCACAAAAGGCGGCCCGTAAACTGGCGCGCAGACCAAAGACTTACCGCCAATCTCAACATTGCGTTCAGAATTCCGAGCATGTTGGGTGAACCGGTTTGGAGCCGTGGCGCATAGTTTTTTTGCCAAACCACGCGGGATCCGCACCCGCTCTTCTTCTACGCTCGCCCCCGCCGCTCGCCAGCGCTCTAGGGCGGCAGGATTGTTAACAAAGTTTACCCCTACCTCTTCCAGCATAAGCTCGGCATTGGCTTCAATAATTTCCAAAGCCTCTTCGCTCAACAGGTCGAAATTCGGGATATTGCGTTCAATATATTTTGCAGTCTCGATCTTGATGGAGGTGCGCTCTGCGCGGCGGGCTGCTCCCCCGCCTCCTCGCGAACGCCGACCTGTAGAGAGTTCCGCCATGCTTTGACCTTTCTTGAAACTGCAAACACTAAGTATTTCTGCGTATGATCTATGTTGCATCCCAATTCTGCCTTCGCCAAATAACGGCTTTTAAGCATTAAAAGCGACATGGGGATTGCTTTCTTCCTTCAAACCGACATTTGACCTGTTTTCAGCACCGCGACCACTTGCACCTGACGGCGTGGCGTTTTACCAGTCACAAATGGAACATCAGCATCACGAACGCCTGTTAATCATCGACTTTGGCAGTCAGGTAACGCAATTGATTGCCCGCCGCTTGCGCGAGTTAAACGTCTATTGTGAAATTCACCCATATCAAAATATCTCAGACGCCTTTTTAAGTGCCTTTGCACCGCGTGCCGTGATATTTTCTGGGGGGCCAGCCTCGGTCTTTGATGCGGGGGCTCCGCGTCCACCACTTTCTGTCTATGAGCTTGGAGTGCCCATTTTGGGAATATGTTATGGCCAGCAGGTTATGATGGATATGTTGGGTGGTAGGGTCGAGCGCGGTCATAAAACGGCAGAATTTGGCCGCGCCTATGTGTCTCAAACAGGCGATGAGCTGGATCTATTACAGGGATGGTTTGCGCAAGAGCGCGAGCAAGTCTGGATGTCGCATGGGGATCATGTCAGCGCGATCGCTCCGGGGTTTAGCGTCTATGGAACCTCGCCAAACGCGCCATTTGCGATCACCGCAAATCTCGAGAAACAATTTTATGCGGTCCAGTTTCACCCAGAGGTACACCATACGCCAAACGGCGCTATGCTTTATGAAAATTTTGTAAAAATTGCTGGGTTTTCAGGCGATTGGACGATGGGCGCATATCGCGAACAAGCCTTGGAGGCGATCAGAAAGCAAGTTGGCGACAAAAAAGTGATTTGCGGATTATCTGGGGGTGTCGACAGTTCGGTGGCTGCCGTTTTGATCCATGAGGCGATTGGCGATCAGCTCACCTGCGTGTTCGTAGACCACGGCTTGCTGCGAAAAGAGGAAGCCACGGAGGTGGTTGCGATGTTTCGGGATCACTACAACATGCCCTTCATCCACGCCCAAGAATCCGAGCTGTTTCTTGGCGCCTTAGACGGGCAATCCGACCCTGAAACCAAGCGTAAAATCATTGGCGGCTTGTTTATCGACGTGTTTCAAAAATATGCAGATCAAATTGAGGGCGCAGAATTTTTAGCACAGGGCACGCTTTATCCGGATGTGATCGAATCTGTATCCTTTAGCGGTGGCCCATCGGTGACGATAAAATCACATCATAATGTTGGCGGACTTCCCGAGAAAATGGGCTTGAAACTTGTGGAACCGCTGAGAGAGCTATTTAAGGATGAGGTGCGCGCCCTGGGCCGCGAACTTGGATTGCCCGACAGCTTTATCGGGCGGCATCCCTTCCCAGGGCCCGGCCTGGCCATTCGCTGCCCTGGTGAGATCACCCGCGCTAAACTGGATATTCTAAGGGAAGCTGACGCGGTCTATATTGATCAAATTCGCAAACACGGCCTATATGATCACATCTGGCAGGCCTTCGTGGCGATTTTGCCAGTGCGCACGGTTGGTGTGATGGGGGATGGACGCACCTATGATTATGCCTGCGCGCTGCGTGCTGTCACCTCGGTGGATGGTATGACGGCTGATTATTATCCATTTTCTCATGAGTTTCTGGGCGAAACCGCAACGCGAATTATCAATGAGGTCGAAGGCATCAATCGGGTGACCTATGATATCACATCAAAGCCACCAGGAACGATTGAGTGGGAATGAAGATAGCATCTTAAGTATCTGTTATTATTATATATTATTAATTTACGCTAATAAAATCCAAAAACTAAGTAACTGTTTTTGAATAAGAAATAATATTAACTTGCAAACTTTTTTACAAAATAATAGCACTATTACATTTCATAGATTAGGGATGAATTTAAGAGTGAGGAACATCATGAAATGAAGACAGTTTTTATTACAGGAACCAATAAAGGATTAGGACTTGAGTTTACAAAGCAGTACTTAAATGAAGGCTGGAACGTAATTGCTACTTGCCGTTCACCTACTACGGCTACAGATTTATTATCGCTTAGCAAGAATCATCCAAATAGCCTGACAATTTTGAGCATGGATTTAACAAACGAGGCTTCGATTGAACAAATTAGCGAAGAAATTAAAGAACGCCCCATCGATATATTTATAAGTAATGCGGGAACAGCAACAGGTTATACATCTGGAGCGAATTTAAATGATTTTGGAAATGTCCAATCTGAGCCATGGGTAAATATTTTCCGCACAAATTGCGTTGCACCTTTGCTTTTAGCACAGGTTGTTCACCCAAATATTTTATTGGGCTCAGACAAGAAGTTAATTTTCATCACGTCTAAGCCAGCTTCCATAACTGAGAATACGGGCGGCGCACTTTATATGAACCGCTCAAGCAGAACGGCGCTTAACCAAGTAATAAAATCACTGTCTATAGATTTATACGAAGAAGGAATCGCTGTTGCATCAGTTAGTCCAGGTTGGGTGAAAACAGACTCTGGCGGTGAAGGTGCTTTAATCGATGCTGAGACTAGTGTGAGCGGTATTAAAAAGGTGATTGAAGAACTTAATATGAGCCAAACAGCTCTATACTGCGATTACAAGGGTGAAGCAATCTCTTGGTGAGTACGTTAAAAGTTTTCGTTTACTTAAAACTTTTAACTCTCAATCTTGCACAGAATGTAAGATGAGTGAACTTAACCGCTTGTTATTATTGGATTGTAATAGTTGCAGGCTTCACCTTAAACTTGCATAATGTTGCATAAACCTTACATAGTCTCAAAATATTATAATAATATCAATAACTTACATCATTGGCACTATTGAGTGGGAATGAGCGCGGCGGTGGTCAACACCGATACGGCTGAATATTATGTCTGGCGCGATGGCTTTTATGGTTGGCAACTTGTCAGGTTTGAACAACTAAGCGTCA
>Ga0228643_1000674_pt1 | contig 10927 bp, 9 predicted proteins | sample 55DmetaG_FD_190533 | JGI IMG/M metagenome (GOLD analysis project Ga0228643, IMG submission 190533) | Seawater microbial communities from Monterey Bay, California, United States - 55D | ecosystem: Environmental > Aquatic > Marine > Coastal | place: USA: California | collected 2016-11-08
CTTACGACCAATAGAATTGACCATACTTTTCTCTAAGTTCATTTGTGCGGGATTACCATCATTAGTATAACCACTACGAGTTAACTCAAATCTTTGAACTGACTTGTTCTCTTTAGAAATCATGTGAGGTAGTTCTAGGTCTTCGAACAAGATATTGACAAATTCATCATTGCTTAATGCAAAGCCAAACTCATCTTCGCCTATGCCTTCATTACTTGCTTCGCCCTCACCTTTACCTTGACCCTGTCCACTTGGTGGCTTTCTAAGTAAATCGCCTTCTACAAATTCTTTATTGCCCGGAAGAACAATATCACGTGAACCTGATTGTGGATTATGACCGAACTGAGGTTCGTCAATGCCTTTACGAGTGATTACGACATCCTGTGAATCACTAGAACCTTTGATGCTACGTTTACCCAAAGTATCATGTATACTTTTACGTATTTCTTTTTTAGTTCTTTTGATAAATTTTTGTCGATTGTCAGAAGACTTTGAACCTGGATTCTTTCTTCTATCTATGATTGTATTTGCCATGAAAGCCTTCCTTTAGTTAGACTTCTGTACTCTCATATACCATTCAACTAATCGTTTAACTTGACGTGTTGTGTAACCTTTTGCTACCATTCTATCAATGAAATCATCATGCTTAGATTGGTCTTCTTTGTTCTTCTTACTACCGAATGAAATAACTGGTAGAAGTTCTTCTGTACCAGCGAACATCTTATGTTCAATCACTTCTTTCATCTTTTCGTAAGCAGTCCAAGGTGGGTTTCTACCTTCGTAGTTACTTCTTGCACGTAGTACCCAATTCACAACTTCATTTCTAAAGTCTTTTGGATTGGCAATACCTGCAGGCTTTTCAATCTTCTCAAGTTCTTCATTAAGAATAGAACGGTCAAATAAGTTACCTGTGTCAGAATCTTTATAATCTATGTTCTGAATCCAGTGGTCAGCATAATCTAAGTATCTATCGAATAGATTTTGTCCATATTCGTTATAACTCTCTAGGTATGCTTTCTGAATTTCTTTACCTACTTGTTCGCTGTACTTTACACTTAGATGGTCTTTGATAAAACCAAGTAATTGATTTTCTGTATCTTCTGGAAATTGTTCACGTTTGATTGCAGTTTCTAATACATACATTAGATGAACTGGGTCTGCCGCAATTTCTTCTGGGTCAAAGTTGAATGTCTGTGAAAGAATTTTGAATGCGAGACGAGTACTCATTCCATTCATACCTTCATCAACACCAGCCGTGTCTCTATATTCTTGCATTGTCTTTGCTTTAGGGTCTACATCATGTAGATTTTCACCGTCATAAACTCTCATCTTGGCTTGCAAGTTTGAGTTTTTATGCTCTTTTAGACGTGAAAGGACTGAGAACTGTGACAACAAATCTAAAGTATGAGGCGCACATTTACTACTGTCTAGTCCTGACGAATCTAGCATCTTCTTATAGATAGATGTTTCTTCGGTGGCACGTAAACAATATGGCACTTTAACAATATATACTCTGTCTAAGAATGCTTCGTTGTTCTTATTGTTTCTGAATGTTTCCCATTCACTTTCATTTGAGTGTGCAACTACGATACCATTAAATGGAATTGCTGAAATACCTTCAGTTCCCATATAGTTACCTTCTTGTGTTGCAGTAAGTAGTGGATGCAAGACTTTAATTGGTGCCTTAAACATCTCTACGAATTCCATAATACCTTGGTTACCTCGACATAATGCACCAGAGAATGCGTATGAATCTGGGTCATTTTGTGAGAAGTATTCTAATTTACGAATATCAGTTTTACCAACTAATGCTGAAATGTCCTGATTGTTATCATCGCCCGGTTCAGTCTTCATAATACCGATTTGCTTCAACTTAGATGGGTACATTTTCACAACACTAAATTTTGAAATGTCGCCTTCATATTCGTCTAATCGTTTTACTGCCCATGGAGACAATAGACCTGTAAGATAACGAGGTGGAATACCAAATTCTTTTTCTGCATCTGCACCAAATTCTTTAGGGTCAAATAGTCCTAGTGGCGATTCAAATACTGGTGAAATTTCATCACCTGCTTTTAGCACATACATTGGGTGCTTTTGCATTAACTCTTTTAGGCGTTCTGCTAATGATGATTTACCACCACCAACTGGTCCTAATAGATATAATACTTGTTTCTTTTCTTCAAGACCTTGTGCTGATTGTCTAAAGTACGCAACTAATCTTTCAATTGCTTCTTCCATACCATAAAAGTCTTCAAATGCAGGATAAACTTTAATTGTACGATTTAAAAATACACGACTCAGCCTAGCATCATTGCTAGTATCAACTACATTGGGTTTTCCAATAGCATCTAACAATCTTTCAGCCGCAGAAGCATATGCCAACTTATCTTTCTTACATAGTTTCAAATAATCAGTTAACGACATTTCATCGTGTGATTTGTTTGCATATGATTTTTCGAATTTCTTAATTAAACTCATCTTTATCCTCGTTGTTATTAATTCTTATAATAGTAGTTATGCTTTTAAATTTTCTATCTCTGGAGAAGAAGTATAGAACATTTTGCCAATGTTTCCATTAAATGTATAATGACCAACATGGTCTAGTTTTACAAGTGGGTCTAACCAAACTTCACCACCCAATGCTTGCCATCTTCTACAAAATGCATAGTCTTCACTTAAGTATCTCTTTGTACCTTCTTCATGCATACAATCAAAGAATAGGTATGTCCATTTAGCAAATTCTTCTTCAAAGTGTAAATCATTATTGAAGTGCATTTCAGGATATGCTTCTACCATTTTTTCTATAACACTTCGTTTAATAAGCATGAAGCCTGTTGCGGCATCTTTAAGCCTTACTACTCCATCTTCGATATGTAATTTGCGTGTATCAGTTTCTTCGTTATAATCCCAGTCAGGATTTATGGCATAATTTGCCGCACAATCTTTGAGTGTTCCTATATCTAATCCTCTTTCTGATGCGTCTTTAATAGATTCCCAGTCTAATTGTTTTTTCGGATATGCACCAACAATAATGTCTTTATCATGTTGTAACATATGCAATATATCCATAGCATCGAAATTAATATCTGCATCGATAAACATCATATGTGTTGCTTCTGGATTAGCCATGAAGTATGCAACCATATGACATCTTGCACGTGATATTAAACTCTCATTTGCTGAGGTCGTTAATGTATATGGAATATCATATTTTGTGAACATCATGTGACCTTTAGTCCATGACCTAAAATATGGTTCTGAAATTTGTCCAGCGTAACAAGGTGTACAATAATGAACGTGTGTCTTTTTGATAAAATTTAAGTCAATATCTTTTCTATATTCAGCCAACTTATCTACTATTGCCATCGCTTACCTATTTTTCTTGTTGATTTTGTGCATTCTTCAATCGTCTTTGATTTTGTATCCATTTTTTCGCATGAGGATTTGAAGGTGGTCGACTTAGAAATGCAGTAACATTCTTCTGAACTTTGTCAAAGTTTTTCTTTCTTTCTGGGTCTTCTAATCCACCGTTGTTATCAACGATTTGAAACTTTCCTTTACCAAACAACTGTTGAAACTTCATCATATTGGTTTGAACATCATTCCACATTCTTTCTACTTCTTCTGGCTTTAGAGTTCTTTCTCTATTCAAGTTTCTTTCTTGTGCAATGTCTAAACTTGTATTCACAAAAACCATCATACATGAGTAGCCCATTTGTGTTAGTTTTTCTACAGCACCCGATATCTTATCTAAGTTTCTTCCTGTTCCGTCAATAATAATACCCAATCTACCATCTAAGTACATCTGCTCTCTTTTAGCAGTAACTTCTTTTGCTCTATTGCGAATTTCTTGACCTTGGTCAGAATAGATAACATCTGGGTCACCATAATCTAATCCTGCTTTTTTCATCTTGTATTCGTAGACATCATCTGAGTTGACGGGTCTTAGACCACCACCTTTTAGAATGGGTGAATTTGCGATACGACTTTTGCCACTTCCTGGACCACCAGCCATAAACACTGCTTTAAAGATATGAGGGTCATCGACACCTTCTTCAACACTACCAATTATTTCATTTACTCTCATAATATATTCCTAAAATTACAACTTTGTAGTATTTATCTTAAAGTTTGTGATTATCTTACTGAATAGTATAACATTAATACAACTGGCTGTCAATACTATTCCATTCGGTTTCTACTGCATTTTTAGAAGAAACTGCATTATTATATGTACGAGTTTGTGCTGGTCTTATACGGGCATTATATTGAAGTCTAAGTTTTGCTTCTGTTACTTTATTTGGTATACCACCAGCAGTCCAGTATTTGAATGCTTCCGCATATTGATTTGTTAGATTTTCTACTCTTACTTGGTTATCATATTGAATATCAAGTAATTGTTTCAATCTACTCTTTAGTGAAGTTTTGTTTGTAAAATTCTTAGTATTCAAAGCAGAACGCATTTCACTCATTAATGCCCTTGAATCTCTTGTATAGTCTAATTGTTTTGGTTGCCATTCTCTTACCATTGCTCGAACTTGCAGTGAAACTACTTCTCGGCTCTTCATTGCTTCTGATTCTCTTTCTTCAACTGTTGCCTGTCTTGTTGCACCAATACGCTTCATAAATTCGTCCATAGTTTCGCCGGCTTTTCTTGTTGGCATTAATTCTTCATCAAAACTACTAGATGATGTTGCTTCTGATGTAGTTGTGTATGTAGTATTAGATGATGGTCTTGATTTTGGACGAACAGATGTTGTTTCTGCTGAAGAATGTAATACAGAATCATTTGTAGTATATTCTTTTGCCGCATCTGTAAATGGTGATTGAGGTACACCAGCCTTTAACAATGCTTCGGCTTCTGCCGCTGAAAGTTTCTTTGTCACTTCATCTGGATTTGCTCTCTCATCTATAGTTGTTGGTATACTATGAGGATTACCATGTCCTAATGGCTGATTTAGTTCAGCAATCGCACCTTGCATGGCAGGTGAGCCTGTATTTTTCAATACATTTTGTTTACAAGGGTCAGTCGCCGCACTTCCAATAAGTAATGCTAATGCTTTTCTTATAAGAGAGGCAGCCATATCGGCAAGAGAAGCAATCTCTGAGGCGATTTGATTAGTGATATCACCAATCGCATTGATAATTTTTCCAACTAGAGGTGATAATTGCTGTAAAATCGTTGCTATTCCACCAGTAATCAATCCAATTACACCTGCAATTCCAGTTGCAACGACACCACCAGCACTTGTTAATGCTGAAAGTATACTTGATAATATTGCTGGAATACCTGTTGAATTTACCAAAGAAATTATATCACCAATTGCTGTTTCAATAAAATCTAAAGTACCGTCAAATATACCACCTAATATTCCCATTATTTGATTGAAGAAACCACAAGGGTCACCTTGTTCACCAAACTGTGCATTCATACTAGATAAAGAATTTGCATCTTCAAGTGTTTTTGGCAAGTTTGCTGTTTGATTATTCGTGTGATTACTTAATGATGAATACATTGTAGTACCCAACGCAGTTAATCCTGCAATTTTTATAATTTTTTCTAAGTCTACACCTGTTGCTGATAAAACTCCTGCAACAACTAATGCCCTATTGGCATCACTATATCCACTAAAGCCACCAGCAAGTAATCCTGCGTTGATAGAACCTTGTGATGTGCCCAAGTTAGAAAACAGTGAACTTCCGTAAGTTGACCTAGCCGCATAAGGATTAGTAAATGTATTAGCATCAATTTCATCTGCTATTGTGTTTAATGCTTTTTGTCTATTATACTGATGTTGTCTTGCTTCTAACTGTGCCATTTCTAATGGTGTTAGATTTGAGGCGTTTACTGCTTCAGAATATTGTTTCGGTGTCAGATTTGTATTAGAAAATGACAATGCTCCGCCACCATTCGCTACAAATAATTGATATAGTCTTTCGATTTCTGCTTCACTAGCCATTATTACATTCCTCTTTTAAACCAATCACTTTCTTCTGTTCTACGTGTAGTAAGTCCAGGAAGAGATTGTAATACGCCATTTACTGTTGCTTTATCATATAGTAACATAGCATCTGCGATTTCGGCATCTGTACGAGTTCCGCCATTAGTTACTTGGTTAAGTGAGCCCGTGCCTAAATTAAATACGAAACTAGTAAGAGCATCAATTTGGTCAGGAGACCAATTGCGATTATTATTAGCAGAATAGGTAGCAACAAAATTTCTACGTTGTGTTAGGTCTTCATTTAGTCTACGTACTGCTTCTTCTTCTGTTATACTTTCTGTAGGACTTAATGCTTCTGTTCCATAACCATTAGTATATTGTTTGTGGTCCCAGAATGCATTTGGACTAAACTGTTCTTTAGACTTTATGTAATCAGTTAAATCATTAGGAACACTTGAGAACGCTTGTGCTGGTGGATGATGGTTTATAACTCTTGGTTCTACACCTGGTGTACCGCCACCATTAATATAAACTTTATCTGAACCTGATGTAATTATAACGCCACAAGAATGAGCATCTCCTACTCTTCCTGCAGGGCTAGAGTTTATATAAACGTTTGATGAACCTTGTACTAATTGAGTAACATGTGGAACACAACCTACTCTTGGTTTTGGAACACCGTGTGGTTCAGTTTGGTCAGTAACTCGATATGCTTGTAGATTTTGAATGATAACGTCAGAACTACCGGCACCACATCTTTCTTCGCCACAAGGATTGTGGGCAGAAATAGGGTCAGTTGTTCTAGCGGCCTGTGGCATTACGTTATCAAGCCTCCTTTCTCTGGAGTGATGATTGCTGAAGTTGCCTGAGAATATGAATCTGCTGTATCTTTTCTAGTCTTTAATACTGAAATAATCTTATCTGATTTAAAGTGAACTTCTTTCTCACTATCACCAGTTACCGTAAAGGTTTGAAACGCCGCACCTTTTGGTCCCATTGCGATAGTCAATGGTTTAGTAATAACAGTTGAAGTCGTATCTTCAGACACGAATTTACCTAAAATTTCTTGTCCTGTTTGTAAGTATAAAGTTACAATGTCACCGCTTTGATATGTGTTTTCTTTTAGCATTTTGTTTGTCCGTTGTTGTTATATGTATTTATTTAGTCAGAAACTTCGCACTTAATCATTTTCTATTCTTAAGGTGCGGTTCTATGTCATTATACACAGTTCGTTCCATAATGTCAATATCGTCCTTAATATCTTCATATTTTTCGACTTTGCCATTTAATCTGTTCAGAACATAACCGTCCATATGGGCAACTAAGTATATTTCACCGCCTTCCGTTAGGTCTAATATTAGCCATATTTCTGGGTTATGTTCTGGGTAGGAGTGGTATAGAGTATAGAAACATCCTAATCCATTACCACTATTCGTATAGAATTCTTCACTGATGTATTCCCATACATCTGGCCAAGTCTTCACATCATCGTAATTGAATCCATTGCTATGATAAGGAAAGGCTTTCCACCAATTAACGATTTCTTGTAGAGTTGATTGTGTTAATTCTTCTTGTAGTTTTAATCGTAATTGTCGCCATTCATAAAGCAATATTGCTTTATCTCGCATTTACATCGTCCATCTTTTTACTGTATAACTAATCTCAGTGAAATTACTTGCGTCTTGTGTGTAATTTATTTCTAAATCATCACCATTGATTACTGTCTGGAATTCGATATTTGAAAATTCATCATCTTCCTGTACAATAGTATCAGTGTTCAAATCTTGCCATATCTCTGTGTTTTCATCAGTTATATTCACTTTGGCAATACCTTGTGGCACACCATTAATAACTCTGATTGTTCCAACACGAACAAACATATTTGCACCATCTGATTGTTTCAAAGAATAATCAATGAAGAAAGATGTACAATCTGCTTTCTTATATTTTAAGAATGTACCAATTTGTTTTACAGTACCTGTTCCAATAGGAGTAGTTGCATTTGCATAAAATCTAGTACCCACTGAACTATCTGTTGCACCGTTTAATGTAAAGTTTGTTGTTCCTGCTACCACGATTTCATACTGCTTTCCTTCTAAACAAGCAGTTGCGTTAATTGTAGTATCAACGACATTTAACGTTTTCTTATATAAATCTGAACGCAATCCTGTTGCGGATGAATAAGACTTTAAATGTTGATTAGTAAATAATTGATTTCTGGACTCTTCAGTGATAACTTCTACGTTTCTTCTTTTATGACCAAACAAGCCAATCTTAGTATCTGTACCACCTGTTACTGATGTTGATTCAACCGACGGGCTTAATGTTGCATAATTAGGAGTACTTACACTACCGAAGTAGTAAAATGCTTCGTTATCTGGTGCAGTTGCGTAAGGTTTTGCTCCTGTGCCTTCCTGTTGTATAGAAAAGTAATCTGAATTTTCATCAACATCAACCACAACTGTAGTATTACTACCACTAACTGTTGCAGATGTTATTTTTCCGTTAGCATAAACGTCATAACCATCAATTGCCGCTACTGTATTAGCACCATTATCATAAGTTGCGATACCATTTCCTAGTCCACCACCAGTTGCAGTAAATACTGTTCCTACCATAAGAGATGATGCAGTACCAGTACCTTGATAGTTTGCAACACCAGTACCTGAACCAACACCCGATGCTGTAAATAATGTACCAACACTATTGTTAATTGCACCTATTAATGTAAAGTCTGTATTTCCTTTTGTACTAATTGTGTACTGTCTGCCAACTACAAATGAGCCTGCATTAATTTCTTCTACACCTACGTTAGTTGCAGTGAATACTGTAGTAACATTATTATTAGCCGCACCGAATTGAGTAAAGTCTGTAGTGCCTTGACTTACAATTCTATAAGAAGTACCAACTACAAATGAACCTGCTGTTGTGATTGCTGGTGCTCCAGCGGCTTCCCAGTTTGCTTGGATTTTTGATGATACGTAAGTAGCATTACCCGTTCCTGTACCTGGACCTGTAGCCGTAAATACAGTACCAGCAGTGTTATTAGCCGCACCAATTAATGTGAAGTCTGTATTGCCAGCCAATCCGATTGTATATTCTGTGCCAGTCACAAATGAACCAGCAGTTACTGTCGTAAGTGTGTTATTTCCTAATGATGTTATTGTATACTCTGTTCCTGGAATTAATGATACTATATTTGTAGGCTTAATACTTTGTGTGAAACCGATTGCAGTTGCATCTAATTCTGTAGGGAAAGTAATGTTTAATTCTAACCCATCAATTTTTGTGAATATAAGTTTATTACCATTTGAATTTAAAGTAACTTCTACGTTTGCCGCTTTAATTGTCGCATTAGTTTGTAGTGTGCTAACCAACGAAGTAGAAGTTACCGCACTCTCTGTAATAGTTGCGGCGATAGTTGCTGTTCCTGTACCTGTACCCACTGCTGTTGCTGTGAATACTGTACCAACTGTGTTTGCAGATGCACCGATTAACGTAAAGTCTGTTGTTCCTGCTGTTTTAATCGTATATGATTGACCAACTACAAACGTACCTGAAGTCATATCACCACCAACTGTAAATTCTGAAGTGATTGAAGTTAGATTTGGGATTAAATTTGGTGAGACAAGTTCCGTTGGTCTCTTCTTGTACTGCGTTAAAAGTTCACCTAAGTTAAATGTGGCTGTATTAGTATTGAAAACAATTGTTTGAGAGTACGTATTTAACGCAGTCATAATATTATCAATTTCGCCTGCTGGGATATCAGCAACAACTAAATCTTCATCTATTGTTAAACCTACCACAGGGCAGTCGGCACTATCTAGCCAGTTTTGGATAGTAGCATGTGCATTAGCAAAAGGGTCAAAGCGTATTTCGTTTATTGCTTCTTCAATACCAACGTATAATTGGTTAGTGTCAGTTGTGTATCCTAGTTCTCCAGGTGATAATATCTCACCTGATAGTTCAACACGCTTGCCTCTTCTTAATAATATTTTTACGTTTGTTGCCATTTTTAACTCCCATTATTACATGTATTTATCAAAATACGCTTGGACCTTGCCAGCCCATTGTCTTGCATAATGTTCATAGTCTTCTGTGTCAACAACAAATTCCTGATAGTTACCCATGTTATCTGCTTCTGCATCCCAGCCAATCATCATAATAACAATTGTTTTTATATCAGTTCCATAGATTTGATTATGTGCTTCGGCATATGCCGCACCTTGTAAGAAGTAATCATCAATCCATTCTCGTTTCTTTGGTTTACGAGTTGTTTTGAAATCGATGATTGCTGGTTTGCCTTCGTATACACCAACACAGTCTGTTGTGCCTGCATATAGTCCGGGATAATATAGAGGTACTTCTGTTCCCCATACTTCATCTACTTTAGATAGACCTTTATCAATAACAATCTCTGACAGTTCTCTTGCCATCTGATGTATCAGATTTGAACCATTAGGTCGGTCTTCTTCTAGTATATATTTTTCTAAATGTAAGTGAACTTGTGTTCCTATACCAGTAGCAAGTCGCATGATTCTATCTGCCTCTTCATTACCGACACGTTTGCGCCATTCAAATAAAGCAGATTTATCTTTTAATGCATCAAGTACGGTAGTAACACTAGGCAAAGGTTGACCGTCGGGCGTTTGATAATGCCGACTGCCTTTGATGTTTACTCGTTCTAAGGGATTATAAGTGAATTTTTCATTAAGCATAGTATTATTATACTATACTTTGAGATAAAAAGCAATAGATTATTAAAGTTTTTCTTTAATTTCTTCGATTAGTTTTGCTTTAGTGTGGCGTCTGTCTAATTGAATACCTAGATTTTCTTCAGCCCATTCATCGATTTGCTTCTTAGTCATTGATTCGAAATCAACATCTATCATATCTGCAACTGGTTCTACTTCTGTTGCAATTGTTTCGCCGACTGCAATTGATACGATTTCACTAGTTGCTACTGCGTTTGCTAAATCTCT
>Ga0228643_1000677_pt1 | contig 10881 bp, 13 predicted proteins | sample 55DmetaG_FD_190533 | JGI IMG/M metagenome (GOLD analysis project Ga0228643, IMG submission 190533) | Seawater microbial communities from Monterey Bay, California, United States - 55D | ecosystem: Environmental > Aquatic > Marine > Coastal | place: USA: California | collected 2016-11-08
ATTACATATTATAATATTATTATATTATTATTAAATAATATTATTATAATAATAATATATAATAATATATTATTATATACTTTAGTATATAATAATATATTATTATATATTATTATTATAATAATATATAATAATATAATAATATAATAATATAATAATATATTATTATATTATTATATTATTATATTATTATAGCATACATAATCAATAATAGCTTTTATAATCTACATAATAAGTAATAAATTCTTTAATTTTAAAGAATTAACTGGTAATATTATAATAATTATAGCTTTTTAAAGACTTATTTATTAAAACTAATTGCCAATACATAATAAATAAATTTATAATTATTTTGAAAATTAGACAATTATAAACATAATATAAAATTTAAAATGGTATTTAAAAATTATTGAAACAACTTGAAGAATATAAAAATTACACTCTATAAACTAATTTTTATTTTATTTTTTATACAAAAATATATACATACATGCATACTTTAAATAAATTTAGAGTGATATATGATTATATTTTATTTTTATTAAATTTTTATTCATATTTTTATAAAAATATTATTTTTTCTGAAACTTTATTTTTTCAACTAATAATACTGATAATTTCAATATATTTTTATAACAATGATAATATTTATTATATGTTATTATACTTATTTTTTTATTTTTTTTTATTAGGTGTTTTTTTATCTTATTGGCAGGTAGAGTTTTTCACCGGATTTTTATGATTAATTGAACTTACAATATTGTTTGTTTTTCTATTAATACTTTTTTTTTTAAATTTTAAAGGGACATTAAATAATGTTAAAAAGGAAATTGACTTTTTTAAAAAACTAAATTTATTTTTTATTTTTTTTTTTATAAATATATATTATTTTTATGATTCTGAGTTTTTAATAATAAATGAATTAAATTTTTCTAATTTATGGGAAGACTATTATGAGTGTTTAAAAAATTTTGGGATGAATGATTTTAAGGCCTTGCTTATTAGCTATTATTATTATAATAGTGTAGAATTTATTACTTTAGGAATTATATTATTTATAGGGAGCGTTGTTTGCGTAAATTTATTTAAGGTAAATAAAAATGATATTAATAATAATATAAACGATTTTATAAATATTTTTGATTTTTTTTTAAATAACATTTCTTTTGTATTTTTAAGAAAACAAAATTTAACTAATCAAAACCTAACACTGCCAAGCATAAGATTTTTAAAAAAAAAAAGCTAAATGTTACAAAAAAGTTCTTATGTTGTTCCTGCGGATAGATGCGGTGTATTTTGGGTAAATATCTTTCATTTATATAAAGGGTCATTTAGGAAAAAAGCATACATAGGTGATTTTGTTAAAATAAGTGTTAAGTTGACCCAACCTGATAATTGAGTCTTAAAAAAGTCTAAGTATAAGGGGATAATAATAAGAACAAAAAAAGAAGAAATAAAAAAAGATGGCTCTTGGATAAAATTTTATGAAAACAACGTAATTTTGCTAAAAAAGAGACTTACACCTTTAGGGGGCGAAATCTACGGACCGACATTAAAAAAAATAAATAGAAAAAAATTTCTACAATCCTTTCCTGGGTGCATTTAAAAAAAAATGATAAAATATATTGTTAAATTAATAAAGTTTATTAACATAATGGTTTTTATATTTGTCGGCTTATATTTTAGATGCTAATGCTATTTTTATTGATAATAGTTTAAATGTAAAAAATATTACCAAAAACATTATAAATATTTTTTGTGATTTTTTTTTTAAAAATTTTTTTTTTAAAAATATAAATTTTATATTTAACTATTTCGATAATATTTTCTTAATAGTAATTATTTATTTTTTTTTTAAATCATTAATATTATCTTTAATGGTAGAGCTGTTGTGACCTACACAACTTTTTAACAAAAAAAATAACATTAGCTATTTAAAATCAAATAAAAAAGGTTTTATAGGTTTTTCTTTAAAGAACACCAACTATAATTCTTATTTTTTTTTATTAAATAGTTTCTTTATAAAATACTAATTACAGTCTACTTTTATAGCTAACAAAATAAGGATATAAAATGGAAATTATTTATTTTTGGGCATTGATTCAATTACTTATTTATTTTTTTAATATTATTATCCCATCAATATTAAATATAGTCCTCTTATTAATTATAACTTTAGTTATAGCAACTTTAACTTTAATGGAAAGAAAAATATTGTCTTTAATGCAACGTAGGGTGGGTCCTTATTTTGTTGGTTATAAAGGTAGGCTACAATATATAGCTGATGCTTTAAAACTTTTTATTAAAGGAACTTTAATACCAGAGGAATCTAATAAATTTTGATTTGTTACAATACCCTCTATAATATTATCTATTTGTTATACTTTTTGGGTTAATTCAGTTTGAAGCCCGGGGTTATGTATTTTTGAAATAGAGTATAACCTAGTCTATGCATCTTTATTGTCAATGGTTTTTAGCTTCTGTATAATCTTAACTGGATACTTTAGTAAAAATAAATATTCAGTTTTAGCCGCTATAAGGGCTTGTTTGTTAGTAGCTAATATAGAAATTTTTTTAGGGTTACTTTTTTTAAATTTAGTTATTATATCTGAGTCTTTTAATTTCTCATCTTTTATAATTATACAAGAAATTTCTTGATTATTTTTTACTTTTTTTATTGTATCCGGCCTAATAGTAATATCCTTCTTATTAGAAATAAATAGAGCTCCCTTTGATTTAGCCGAAGCTGAGTCAGAATTAGTTTCTGGATATACAACTGAAATGAGCGGTTTTTTGTTTGGACTTTATTATTTAGGCGAGTACTTTCACCTTTTTTTCTTCTCTATGACTATATCTTTACTATTTTTTGGTGGCTGGGAGTACCCCAACTTTTTTTTTATAGCTTAGGTTTTTAATTTAAGGTGTTTTTGAAATTGCAGTCTTGGTTAATTTTTTGGAACTCTATTTTTTGGATCTCTTTAATAATTTTTTTTTTTAATAAATTTAATTTTTTATCAGTTTTACTTTTTTCAGAGTTGGTTTGGGTTATATTGTATATTATATCTATATTTAACGGAAGCCTTATAGATGACTTAAATCTATACTCTATTTCTTTTTTTTTATTAGCTTTAGCTGGTTTAGAATTTTCTATAGGAATGCTATTATTAGTTCTTTTTAAAAATTTTAAAATTGATTTTAACTTTTTAAACAATTTTAAATCAAACAACCATTTTCATAAAAATTTTAAATCAAAAACATTTTTTAATAAGTTTTTTTTTAAATAATAAATCAACAACAAACGGGATTTGTTGATAATACCAATAAAAAACTATAAAAATATAATTTTTATAATACAAACATTTTAGCCCCTTTAAAAATAAATAATAGCTTAACTTTTATAATGTCAATATAACTATTATTTACGTTTTGTATTAAACTATAGCCGTTAAAAAAATAAAATTGAAAAATAAAAATAATATAAATACTAGTATAACAATAGGCACTAAAGAAATTAAATTAAAAAACATGTTCATATATGAACTATAATGTATACGAAAATTTTTTGAATAATCCATCCTACTTTATTGAGAAGCCTTGTGGGTTAGTGCATTCGTTTTTTTTTAAAACATTTAGTGTTGACTTTCAAATAGTTTCTTATTTTATTGATTTTAGCCCTATTTCTAATAATTATAGTGTAGGCTTATCTTCAATAAAAGACTACTCTTCTTTAAATAATGACTATAGATTATTTAACGCTGTTATTTTAGATATTTTTTATAAAAATAACGTTTTTTTTAAAAATTTCTATTCTAATAATTGGTTTAAAAATTCTCTATCTGAATCTAATACTTCAATGGGAATTTTTTTAGCTTACCATCCCGAAGCGGTTTTTTTTTTAGAAAGTTTTAGAAAAAATTTTGAATTAAAAAATTATGTTACTGAGTATGAATGCATTAATATTGAATCTATAATCTCACCCTCATTACAAATAATTGATTTTTTTTCCATATTTTTTTTAATAACATTAGTAATATCATTTTATTTTTCATATTATAGTCTATATTTCTCAGAGGATACTGCTATAGATTCTGACTACTTATCATCTTCAATAATGATTGAGTCTGAAAAAGAGCTATCATCGTTAGATGATGTTTTATTAACTTCGGTAATAATAATTCATTTATTTGGTTGGTTTTTTTATATTAATTCATGAATTATATTAGGATCATACCCAGAATTGATATTAATGTTTTATCTATTACCTTTTCTAGCCTATTTGGTATTTGGTATGCCTTCTATTTTATTAATAGATTTCGGTAATTATTTTTTAATGTTTATTAGAGGTTGCGGCAATTATACTTCCCTAACAGCTGAATTAATGTACGATTATATTAACATCAGTGCTTTTTACGTGAGGTTAAGTGTTCAGTGGGTGAGGCTTCTAATTATGTATCTGACTTTTGCAATAATGCACGATACTTTAGCTTTTTTTTCTTTCCCCGAAAATATGTTTTTAGGCTCAATGGATTGCTTGTGAGAAGACTCCTCTAATTTATTAGTATCTGCTGTATCAATAACATATACTTTTGTTATTTCCTTGTACTCATCCCTATTTAGATTACTTTTTGAATTAGCTCATACAGTATTCGTTTGCACAGCACAATTTGTAGCTTTCTTCGCTATTAGTTTTTGATTTTTTTTATTTTTATATACCTTTTTTACATCTATTAAATTAGAAGCTTACTTTAATTTTAAAAGAAATTTAAGAAAATAAGAGTTTGTATGAACGCTTGCTATATAAGCCCAAATTTAAGCTTTTTACACAAATATGCAGATAAGGTTATTAATATAATAATCTTAGTGTTTAGCGGCTTATTCTTATATTTTAATATAGCGCTATCTTCATCTCTCCTTTTTTATTAATTCTATTTTCACCTCCACCCCCGCTTTTATTAATTTTTATTAATATTAATTACCTTGCATTTTAATTTCATTATGTGTGCAGCGATGCCTATAATACATATACAATTGCGATGCCTATAATACATATACAACTGTTACATAAAATACTTTTAAAGTTTATACCTTTATAAACCTCTATAGTTGCAAATCGTTGCGGTTAAATAAATTCTAATAATAACACTATATAAGCGAAATTTCTCACTTAAATAATTAAAATTTTTCATTTAAATAAATCTAATGACATATCTTATACTGATAGTTAAAATATTAATAATAAGTATTTTTGCAATAGCTACTAGAGGAACACTCCCTAGATATCGATTTGAGCAACTAACCCAATTAAATTGAAAGCACTTTATATTTATATGGCTTGGTTTTTTATTACTAAACTCTATATTAATATTTTTTATATTTTAATTTATATAGCAAAATTACTAACTGCACAATCAATTGCCTTTTATAACTTTTTGTAATAAATTAAAAAAAACTATTTTTAGTGCATAACTATCTACCTATTATAAGCTATTAAGTGTAATTTTAGTTGAAATGTTAAAATCATTTGAGCTTTTTTTTAAAACATATATTATAAATTTTAATTTTTTTAAAAGTTTTAAATTAATCTTGACTTTGCTTTATTTTTTATGATATTCTTTCCTTTTTGTATGTTTTATTAGTTTTATATAAGCTAAAATAAAATTTAAGGGGTAGTAGCTAAGTGGTTAAAGCGAACGACTGTAAATCGTTTAGATAATTCTGTCATTGGTTCGAATCCAATCTACCCCATGTTTAATATTTTTTTTAAAATAAAATTTAAATTTAATCTAAGCTTGTTACGTAAAAAGAACTATGAATAATAGTGAGTATTATATGATATGTATTGAAAGTATTGCATTAATACTATTTTTCTTTTTCTCTTATAAAATATTAGGGGTTTGATCTAAAGCTAATATTATTAAATTATACCGATCAAAATTTTACCCCCTTTGCGCAAATTTAAAAAAAAGTATCTATTTTATAATTTTAAAAAAAAAATTAAAACAAAAATGAAATCCAATTTTTAAAAAAAATTCTTATATATATAAAAGGGCGCGTTGAGAAAAAACTAAACGAATAAGTTTACACAAACTCAAAAAGTTTGAAGGGTTTGAAAAAAAACATTATAAAAGGCACCAAAAAAAACGTGAAAAAAATAAAAATATTCTTTTTTAAAGCATAAAGTTATTTTGTTTATATTTAATATTTTTTATTTATAGAAAAAAAATTTTCGAAAAATAATTCTAAAAAAAACCTAAATAAATTATTTTTAAAAAACATAATTTTTTTAAAAAAAAATTTTTTTTATGCAATTGGATGTTCCTTTAATGTATTTTTTTACACGAAGTATTTAGTTTTTTTTTGCTATATTATTAGTAATTTTTTTAAATTTAACATTAATACAAAAAAACATTTAACTAAAAGAGTTACTATAAGTAGCCCTATTATTTTAAATTTCCCCTATTTTTCTAAAAATTTTTTTAAGAACCGCTACTGTTGTTTTAAAAAAACAATAAATTATAAACTTTTTTTTAAAAAAAAGGGTTATTTTATTAAAGTTTTAACTTTAGGTTTTTTATTTAAAAAACTTTCTTTTAAAAAAGATGTTAAAAAAATATTTTATACAAATAGTTTATTCCCCCCATTACCAGATAATTATATAAAAGAAAGCAATACATATAGCATAACTATGAAGATAAAAAAAAATTTTTTAAAAAAATTTTTTTTTAAAGAGGTAATTCTTTTAAGGAAACACGTAATTTTTAGAAGAAAAAGTTTTAATTATATTAATTCCCTCTTATCTAATTTTTTAAACTTCTTTTTGAAAAAAAAGGTTTTTTTAGTATTTAAAAAATTAAATAGACCGGCAATAAAGTTAGATCTAGATAATATAATAAAGTTTATTTTATTAAAAATACAAAGGAAGGTGGGTAGAAGAAAAAATTTTACCTTTTTAAATATTTTCTATAAAGTTTTGTTCTTCTCATTTAAGTTAAAAGACAGCAATTTTTTTTTAAAATGATATACCCATCAAGTAGAAATTACCTATTTTAAAAGACATAAATTTATGGTGTACTTATTAAATATTTTTTTAAAAGACTACCACAAACATTTTTTTAGAAATACAAAAGCTAAAGGTGTTTTTTTCTATATAAGTGGTAAAATTGGTGTTGCTGGTAACTCAAAAAAAAGGCATATTTATATGAATTTTGGTAAGCATAGCCGTTCTAGTAAAAAAATAAGAATAGATATATCTAGAAGTCAAGTTAGAACAAGAACTGGTGTTATGGGTCTCCGCTTTAATATTTTTTTTTAATTTAAGAAGAAGCTTTCTTCCCCCTTTTTTTTAACAATATACTTTTAGTTATTTTTAAACCCCTCCTATTAAAAATATTTATTTTTCTTAAATTTATGATTAAGTTACTAACCCTATTAATGTTTTCTGCGCTTGACCCTTTAACTATCATTTTATTTTTTTTTATTTTTTTAAAAAAAAAATTATTCCAATTTATAATTTCAAAGTGTGCTTTGTTTAAAGTTAAAAAAAAAAATTTTCTTTTCTTTTTTATTTTATAACTTTTACCTTTAAATGTTATTTTTTTCAAAAAATAACTCCCTATAGTTGAGTTAATACTTCTAGTTAAGCTTTCTACTCTAGATGCGCTAATAACCACCGATCACGTTTTTAAATTTAAATTTCAACAATTTTTGCTAAAAAATAATTTAAAATTGTTGCTTAATTTATATTTTATAAAAAAATTTTCATTAAATATTATTAAATACCTGCCTTTATTTTTTTTTATAATATTCAAGTTAGAGTGTCTATTTATTAAAATATTTAAATTCATTGCTTATTTTTTTTAATTTTATTTGGTTTTCATAAAAACTAAATTTAATTACAAATTTATCATCTACTTTAGATATTTTTTTAATCAAGTTTATTCTTATTAGTTTTTTTTTAACTAAAAAATTTCTATTTATAATATTACTTTTGCTGCTTTTCTTCTTTTTTAATAAATTTAGATTAATATCATTTCTAATTGTCATTATCAACTATTTAATTTAACGTTTTGCAACTTATTTCTTAAAGCTAAATTTTTTAGAACAAACCTTGATAAATAAAAATTGTTATGCACAGAAGAGCTTCTATTATTTTTTAAACACACGTGTTTAAACTTATATGCGCTTTTTTTCCTTTTTTGTAAAACTACACTAGCATAAGCTCTGTATGTGGGCTTTATTTTTTTATTTTGAATAATGCTTTTTAAAATTTGAGTTTTTATCTCTTGCTTTTTTTTATATTCATTTTTTAATTTTAATTTTAATAAGTTTATTTTAGCGTTATCCATTTATTTTATTTTTAAATTACCTATCTACGTCCCCAAAAACAATGTCAACAGTTCCTATTAAAGTTACTAAATCAGCTAAAAAGTGACCTTTGCTAATTAAAGGCAATAATTGTAAATTTTGATATGAAGGCGACCTAATTTTGCATCTATAAGGGTTTTGAGACCCATCTGATAACATAGAGACACCAAATTCACCCTTAGGCGATTCAATTGCCTGATAAGTCCACCCAGGGTTGATTTCAAAGCCATCACTTCATACTTTAAAATGAGACACTACACCCTCCATTGATCTATATGAATTATTATTGGAGTAGGTGCTAACATAATCAATTAACTCGCTTTTTGTTGTTTTAAATTTTTTATCATCATCATCGTTGTTTTCATCCCCTTTATTCTCTTCTCCAATTCAATCATCCCCACCTCTAATTTTATCTATTACTTGATTACAAATATTTAAACTTTCAGACATTTCACTCATCCTGATTAAAAACCTATCATAAGAATCTCCGTGATTACCCACAAAACTTCTAAAATTTAAATAATAATAATTAGAGTACGTCTCTAATTTAGATAATCTGATGTCTCTTTTAATGCCAACCGATCTAGACATAACACCCGTCAGTCCGTAATTTAATACAGTTTTATAAGAATAAGCTCCAATATTAACTAATCTTTGCTTCCAAAGTTTATTATATGTTAGGCTGTTATGGATTTCACTTAAAGTAACAAAGCAGTTTTTTAAAAACTCTGTAATATCTTGAATCATTAAAGGTGTTACAGCCTCAGCATTTGTCTCATTTGGTCTATAAAAAGCTGCATGCATCCTAGCTCCCGACACTCTTTCATAAAATTCCATAATTTTCTCTCTTTCTTCAAAAGCTCACCATACAGATGCCATGCTACCAACATCTAAGGCATGACACCCAATAGCTAACATATGATTTAATATCCTAGTCAGCTCATCATACAATACTCTTACCTGACAAAATGTAGACGAGTAGTTAGTATTGCCCATTAAATTCTCAATACCTAAGCAATATGTATGCTCTTGTGACATCATTGATACATAGTCAAGCCTATCAAAATAGGGTAGTGATTGTAAGTACATCTTATCCTCCATTAATTTTTCCGTTCCTCTATGAAGTAATCCAATATGGGGATCAGTGTTTTCTATAACTTCGCCGTTTAACTGAAGCACAAGCCTTAAAACTCCATGGGCTGCGGGATGTTGCGGTCCAAAATTAATATTTATAGTTTTTATTTTTTTTAAGTTTTCACCATTTTTTAATGTAAATGGCTTCCACTGCTGGAATGTACTCCTATTCATTTAATACCTTTTAATGTCCCATGAATATTTATTAAGTGTAATGTATTTAAATATTGTTTCTTATATCTATCTAAATTTTGCTTTTTTTGCTGTATTATTTATTTTCGATACTAAAACAATTGTTACTTTAAGTGATATTAAAATTTTTGGTAACTTGCAGTTTTTTGCGATAACTATTATATTAATTTTTATGTCCTTTTCTGGAGTACCTCCCACCTTAGGTTTTGTTTCTAAATCTGTAATAATTATTTTTATTTTTTTTAATAAATTTTTTTTTTTTTTTTTTTTTATAAGTTTTATAAATTTTTTTTTAATTTATTTCTATATAAAAAACTTAAGGTTTTTAGTAACTAAAGCAAAATCTTTTAGTTTTATTTTTAATAAAAATTATGCATGTTTGAATCAAAATTTAATTTTTTTTATTAATATAATTAATTTTATAAATGTCCTTAGTTTATGATTTGTAGAGGATATTTTAATGTTTATAGATAATTTCTCATTAATATCAAACTTTTTTTAGATTATTATGTTGTTAACAAAGACACAAGTTTTTGAAAGGTTTTTGAAAAAAAAAAAATCTAAAAACAGATCTACCTTGCTAAAAAAACGACCTCAATTAAAAGGTGTCGTTACTAGATTTAGAACAGCCACCCCCAAAAAGCCAAACTCTGCTAGAAGACCTGTAGCCCATGTACTATTTCTTAATTTAAAAAAAAAAAGAATTTCTCACATACCAGGGGGTGGACATACAATTAGAAAACACTCTGAGGTTTTAGTTTGTGGCAATGGGGTAAGAGACTTACCTGGTGTTAATTACTCTTGTATTAGAGGTATCTATGACTTTTTAGGTAGTATAAATAAAACAAAAAGAAGATCCATTTATGGTGCCAAATTTGCAATTACCGGGAGGGCAAAAAAGAAGTTAAGAAGAAAATTTAGAATATCCTAATTAAAATCATTTTTGATACGAGTTGATTATGTAATAACTCCTGCTAAAGCGGTAGTTTCATGAGCCAGACAAGGTTCTTTCTGGCCATTGACTTTTGGCTTAGCTTGTTGTGCTGTAGAAATGATGCATAGTACTTTGAGTAGATATGATTTTGATAGGTTTGGTGTTATTTTTAGAGCAACCCCGCGCCAGGCAGATTTAATAATTGTCTCGGGGACTTTAACTAATAAAATGGCTCCAGGATTAAGAAGATTATATGA
>Ga0228643_1000693_pt1 | contig 10741 bp, 4 predicted proteins | sample 55DmetaG_FD_190533 | JGI IMG/M metagenome (GOLD analysis project Ga0228643, IMG submission 190533) | Seawater microbial communities from Monterey Bay, California, United States - 55D | ecosystem: Environmental > Aquatic > Marine > Coastal | place: USA: California | collected 2016-11-08
GTTGTTGAATTCTTCCATCTTCAAAAACGGCAACCCTATCAGACATGGTTAACGCCTCTGACTGATCATGTGTAACATAAACAACTGTGATACCTAAATTTTCATGCAAATGTTTGATTTCGTATTGCATGTGCTCTCGAAGTTGTTTGTCTAATGCGCCTAAAGGCTCATCCATTAAAACCAATTGAGGGTTAAATACCAGTGCACGTGCAAGTGCAATCCTCTGTTGCTGGCCTCCTGATAATTGTGCGGGGCGTCTTCCTGCAAAATCACCCATTTGCACCATATCTAAAGCATGCCTAACTTTTTCTTCACGCTCAGATTTACCCATTTTCCTGACTTCAAGTGGAAATGATAAATTTTCACCAACTGTCATATGCGGAAATAATGCATAGTTTTGAAAAACCATGCCAATACCACGCTTGTGAGGCGGAATATTATTTATTGGTTTCCCGTCTAATCTTATGTCACCGCTCGTGGCAGTTTCAAAGCCAGCTAACATCATTAGGCAAGTAGTTTTACCAGACCCAGATGGGCCTAAGAGAGTTAAAAACTCCCCTTTGGCAATATTTAAGTTTAAATCTTTAACAACCAAAACTTCGCCATCATAGCTTTTTTGGACATGATCAAAAACTACAAAGTCTTTGTCGTTATTTTTTGCAGCCAATGTATTCTCCCATTTACATTTCATACGTTCATGTATGCGAGCAAATTTGATGCTGAACCAAATTTTATTACATTGCAACTCATAATTTATTTTTTTTTATTGTTTTTATTCATTTCACGTTACGTAATCTAAAATTCTTTACTACAAGAGTTTTAGCAATCAAAATTCTAAAGTAATATGATAAAATATTGTAAATTTGATATTATTATGATACTAAAATAGTGAATATGTTTAATAAATACAATATTTTGACTTTTATACTTTTGATGTTCTTTGCATCAACAGCAAATTTGCATGCTAATAATCTTACCACCCAAATTCAAATCATGTTAAATGAGCTAAATTTCAATGCTGGCTCACCAGACGGTATTTATGGAAAAAAAACAAATTCTGCTCTTAACAGTTTTTACCGTAAGTATAATAAAAATTACGATGGGAATCTCAGCCAGAATGAATTTGACGATATTTTATCAAAAATGCCAGAAGCCTTTAATAATGAGGATTTAATTATAAAGGTATCAAATAACCGACATAAAGATAGTTTTATAAAAAACACATTAAATTTAGAAAATTATAACACTGAAATTAATCTCTTAAATACAGCTTCTGAGAAGACTGATAAGAAGGCTCCCTGGCTTCAAAAGAATATGAACTTTGAGGATGCGAGGCATTTAATATCAAGAACAGGAATTGGAGCACACCCATCTGAAATCTCGAAAATAGTTGGATTAACTCGAAGCCAAGCAATAAGCAGGATTATTAAAAATATAGATGGCAGACACCCAGAAACAGAAACTCCATCATTTTTCAATCAACCATACCCAAATTATTGGATACAGGGTGATCTTGATGAAAATGATCAACAAAAATTTAGAGTAGCCCGCGACAAAGAAATGGAAGAGTTGAGATTATGGTGGGTTAGCGAAATGTTAACAACGCAAAGACCTGCCGCCGAAAAACTTATAATGTTATGGCATAATCACTTTGTCTCATCTTATACAGGTGTGGATGAAAATGTGCATCTAATTGCAAAACAACATTGGACGTTCAGACAACTTGGACACACGAACTTTAGGGCACTCGCAAAGGCTATTATAAAAGATGCCGCAATGCTTGAATATCTTGATAATAAACAAAGTAGAAAAAGAAGCCCAAACGAAAACTTAGCACGAGAATTATTAGAACTGTTTATCATTGGCGAAGGTAATTACTCAGAAAAGACTGTGAAAGAAGTTGCGCGAGCATTGACTGGCTATAGTTCGAATGGTTTACGCCAAGATGAGTTTAGATTTAACCATTGGGATCATGATAACGGCTGGAAAATAATATTTGATAGAAAAGGCCATTTCGATGGAGATGATGTAATAGACATTCTGCTGGATCAAACAGAAACATCTGTATTCATAACGAGAAAGTTTTGGAAAAGTTACATATCTGACTTCAATTTCAATGATCCGGAAATTAAAAATATTGCAAAGATATTCAAAAGTAGCGACTACGATATAAAAACACTTTTAAGGTCAACTCTGAGTACAAAATCATTCTGGGCTCCTCAAAATCGCGCCACAATAGTTAAATCTCCAATAGATTTCATAATAGGAACAATAAGATCTACGGGCAGACTGCCTGACACTTGGCCATCAATTCCAAATGAATTGGCAACCCTAGGACAAAACATTTTTGAGCCACCAAATGTCGCGGGATGGCCAGGAGCTGGAGACTGGATAGTTCCCTCTCGCCTTTTGATGCGTAGGGGAATGATATCAAACTTGGGAAACCCACAACAATCTGAAAATACAAATCTGTCCAATAATATGATGATGAACATGTTTTCAAATGCAGATATGATTAAGGATACGGGATCAGATCCAAATCAAATAAATAATATTTATTTGAAGTATGCTGCAGAAAATTTTGAAGGCCCCCCAGAATACATTCTACAGGCAATTGATAAAAATAATAAACTTATCTGGAGGAGTGATAGAACCAAAGCAAAAGGCGGAATTGACACATCACTATTTGGAGAAAATAATAATCAAAATAAAAATTGGCAAATCCAACACTTCGAAGTGCCTGGCGAACTAAATCCAGAGTTTTTTAAACTTTTCTTCTTAAATGATCGTGCTGGACCTAGTGGGACAGGAGATCGGAATTTATTTATTGATTGGGTCACAATACCAGGCAAAAAATTCCTAGCCTCGGATGGCTACCAGTCAACAAACTGTTCAAATGCAAACCAGAACCCGGGTGCATTATATTGTGGTGGTTTTTTAAAGTTAAAAACATTTAAAAACTTGGATGGGCGTCCCAATACAAAAAAAATAAAAGCACAAAATTATAATGGATTAAGTTTTGAACGCATTTCTTTTGATTGGGCTAATGATTTAAACGAAAATAATAATAGATGGGCTAATTTTAACATATCACTATCAAAACCCAAATTTAAAAACATAGAATTAGATGCCATAAGAATAAGTATTGTTCGCAACAGGGATAACAGGGGCGAAAGAATATTTATGCGACTAGAAGAACGCAACTGTTTTCCAAATTGTATTGGGGGGCCATTACCAAGATCCGCATTCAGAGACAATAAATCAAAAAATCTATCTGTGAATTATCTCATATCTGGAGCAACAGATCATAAAGAAAGCAGGCAATGGTATGACCTATCAAAGGAAAGCAAAGAATTTGTTGCAGAATTAGTGATGGCGATCCCACAGATGCTGACTGAAATGAAGAAGGGCCGGCATTGGAAAAATAGGAATGGGATAAATAAATTTGATGGCTGGAAGCCTGTGTTTAAACAAATAGAATTGAGACTCCCAAAGAGTAAATACGCAAAAACAGCAAAAAACCTTCCAATCAAGGTTTATAAATCAGAAAATAATAATAACGAAATGATGCAGATGATGTCTGATTTGAAAAGTGTTAAAACACTTAAAATGCATGGTAAAAATTCAAGTGACGTAAGTTGGGTAAATTATATTGGAGAAAATAATGCGAAAAAACCTGCAGAATTATTTTTAGCCCAAGCTCCAGTTTCTGTTTCAATGGAAACTCAAACACTAGGTGAGATTTTTTCTGACCCCGTATTTAACTTAAAATAAAAAAGGAAATGAAATGAATAGAAGAGATCTCATAAATTTTCTTGCTGCAGGAATTGCTATTCCTTTGGCGCCCATGTCTATCACCGCAGCAAGCATAAAAAGTGGCAAACGACTAATACTGGTTGAGTTGTCTGGGGCGAATGATGGCCTGAATACAGTCATTCCGATCAAGGATGAACGATATGGCGAACTTAGGCCAAGGATAAAAATAGATAGGTCAAAAGCATTTAACCTTGGGAATGACCTTGTATTGAATAGTGCCATGAGGAGTTTAGATGGCGCCCTTCAGGCTGGTGATTTAGCAATTATGCAAGGCCTTGGCTACCCCGGCCAAAATAGATCACATTTTAAGTCTATCGCACTATGGGAGACAGGTGGCGATGGCACAAAATCAGGGAAAAATGGTTGGCTCACCGAAGACATAGAACAAATGTCTGGCAGCGACCAATTGGATGCACACGGAATTAGCCTTGATGGTGGAATGGGTATTTTTGCCTCACCCTCTGGTGTTTGGCTATCAATGACTTCCTTGGGTCAGTTTTCAACACTACAAAATAAATTGGTCATGCCAAATCAAACACTAACAAACAACCCCGCGCTCTCATTCGTTCTAGACAGAGGACAAGCTTTAAACTCTTCAATGCAGAGTATTTCATCTAAATTATCCAGGTTACGTAATAAAAACTTGAACATTAATGCGGGCGATTTTGGGAAACAGGCAAGTATGGCAGCATATTTGATCGATGCAGGTATTTCGGCCCCTGTTCTCAAAATTAAGATTGGCAGTTTTGACACTCACGAGAACCAGACTTGGCGTCATAGAAGGTTACTTCAAGATTTAAGTAAGGGCTTGAGTGGCCTTCGCCGCGCATTAAAACAAAGTGGGCATTGGGAAAATACGTTAATTATGACATACTCCGAGTTTGGTAGGCGAGCCAAAGAAAATGAATCAGGTGGAACGGATCACGGCACTGCAGCTCCTCATTTTCTGATGAGTGGATCGCTTGAAGGGGGATTATGGGGAATTCATCCAGATCTAGGCAATTTAAAAGATGGTGATGTCCAATTCACAACTGATTATAGGGTTGTTTACGATAAAATTTTATCAGACTGGTTTGGATTGGAACAAAATAGATTTAAAAATTATCGCTCAAAAATTACTGATGGATTATTTTCTTAATATTTAAATATTAATCACCAAATCTACTTTAATCTTCTTAATATAGTATTAAATTAATATCTTATAAAAAAACAAACTTACCGGTGTGTGACCCCAGCAATGTCAATTTGTTCTACTGTGAGGCATGTATGGGGGTGCTGATGGTATTATATTATGAATATATGCACTCTTGAAATAATTTATTGCTTGTTGATGAGTGTGAGGCTTGTCTTTTAGTTATCATTGTAAGAGTATTATTATGATATGATTGTAACTAAAGGTAATTGGGATAATTTTTATGTACTTTTATTTAAAACAGCTATTTCAAAACATAATTTTCTTAACTCACTCAAGGCGACCACCAGATGCCATAAGTCAAAAAGTATCTTCATTTTTATTAATTTTACTTCTTCCTTTTTTACTATTCATGACGGGATGTGGCGGCGGAGGAACTTCTAGCGCTACATCAACTTATAGAAATACAATTGAGGGTGTTTACGGTACCGAATATAGTAACCAGGTAGGATTAGCGCAGATAAACGCAGTCACTCTAAACAACTACGGCCACAATGGCTCAGGCGTAAAAGTTGCAGTGGTGGATACTGGAATTGCATCATCTCACGCAGAATTTGGTCGGACAATTTATGGTATGGATTTTGGTGGTAGCACCAATGGCTATGGAAGTGACGAGAACGGTCACGGCACTCACGTTGCCTCTATAATAGCTGGCGACAGGGATGGCTCAGGCATGAGGGGGGTTGCGTATGAGGCAACTCTTTATGATTATAGGGTCGCAAATGATGCAGGATCACTTGTTGGTTTGAACAATAAAATTCCAGTTTTTAATCAACATGTTGTAGATAATATTAAAGTTTCCAATAACAGCTGGGCCAGCCCAAACGCAGAAATTAATGAATATAGTGAAGCAACTCTAAGAGCTGCTATCCCTAATACGATCTTAGCCGCAAAAAATGCCGTTGATAATGGGACACTTTTTGTTTTTGCCGCAGGAAATGACAGTGCAAATCACTCAAATATATGGGGGGGTTTAGGTTATAGAATTTCTGAGTTAACTGATGCTTGGCTAACCGTTGTGTCAGTTGGCCCTAATAATAAAGAGACTAATTATACAAATAGATGTGGTATTGCCGCATCTATTTGTGTGACAGCCCCTGGTGGAGGAGATAGCCAATCAACCAAAGGCATTTATGCAGCTGACAATGACGGAGGATATATACGTTTATCTGGCACATCTATGGCAGCACCCCACGTAAGTGGTCTTGCTGCAGCACTTATGAGTAAGTTTCCAAGCCTCACAAATAAACAAATAGCTACACGTATTAAAACCACAAGTTCTCTGGACAATCTTACCAGTTCCACAGGTAGAACTTTAGCATCTCATGGTGAAGCTTACATGCAGAGTGTATTTGGACATGGATTAGTTAACGCAAACGCAGCAAGCGCATCAATAGGCTCTCTCAATATGGGAACAGGCTCAAACCTATTTTCAGGCTCTAAAATTGATTTGAATAAATCCAAGATGCAGTTGCCCTCTGGATTATCTGCAAGTATTAAGCGCGCAATATTGGCAGATGAATTTGTAGCCTTCGACAGCTTTGATGGCGCTGAATTTATTGTTACGGGAAATACAGTCTTTGAGGATAAGTATAATAATCAAAATATTGTACTGTTAGGTTACTTTGCTGACGCTCGTGATGAAAATGTACAAATCGGGCAGAAGTTTTCATATACAAATACTTCACTAGGTGAAGTACGCGGTATGAATTTGAATATATCTCAGGGAAACTCTGAGGTATCTCTGGCATCGACAAACTACTGGGGTGAAAAGGCTAGCCTTATTGCAAGGCCAAACTTCTTTACATCGACACCAACCAGTCAACTCAACATGAAAATACCTTATTCTGAGACACTCAGCCTTGGCGCATTTATTCAGGCTCCAGATATGCAAGGCGACATACGTGATCGAACTGGGTTTGGTTTAGCATTAGATTGGGCCCCAACTGACCGAAGTAGTCTACACTCTTCGATTTCTAGTGTAGATGCAAATGTATCCCTAGCAGCTACAAATGACACAACTAGTCAAATGACAAATGCTGATATTTTGAATTTAAGCTTTAAACATAAAGTTAACAAAGGTTTTGAAATTTTTGGTAGTTTATCTCACTATGGGATAGGTGACATAGCAGCAACTCCAACTGCATTTGGTATAACCAATGCAGAGTATACCAGCAAAACCCTTGGCGCAGAGTTTGTAAGTGAGAGTGGATCTAAATACACTATGGGCGTGTTTGATAGCGGAAAAATGGCAAAAGGAAGTGTTGCATTCCAGACTGCTTCGGGACGCTCCACAGATGGCGCAATATCTTATCAAACAAAAGAATACTCTAATGACAGTGGATATTTTAACAAGGAAGACATGGCATTGTTTTTTGCGGGATTAGTACCAATAAATTATCAAGGTTCTAAAAGTTCTATATTCAGCTTTAACTATCAATCAGTTCCAGGTAATTCACTTAGAAAAGGTCAGATAGGAGTTCAATTATCTCACGTATTCTAAAACTATTTTTACTAGGCCTTATTGGCCTAGTAGGTTGCACCCAAACTGTAAGCCCAATCGCATCTGTTGACACAACAAAGTGTGAAATTATAAGTGAATATGCTGGAAGGTTTACCAGCGAAGTTGGGGAACCTAATCATTACTTTGATAGAGATTACATTGAGAGTTTATTTTTAGAAAACCAAACTTTTGATGCTTCAACATCTTATAATATTTCAGACGGAGTATCTGTATTCCTTACACTTGCAGCCTATCAAGGAACTGCCGGCACAAGTATACTGATAGAACACAAAATCATAGGTAATGCACTTAATTTAGATATCACACATAAAACCGACTTGATTGCTGCAGCAGTGATGAACCAACCCTTTTATTTGATTACAGCATCCCCAAAATGCAATATTAATATAATTTCAGAACAATATTTAAATCCGGATGATTTAGAACTAGGCCTAGTTAAAGAAACCTCAATCAAAAAATAGCATTAATCATAACTTTTGTACGTAAGATGATCGCTTTTGAATTGAAAACTAGTATCCATTCTCTTCATTCAGATACTAGGCAAGGCTAATTGTGTAAATATAATATCTAGACAGATGGAACTTATCAAATAATTGTACGACAGAGAAGTTATCACTGCCTTTGATAAGTGCCATCTACGTACTGACGTAAACAATTTCAATAACTTACGTGATTGCAGCTCATAATCAAGGGCCACATTTTATATACTCCACTGTATATCAGTCACTATACGTGCCTGTGTTGATTTATTCCTTATCGTTACTAATAAAAGGGGAGTGATGGTATGATAGTGATATATTCACATACCTATTTTTAACCAATTAAATACACATAGCCCTGTAAATACAAATACGTGACCCTACCCATGCTTTTGTATGAACATTATAGGAGGCAAGCAGGGAACACTGGCGGCTATTGCATTATTATATATGCACACTGCAAGAGATTAGTGTTTGTGGGAAAACCCTAGATGCTTGATCGAAGGCAATGTCTTTTCTCAATCAGAATCATACAGTACTTAATCCAAAGGATTATTTAATTGGACGAGAGCAAAATTCATCAACAGTTCCTGTAAAGTTTACTAATCTAAGTAAGTATCTCTTTATTTTTTCCACCTTCTCTTTTGGCAATCCAGTTGAAATTAGGTTCCTTTTGTTTTTTGGGTTTTGATCATTTTCAAACGCCACGCTAAAAAATTCTATCTCATCAGATGAAAGTGTTGGTAAATTCCCACGCTCGTCGAGTCCTGTATTCAAACAATTTATTTTTTTTATCATTGCGGGTTTTGATCGATCAAACCTTTCAATCAAAGTAGTTTTTGTAGGCAGATGATCTTTGAAGTTTGTTTTTTGATTGGCATCTTTATAAATGCACTGTGCAAAAAATCCCAAATCATTTGAAGAAAGCGTTTGTTCTTGGAAAGTCGGAATCAGCTGATCGGCACGAGCTGTGTTGGGATGATTTTTAAAAACACTTCGATAAATGTAAAACCAACTTTTGGCACCAGAAAATTCTGTCTCTCCAATGATGCGATACAATATTTCATCTGATGTAAAATCGTTCCAACCCTCGAGGTACATGTATGACTCCAAGGCATAATTCTCACTAGCGTATTCCCACATTAATTCAGGGTTTTCGATCGCGTTTAAATAAAAACTAACCGCATCGTGTATTGTCTTCCCTGATATTGGGGATCTATAAGAATAAAGATCCTGTCCGTTCAATCTATAAATTTCGGCTATAGCTAACAAATAATGAAGGCCATGGTTATAATATTTCCACGACCACTTTCCCCTGATTGCTTCTCTCCAAAGCGCCCCATCAGGTTCAAGATCATCAATCGCAAATTTGTATATTTTCTCTCCACGTTGAAACTCATTAGGAAGGCCAGTTATAGCTCCATAGAGCGTTCTTACGAGCTGCGTGCCATAAGTGTGGTTTTGACAGTTATGAAACCCTTCCTTGGTTCCAACTTGGCATCCCCGCATAGTATAATTGTTTTCTATTGCTAGCTCTATTGAAGCAATTCTCCTTTGAATCTCTCGCAAAAATATTTTTTCTTCTTTATCATCAATCTGCCCATTTTCTTTGAGAGTATGGAACGTATACATCAGCGCTTGTGTGAACTGTCTTACCGGCAATGAATCAGCAGTTATACTTTCATAAGGGCCACTGGCGTATTGGCTATCAAATAATAGAGAATATAGCTCTTTTACTTTTTTAACATTTACCGGTGTTGGGTTTGCCCACAATTCTGCATGAAACATTTCCACTCTATCATTTATAGTAAAAAAACCTTCTCTATCAGGACCATGTCCGTCAAGTTTTTGGTGCCCCTGTTCTTTCAAAATTTTTTTTATGTCCGCAAATCCTAAATTTTCTTCATAAATACAGGGTAGATAATCGAAATTATTCGGTTTTTTTGGAAGGATCGCTCCGTGAGTAATATTGGAGTAAACTAAATTACGTGATCTTTGCTGCTTTACAGAATAAGTTAAATTCTCAATTTCATTGTAATCAATTACACCGTCAAAAGTTATACCGCGATCTAGTGAGTATTGCTCCAAAGCATTTTTGGTCATTGAGCCAAAAATACCATCTGGGGTTCCAAGTTCATATCCCAGTTCTGACAGTAATTTTTGAACTCGAAGGATATCATTTGCAACGGATAGTGTCGGCGCACATATAAAAAAGATTAATATCGCAAATATTCGAAACAAAACAATGTGCACCTAACTTTCTCCTTATTTTTGTAATATTATAACATGATACTACTTTTACTAAAAAAGGTTACCATTTAACCCTAAACAATCACAATCTTTTTATACCACGGCATATACTCCCACATCATCTGTTAACAATAATTACTTTCTTATAAGGTGATTAGGTGAATACTCATCAAGTATTTGGTGCGGCCGAGAAGACTCGAACTTCCACGGGTCTTACCCCACAGCGACCTCAACGCTGCGCGTCTACCATTCCGCCACGGCCGCACATTAAGGTACCCTGCCTATATATAGTGGTTTTATAATTGTGAAGTATCATTATGCATATTTTTTTTTAATCCCAGGCTATAGACCTAAACACTACAAACGCGCATAAAGCATTTATGGTGAACTGGATAAAAACTGACGAATTTATAACCTATCCTGATGCATTAGAGCAAATGGAGCAAATCGTTTCTGGATTAATTTCTGGCAATGAGTCTG
>Ga0228643_1000707_pt1 | contig 10635 bp, 12 predicted proteins | sample 55DmetaG_FD_190533 | JGI IMG/M metagenome (GOLD analysis project Ga0228643, IMG submission 190533) | Seawater microbial communities from Monterey Bay, California, United States - 55D | ecosystem: Environmental > Aquatic > Marine > Coastal | place: USA: California | collected 2016-11-08
TATAAACCCAGACAATAAAAAAAGTTTAAGAGTAGCACAGAAGACTGGATTAAGAATTAAATTTATATCTTAGGAGACATGATATGGCTAAAAAGAATTTTAACGCTGAAGAATTAAATGAGCCAACAGGTCCTATGAATAGTGCTGCAAAAGAAGATGCACTAGTATGGGCAGGCGCACCACCAGTAAAGCATTTAAGCAAACTACAGCCAAAAGTAAAAAGACAAGTACTTGCTAAAAAGAAAAAAGCTGAAAAAAGCTCAAAGAAGCAGGATAGGAAGATTAGTAATAATCTAATTAGAAACATTGAAAAGTAATAAATACTATTATGAAGATAACTGATATTATAAGTGAAGAAATTAAACTAGGAAACACCATTTCAGGTGGAATATCCTCAAATCCTGATTCTATCATTAAAGATAAGCAAACAGGCAAGCGTTCAACTATGGTGAGAAGAATAACTCCACCACAAAAGAAAATGTATGGCAATATTGAGGGTACTGATCTTAAAAGCACTTTAGATAGAAGAAAAGAAGCCAAAGAGGCTAAAAAATAAAATTATTAAGACCTTGGCTTAATTTATAGTCGTGGCATTAAACAGAGGTAACGACAATGGACATTAACCACCCAAATTATAAAAAAATTGATAAAACATTTAATCGTGTTATGAATGAAATTAACAAATTTGAAAAAGCGTTTAAAGCAGGCGGCAAGCTAGAGAAGGCCGTACTAGAATTAGATGGTAACGCATTTCACATAAATGAAGTAGCAAGAGAACTAAGCAATGCTTATGACGCATTAGAAGACGCACATTACAATGTTTTAAATGAATCAGTAAACGAATCAGAAAAGCGTTGGAAACAAACTAGTATGTCTCCACAAGAAGCAATAGCAAAATACGGTAAAGAAAACGTAAAAGTTAAAAAAGGTGCATTGCGTAATGGCGATGACATGGTAGAAGTATTTGTTGAATCAATGAATGAAGCAGGTGGTTATTATACACAACCTGTTTACGATATGATTAAACAACATGGCTATCCAAAAGTAATGCATAGATTACTATCTGCCTTAGATGCAGATGTTATCCAAGACGCTTTGTCTACAATGAACACTGAAAACGAATCATATTCACCAGGTGATGAAATGGAAGATGGCGTAGTAAGTAATTGCTGTGGCGCTCAATTAATGGACTACAATGATGGACATGGTAGATGTTCAGATTGTAAAGAAATGGCAGCTGGCGAACGTGATGAAGAATACTACGAATCAGTTAACCCAGATAACTTAACAGAAGGTGTACTAGACGGCGATGATGAAGATGGATTCATGGCACGTAGTCAACTATACTTCATGGCACAAGATGCAATTAAACTACATGGAATAATTGGTGATAGAGATAATTTAGCACCATGGGTACAAAGCAAGATAGCGCAAGCTAGCAAGGATATTGATGCAGTTAGTCGTTACACTGAATACAATGCCATGAAAGCTGAAATTGAACCACAAATGCAACCAGCTCCAGAAATGGACGAAGCACAACAATTAAACGCATCAGACTATCATTGTGCTGATTGTGGCGACACAATGCACAACCCGACTACAAATTGTTCACATGATTCACATGATGAAACAGGTAGCTGGTGGAAAGATGAAAACGGCAACGGTGTTCCAGATTCATTAGAAGAAGCAATGGATCCAGCATCACCTGAACTAGTTGCAATCTTTGATAACCTAAAGCGTGGCGATAGAGTTAAAATTAAGCATGACAGTGCATTAGAAAAAGGTACTGATTATATCGAGTACGTAGTTAAAGCAAACAATGTTTTAAAGAATGGTGTTGGAAAAGCAACACTAGCAAGAGCAGATAGTCCAACAAGTGTTAAGCGTGTACTTTATAAACGCAACGGCAAAGTGACTATGGCTATTGGCGATATGGCTGCAACACTGGTTGACATTCAAGTTAGTGAAGGCAAGTACAGTACAGTTGCTGAAGAAACAAAATTTGATGATAAGCCAACAAACAACAGTTTCCAAGACGTAGCTCAAGACTTATTTAAAAATGCATTAGCAAAAGCCAAACAAAAATCTAAAAAATAATAAGGAAATTCTATGTCTCCTATAGTGAAAAATATAACACAAACGTATAAAACATCACAGGGAGATATTGAAATATATGTACCAAAAGGTGCAAAACTATTAGTTAAAATATCTGGTGGAGCTGATAGTGCTATAGTATCTTATATGCTTGCCAAATATAGGCATGAAGTTGATAATACTATTAGCTTTATATTTGCAACGTCAGTTGCTGAGCCAAAAGCATACCAAGCATTATTTGCAAGTCAAATAATAAAATGGATAAACCAGGTTTATCCGTTGGGAGAATATGAACACCGTACAAATAATAATCTTGGCGGTGATGATTATGAGGTTGGTCAGGAAAGACTTACTAATCCAATTATGCTCCAAGTTGATCAAATGTGGACTGGAATAACATGCAATCCTCCTATGGAAGTTATGGAACAAGAGAAACGTGTAAATGCAATCGTATCAGAACGCAATGTTCAAGTTGAACATGCTATAACACAAGACAAGCCTTTATCTGGTCCACATGGTGGCTTCTTGTTTAATGGACCGTTAATGAATACTGATAAAAAAGGTGTTGCAGAGCTTTACGATATACTTGGAGTAAGAGATACTCTATTTCCACTAACTAGAAGTTGTGAGCATCACACAAAGAACTTTACACATCATTGTGGAGAATGTTGGTTCTGTTGGGAACGAGAATGGGGTTTTGGTAAATTAGATGACTGGACAAGCAAAAGACGCAGTTTTGAAAAATAGAAAAAGGATAGAACATGAAATATAATGACATATCAAATAAATTAGTAGAAGGCAAAAGCCCACATAAAAAAGGTACTAAAAAGTACAACGATCATATGGCAGCAATGCATGCAGAATCAAATGTAGAAGAAGGTACCGAAATGGGAAACATTGGAGACGTTAGTGTAAAGCAATTCGCAAGTAAAGACGGAATAGCAATACAGCTTACTGGCTCTAATGGTTATGTTCAACTTTCTAGAGAAGAAGCTGCACAACTAGCATCACGTTTAGCAAATTGGGCAGGATCAAGGATCATGGCTAGGCCAGGTGAATATGAAAGTGTACAATCTGAAACCACAGCAGGTGCAATAGGTAGCTCAATGGGCGGTGGCAATGGCTTTGCTAATGGCGGACCGGGTACAATGGCACGACCAATGACTCGGAAAAAGAAAAAATGAAATGGTTAGAAGACTATACTTGGGAAAATTATACAATCGTAGATGGTATTGAATTTCCATACACCGCTGATAAATGCAATATAGGCATTAAATTAAGTGGTGGTATTGATAGTGCAACTATTTTATATACATTAGCATGGCTACGTAAAGAGGGATATATTCATCCTGAAACTAATTTTATTCCGTTAGCTGGAGTAAATTATCACAGACCATACCAGAAGATGTATGGTGATAGAATTGTTAACACTATCAATCAGTTATTAGATACAACAATTCAATTGCCACTTGTTAGTTATGGTACTATTCTTAAAGATGTAGAAACAGCCACCCTTGAAATACAAGACCAGTTACTTAACGACGGGACTATGGATATTTGGTATGTTGGAGAATCAAAGTTTTTACCTCGTGATTATGTTAGTGGTACTAAATGGGCAGATGCAGTTACACCTGATACAGATCGTTTTAGTCCAGTTTCCTTTGCAGTATTGTTAGATGTTATGAATCCAGATAACACTTGGGCTGTTAATGATGATGACATGAAAACTAGAGCATGGGAAGCACCAGATAACACTATCTTCAATAGCCAACGTATTATACCATGGGCTAACATGCATAAAAAACATGTAAAGCAAGTAAGCGATCATTTTGGAGTAACTGAAGAATTGTTAAATGTAACAAGAAGTTGTGAGTATAATCACGAGAATGGCACACCAATATCCTCACCTGAAATAGACTCTCACTGTGGAGCTTGTTATTGGTGTGTTGAGCGATTAGTTACATACGACCGATTATAATTTTATAGGAAATATTATGGAAATGACAAGAAGAATTGCAGACCACACTAGGGGTAGCTGCAATATATGTGGACATCCGAGCCATTGTGGATTGCCACGTTATGAAGAATTTCGCAATTATGCGTGTGACGGCAGCAACATTACTAATATCAAAGTATGTAATGGTTGCTCATGCAAAGAATGCAGTAAGCCAGTTAAGAAGAAAACGGAATAAACAAATGTCAAATAATTTTAATTTTAGATTTCATCCAGGGCATGTGAATGAACTATTGCAGTGTGGAGAGCGATCTGCAGAAAGCTGGTTCGAAGCAATGAACAATATGTTTCCAAAATACGATATTATTACAGAGCATCGTGTAGCAGGGTTTATTGCCCAAACAGCTCATGAATCTAACAAATATAATGCTCTTACTGAAAACTTAAACTATAGTGCTGCAGCATTAGATAAAATCTTTGGAAAGTATTTTAAACGAGCAGGACGAGACGCAAAACAATATCACAGACAGCCAGAGAAGATTGCAAATGTAATTTATGCAAATCGTATGGATAACGGTGATACTGATAGTGGAGATGGCTGGCGCTTTAGAGGTGGCGGTATTCTACAATTAACAGGTCGTTACAATTATACTAAGTTTGGTAATAGTGTAGGATTGTCTGCTTTAGAAGCAACCAAGTATGTACGCACAAAGTTTGGTGCAATTGAGAGTGCTTGTTGGTTCTGGGAGTCAAATGATATTAATCGCTATTGTGATAATAATGATATTGTTGGAATGACTAAACGTATTAATGGTGGTACCATTGGACTAGAAGACAGAATACATCACTATGAGCATGCACTTGAAATACTTGGTGCACCAGTAGTTGAAAATGTAACACATAGAACACTTAAAATGGGCATGAGAGGTACTGATGTTTCTAAAATGCAAAGGGCTTTAGGTATACATGCTGATGGTGACTTTGGTCCTGGTACAGCAAAAGCAGTTAAACGTTGGCAAGCACAAAACGGTCTTACGGCAGATGGCATTGTTGGTAGACAGACATTATTAAGGCTATATAATTAATAAATACTGTATAGGAGATTTACAATGAGAGCTGAAGAAATATTATTAGAGTCAAGGGGCGTAACAGCTAGACTACCAGGAGAAACATACGTTGCTGATGGTAATCCAAGTGACATATTAACAATACAAAGTATTGATGTTCTTCCATCAGAAGGACAAGGCTCTGCTTATGAATCATTAGAGGACATGTTAGCTGCTTTAGATGCAGCACTTCCACAAGGCGCAGTAAAAATTGAAGACAATGCAACTAATACTGGCACCAAAGCCGTATTAATAGCAACAGTAAAGCGTGAAAGCGATGGACAAATTCAGCACCATGTGAGATACATAAAAGGTATTCCTCCAACTGGTATACATACATTGTGGAAAACAATTAAAGGTTATAAATTTTCAAAAGGTGCAGAACAAGAAAGTGTGCCTATTAAGCCAAGTGACTTAATTAAAGATGAAAATTATCGCAGTGCAGAGCAACTAGCTAATGATGTTGTAACAGGTACAAAGAAGTTAGTACAAGGTACTGGACATGATGAACTAGCCGTAGTAATGGAACAAGCAGTTAAAAATGCATTAGCAGGTACTAGCAATCCTATTCCAAATGCAGGTCAATATTTTAATGTATTACAAAAGTATGCAGGTGAGTATTTAGGACCAATTGCAATGATGAGTAATCCAAAGACTGTTGGTGGCGATACAGCTGAAATAATGAAAGCATTTGAAGTTAATAACTTTGCTGGATCAAGTTGTTCATTCCCACAAAACGTTTCAATGGAACTAATTGATAGTGTAATAAAATTAGCGCAAGGTCCTGAAATACAAGTAAGTAGTAAAATTAGTACAAGTGGCGGTGCAGCAAGTAGCCTTAGTGGAGTATACAAACAAATGACTCCTAAGATATCTGCTGAATACCCTGCAGGATCAGAGATAATCCAAATACTTGCAACAGAGAGTTCAGTTAATGGCCCGCTTAAAGTAGCACTAAAACTTGGTATAATTGATCAAGCTGATATACAAGCTCTGGCTGATCTAGATAAAGCAAGTAAAAATATTGCTGATTTAAAAACACAACGTATGCAAGAACTAACACAATCACAAGGTGTTGCAAAAGGTACACTAGAACGTCCAGACTATAGAGTATTTTATCATGCACTAACAGCAGTTATGAATCGAGTTATACCTCAAGTTAACCAATCTGATGAATTTAAAGCAGCAATGTTAGCAGTTTTAAACAATAACCAATATGTACAATTAGTTACCAAAGGTAAACAAGATAACAAAGGTAATGTAACTATGGAATACTATACTAAGTTTCCAGCAGTATATGCAGGTGCTCCAGCACTTGTTAATAAAACATATTTTGCAACCGGACAAAAAGGACGCATAGGCTTTAAACTAAAATGATCTGGGATACTATAGTAGACATGGCAACAAACAGATTATGGATCTGGACAGCACTAGCAGGAAGTATATTTGGCGCATTATTCATTTACTGGATAAAAGACACATACATTGCTTTTTGGTCAATAAATAAATGGCAAGCCACATTAGACTTTTTAGTCAATCGTTGGGGCTGGAACTGGTTTAAACATAATCCAGACGCATGGAAAGCAGCCAATCCAAAACTTACAAAAAAGATAGAAGAACTAGAAACTCGTATTAAAAAACTGGAAAATAAATGAACAAAGTATACTTATTATGCACTCGAGCAGCAATTATGGCAAGTGCAGGAACTTATGTAATAAACTCTAGTCCAGACTTTTATGGCATAGTACATAATAATCTATGGATGGAAGAAACAAGTGAAGACTTTGGCTTAGCCAAAATCATTAACGATTGGTGGAATGTAAGTGACAAATTCAAAAATACTGGGTACAATGCAGATTTTAGAAATAACAATACAATGGAAGAACAAGACTTGGTACGAGTATGTGAAGCCTGGAATAACATGGGTACTGGCAAGAATATATGCTTATTTACACATGCAACAAATGTAGAGGACATTGTAGAGATTAGAAATAGACTTGATTTACCTATGGTTGTCATAACTACATCAATGGGACAGCATAGTGATAAGTTTATTGATCCTATATTGCGGCGTGAATATAACCCGCTAATGAACGACTATGCTGGATTAGACGCTGCATGGGAGCATATATACAATCAATTAATCATACTAGATGAATTTTGGAAACGTCATGGCGACTTCAACATAACAATAAATGATTGGTTGAGTCATCCACAGGAGTTATATCACACCTTGGGCGTAGCATACAATCATAATGTTAATAAATGGACCGAGCAATTTGTACTATGGAACAACGCAGAGGATTTAGAAATGACCAGTATAATGTATTCTAAAACAGATGCTTACAAAGTACAACTTCTTACTTATTTGTTTAATACATACAGTCAAGACATAGAAAATACTTCTGATAAAATAAAATTTGCTAATATTCTTATGGAAGTATATAAAGAGAATGATTGGTTTGAGTTTGATGAATTCATGGATGCTGCATTTAAAAAGTTAGGATATAACTTGACTTCTATATAAGGACAGTGTATTATTAGTTATATTTTAATGGAGAATACACATGTCAACTTACTCAAGCACAGACGTTAATAAACTAAAACAAATCGTACAAGAAGGTACGCACGTAATGGAAGAAGTGGAAACACTTAAAGAAGGCCTACGTGATACAGTAAAAGCAATCTCAGAAGAACTAGGTATTAAACCATCAGTGCTAAACAAGGCGATTAGTATTGCACACAAAGCTAACTTTGGCGAGCATAAAGATGCTTTTGATGAGCTAGAAAATATATTAGCAGTAATTGGACGTACAGAATAAATGGTTACAGAAACTACCTATTGTGTATTAAATGTATGTTATAACATGCATTGGAGTGATTGGGTAGGGCAAATAGGTGTCCTATTATTAATGACGGCGTTCTTCTGTTTGCAAACAGGAAAGATAGACGCTAAAGGATTAGTATACAGTCTTGCAAATTTAGGTGTTGCAATCTTTTTAGGAATCAATTTATATTATAAACCAATACTTGCTAATATTATACTTGAGGCCTTCTGGGCAGTTATGAGTATATACGGAATTATCCGATGGTATAAAGGAAGAAAATGAGTTACGTAGACGCATATTTAGATAGAGAGCGTGATATAATCCACGCAGTAGAGAGAGTAAACGGAAAGAGAGTATTTCGTGAATTTCCTGCAAAGTATGTATTATATTATCCAGATGCACGTGGCAAGTATACAAGTATATTTGGCGACAGCCTGACACGAATAGTATGTAATAGTGGCAAAAAGTTTGCTACTGAGAAAAAGATAAACGCACACAAGACATTATTTGAGAGCGATACTAATCCAGTTTTTCGTTGTTTAGCAGAAAACTATGATCCCAATATTACTCCAGAACTTAATTTGTGTTTGTTTGATATTGAGACAGACTTTAATCCAGAGATAGGATATGCTCCTCCAGAAGATCCTTTTAACGCAGTTACAGCTATTGCACTTAACAATAGTTGGTTAGGCACCACAATATGTTTATCAATTAAGCCCAAAACATTAACTAAAGATCAAGCGCAAGAAATATGCAATAAGTTTGAAGATACATTTTTGTTTGATACTGAAAAAGAAATGTTAGAAACATTCTTAGAGCTAATTGACGAGGCAGATATCCTTAGTGGATGGAATAGTGAAGGCTTTGATATTCCATACTTAGTTAACAGAATTGCTCGTGTATTGAGTAAAAGTCACACTCGTAAGTTTTGTTTATGGGATAAAATGCCTAAGTCAAAAGCAGTATTAAAGTATGGCAAAGAAAATCCAACATTTGAACTAAGTGGACGTATACACCTAGATTACTTGGAATTGTATCGTAAGTATACATATCATGAAATGCACAGTTATTCTCTAGATGCTATTGGTGAATATGAACTTGATGAACGTAAAGTTGAATACGAAGGCACACTAGATCAGTTGTACAACAATGATTATGAAAAGTTTCTTGCATATTCAAGACAAGATGTTGACCTACTTGTACGTTTGGATAAGAAGTTACAGTTTATTGATTTGTCAAATGTACTTGCACATTCTAATACAGTGTTGTTACAAACAACAATGGGTGCGGTTGCGCAAACAGACCAAGCTATTATTAACGAAGCACATGAACGAGGACTTATTGTTCCTGATAAGAAACGTGGCGATGCGTTCCAGAAAGGTTATGAACGTAATGTTGCTGCGGCAGGCGCATATGTTGCGAATCCAGTAAAAGGACTACATGAATGGATTGGCAGTATTGACCTTAACTCACTGTATCCTAGTATTATCCGTAGCGGTAACATGAGTACTGAAACTATTGTTGGACAAGTTCGACATACAATTACTAGCCCAGGCATTGAAGAATACTTTTCCAAGTACAAAGATGGTCCAGTGCCTAAGTATTGGGAAGGTAAGTTTGCAACCGCAGAATATGAATTGGTAATGGAACAAGACAAAGTAGAAGTGTTAAAGCTGGACTTTGAAGATGGAACTAGTCTTGATGCAACTGGTGCAGAGATATATGAGATTATCTTTAACAGCGGGCAACCTTGGATTATTAGTGCTAATGGTACAATCTTTACATATGAGAAAAAAGGTGTTATTCCAGGCTTGCTAGAACGTTGGTATGCAGAACGTAAAGTACTACAAAAGAACGCACGTGATGCACGTGAAGAAGGTGGAGATAAATTTGACTATTGGGATAAGCGCCAGTTGGTTAAAAAGATTAACCTGAACAGTTTGTATGGTGCGTTACTTAATCCTGGCAGTAGGTTTAATGACCCACGTTTGGGGCAGAGTACAACACTAACAGGCAGATGCATTGCCAAACACATGGCAGCAGAACTTAATCAGATACTTGCTGGCAAGTATGATCATTTGGGAGAAGCCATTGTATATGGTGATACTGACTCCACATACTTTAGTGCATATCCAATTCTCAAAGATCAAATTGAAGCTGGAGAAGTTAACTGGAGTCGCGAAAATGTTATTGCGTATTATGATGCAGTGTGCGAGGAAGTGAACAAGACATTCCCAAGCTTTATGAACAGGGCGTTCCACACTACATTAGAACTAGGTGAAATTATTGCCGCAGGACGTGAAATGGTTGGCAGTTCTGGTATCTTTATTACTAAAAAGCGATATGCAATGTTAGTATTTGATGATGAAGGCAAGCGTGAAGATACAGATGGCAAAAAAGGCAAAATTAAAGCAATGGGGCTTGATCTAAAGCGTAGTGATACGCCAGCATTTATGCAGGAATTCCTCAAAGAAATACTATTAATGGTATTAACTTCAAAGCCTGAACGTGATGTTATTAATCGCATTATTGAATTCCGTACTGAGTTTAGAAAGAAGCCTGGTTGGGAAATGGGTACTCCTAAGCGTGTTAACAACTTGACAAATCACACAAAGATCTTTAAAAAGACAGGAAAGTGTGGTATTGGACACGC
>Ga0228643_1000736_pt1 | contig 10438 bp, 18 predicted proteins | sample 55DmetaG_FD_190533 | JGI IMG/M metagenome (GOLD analysis project Ga0228643, IMG submission 190533) | Seawater microbial communities from Monterey Bay, California, United States - 55D | ecosystem: Environmental > Aquatic > Marine > Coastal | place: USA: California | collected 2016-11-08
GGGATGTTGTCTGTTGTTAATTTAAATAGTTATGATGGTATGTTTAACGATAATATACATAACTATAATACTGAATCACAATCAGAGGTTCTATCAATATTTGTTGGTTGGTTAGAAACTAATAAGGGTAAGTATAAACTTTAAGAAATCTTTTTCCAAACACTACTATTCTCTGAACCAATGAAAGTATCTAAATCTTCATCGTAATTTAGTATTGTCTCACCTCTATGATTAATGAGATTAAAATCAACATAAGGTACGTCCCCTAATGACAAACCCATTAACCTAAGGAATTTTTGTGAAATATATGGAAATATAACATTTTTAATAAATTCATACCCATTAAATTCTAAGAAACTATCGGCCTCAAGTTCAGGACGTAATTTATATACCTTTTTTAATTCTGGCATACTATCAGATATTTCATAAAAACCTTCTGTATTTAAAATCACATTAATAACGAGAGTACCCGGTTGTATCATTTCATAACCACCGTATTTAATTGGCTCTTTAGAAGGTACAAAGTCTAACTCGATATCCTTTATTTTACCATCTAATACCTCATGGTCCATAACCATATTAGAATATTTAGCAATATCATCATACGACTTAGGCATTATCTTATTAAACATGTTATTCATTAAATTAAAATCCATACATATAAATATATGTGACCACCTTATGTTTCAAGACTTTCTTAAAATAGTGTTATTAATACGGGACGAAGGACCCGTTAAAAAAAATTTTTTAGAACAAAAGGACCGACCGAAGGTCGAGAAAAACGGTCCGAAATATCCGATACCGGCATATGAATGATTAATTAAGTATATTAAATCATTATATTCACACCATCTAAAGGTATTTCCAAAGAGTTTATTCCGACAGATACCTAAAAAACCCTCTTTTCATCGGTGAAATCCCCATTTAGTTATACTTTTAGGTGATTTTATTCACTAATGGTCATAACCCCCTCCCTTACTGTCGGAATCCCCCATTTAGAAATAGTTATAAGGCACCATCCCTATATTACTGTTAATGGTGTTCTAAGTGGTGTTTTGTAGGACGTTTCGTAGATGAAACCGTGTTTTTAGGTGATTTGGTTATAAGAGGGTGGGTTTATATGAGTCTTTAACCACACTACACTTTGGTTTTCTTCTCCTTACGGAGAATTATAGGTAGTGTATTTTATAATAGACTGTTTCTCCACCCTGTTCTATAGGGATTATATGTTTACCCATATAGATACCCCCCTTTCTTATCCTTTATATGTATATCCGTATAATACCCCTTTCTTTTACTGTGTGTATATAAAGGGTGGGTATTATCTTATGGACTCTATAAAGGAGAATGTCTTATATAATACGTTGAGGAAACTTTGGAGTTATAACCTTGAGGTTTATAATAGAAAGTTTTATAGAGACCCGCCGCCTGAGAAATGTAGAGACAAAAAAATTATAGTTTTATTTCCTCCCCGTTAGAATCATACTCCCTTAATACGGTTTTATAGTTCCCTTTAAACTTATTACCTTTAATTAGAACTTCTTTAATGAAGTCTTCGGCTTCAAGTACACCACCTTTAAAGTGTAGGGGGAATTTCTTTAGATTCTTAATACCTATGGAATCGTGTGTGACATATGTCCACCATTTAAAGAATAGAAATGATTTTTGTTGTTGTACAAAGAAACATACATCGAAGGATATCCCCTTACCGTTATAGAACTCTTCTCGAATTACTCTGTACTTACTCATATAGTTATCTTTAAGTGTTCGACAAATATAGGATATAAAATTTACTTATACAAATGAATTCTTAACCATGTTCTCATAATGTGTTACGGTTTTACCGTCATTAGATACTTTATAGTTTTTGTTTGGGAATACTGCGATGTTTTTACCGTTAGAATATAATATGTAATCTATCTCTTTTTTTCTTTGGTACCAATCTCTCATACCATATGTTTGAACTCTTACTCCTCCGTTCTTTAACCTCTCCATCTTGGACGCTGGTTTGGTTTGATACCCTTTACCATTAACTTTAAAGTCTACACCACTCACACGGTCCTCTATGGACCCTAAACAGTATTGTGATATATCTTCATCAGTTAGTGTTGGGTTCTCTCTCTTAACGATGTCTATGACCTCGGCCTCTGTCTTCCATCCTCTTTCGAATGACTGTAGGTTTCTTTTTACTAACGATTGTAGTATTGGGCTATCTTTTCCGAATATCTCTTCTTTGTTTTCTTTTAGATAATCTTTAAACCCTTCTAAAGTTACCTCATCGTTTTCATCTTGGTATTTCTCTACTAATATTCTTATCACACCTGGATTGGTATCGAAGAAGTTTAGTATTGACCATCTCTCACCTTCCATCGCTGGAAAGATATCTATTACACCTTCTAAGGTTTGACAATCAGGTTCAGAAATTTTTCCCCAATTATTTGGGTATACATCTTTTAATATATCTAATATTAGTTGAGGTATTCCTGAGGCTTTTGTTTTCAGTGTATTAACTGATAAGTTTTCTGACTTTCTTTTATCAGACTTAACTAATAACGTTTCTAAAAATTTTGGATATAATTGTCTAAGGTCATTAACACTAACCCACATTTTATCTCCCTTGACTCTAATGTCTTCGGAATCGAAAACGTAATCCTCATTCGTTTTTTTATCAGTAAGTACAATGTTAGTCGCATTTGATACTACTGAAGGACTTTTACTTAATTCGTTAAAATAAACATTAATTGGTTTATCATATTTAGACCATACATTTGCCCTGCCGAATTCTATTTTTGCGATATCGGAAGAAACGTCTTGTGAATACATTTCCACAACATTTTCTTTTAATAAATTAACAAGTTTAATATCTTTCATATTATATAAATATCTACGTTATTCTTATTGACAGGTGAAATTTTCCCCATCATAGGATATAGAAAGTGGTGACCTGTCAAAAAGGTCGGACATTATGTCATATAAGTCATCACAAGAAAAATATTCTCTTTCTTCAATAGTATCTGTAGATTGACGGTCTCCGTCCCTTAAGGGTGGTTGACCAACATACTCAACTCTCATATATGGATTATCTGTTTCCCCTTTATATAAATAGTAACCTATATCCGCCTCTCTAATACTGTCATAACTAAGTCCTTCATATTGAGACTGAAGATATAAAATTAATTTATTTTCCAACCTATCTATTTCATTATCGACTAATTCGTCATTTACATATGTAAACATTGGCTCATCCATATAATCCTGTAAGTTAACATATCGTAAGGCCCTTCCAATATGGTCACCTATTTCATATATGTATTCTTCATATTTTTTATCATATGTAGGTGATGGTTCAAATGTTTTATCAACATCAATATCAACATCAAATTCAAAATAAAATGGGATAGTATTTGAAGATGAGTTGTGCCAATTAGCTCTATTTTTACGTATCCTCATTGAATACTCAATACCTCCAAATTTACTAAACACTAACGCATCAAGAACTTTTACGGCCATTTTACCTTTTTCTTGTGCCTCAACCTTTAATTCACCATCTAAACTATTTTCTAACTCCATTTAATATAAATAGTTATATTTATAGTTATGGATAAAGATATAGATAAAATAGTTGAAATAGGTAAAGTACTTTTAAATACACCAACATTAAGGTCAATATATAAAGATAAATTTGAGATTAACTCTATTGATTTTGAATTTGTAGAAAAAACATCTAATAGTCAATTTACGGCACAATACGAACACTATATTTTTAAGGTAACATTATACACAGACATTTCACTTAATTTTGATGAAGGGATTAGAAGTGGTGAAATCGAAGGTTATGATGAAATAGAAAATGAAATATGGGAATACGGTATTGACCCATTTTATTTGGCGGATGTTATAATACCTGAGCAAATACTAAATATTATTTTACCTAAGGGTAAGAACGGACCTAAAGTGGCTATTGAATTATCTATAATTGGAGATGAAGGTCAAGTTATTTGGAATGACCATATGTTTGGTAGACCCGCTAGTTCTCAATTTCACTAACTAAAGTTATCGGTTAACCTTTCTTTATCTAAATCAGTTAAAGAACCCCACCACTCATCATCATCAACTCTAGCTATATTCCACACTTCAGTTTTATCGATTAACCCATTAAACATCAAAGGAAAACTATCTCCGGTTAACTTATCGACAACTGAACCATTATTTAGTTCTATCCACGCGTCAGGATTTGCCTTAAAATCATTCGCATCCCTATCTAAACTTCTACCCCATTTATCTTCGAAAGATTGTAAAGTTCTAAATGTGTTTTCGCCAGGTTTCCACTCAGGACCAACAAGTTGTATTGCTATTTGATTTGGTGATATATATTTAGTTAGATTTTCTAAATTAAATTGTAAGTCCATAGGTTGAGCGTACTTACCGTATCTAAATAGTGGTTCAATCTTCACATCAAATATTTCAGGAAGTATCTCTTTAGCCCTAACAATAGCAGTATAATTTTCAGTGTCACCAAAATTAAAGTCCGTAACTTCTTCGCCAGTTTTCTCATCGATAATACTAACCACTTCATATTCACTATCGAACCCATAATAGTTCATAGCTAAATTACGACCCACAGTATTGAGTAATTTTTCAAGACTCCACTTAAGTTTATTATCCTCCATAAAGATTTTTACTTATTTTTCTTTTCGGTACTTTGCATCATTTGCTGTAACGCTTCGATATCTCTCTTAAGTTCGTCATCTCTTTCTTGAGAATCTGCTTTATCTTCTATATCTCTCTCTAAATTACCTATGTCCTTTTTATTCTTTTCTGAATAATCTAAACCTGTTCCATATGCTTTTTGATGTGACCCCGCAGTATCTAAACCTTTTTCTAATCTCATTACTCTTTTATGTAATTCTTTAATGGCGTTTCCAACATCACTCATTGATTCTAAATCCTTTAAAACTATTACATCCGATAGATATTCAGGTAAATCATAATCGACAACATCTGAAGTGTTACCATATAATCCTTGCTCTTTAATTACGTCTTTGATAACGGTCTTTAGTTGTGATTCAGTTATCACATATTTTTTTTCTGTTTTCATTATTTGAATATTGATTTAATTTTATTATATAAACTCACTTTTTGTTTTCTGTTATCTATTAACATTTCAACATCTTTAGGTAGTTCAATTTTATACTTTTTGGTAATATACACACATTTATCGTAAAGTTTTATTCGTTCTATTTTTTCATCTTTAAAACATTCCACACCATAATGGGCACTTTTAATTAGTAATATATTTAAAAACTCTTCAGGTTCAATAATTAAATTTTTAGATATTGACACTATTATTTTTTTAAAATCGCCACTTTCAAAATCTCCATAACATTTATCGGTGTGTTTACCATAGTGGGTTTTAAAGTGTTTAAATAATTTTTTTGACAAACAGTCCATACATTGTTCTTTTATTATAAATATCATAGTTAATTCAAATATTTTTTGTATCTTTGTAATATGAAAAGAAAACTAATAACCATATTACTCAGTATACTAATGTTGAATGTGTATTCACAAACACCATTAGAGTCAAAAGTATTTCAAAAAATTAATGATTACCGCGTTGAAAATGGTCTTCATAAATTAAAATGGGATGAAGCAACTTACAAATCCACTGTAGTCCACACTGAATATATGGTTAAACATAGTGAGTTATGTCATAGAGAAGATAGTGAAACTCCAAAATTCACACATAGAATAAGACTATTTGTGGATACTAATAGTTGGGATTTTAGTATAACGGGCTCTGAAAATGTCTCAAGGGTTTCATTTGACGATATTGAATACTCTATAGAGGATATATCAAATAGAATAATCGGCGGTTGGAAGTCATCCCCACCACATAATGAAGCACTGTTAAGTGAATTAACAAATGTAGGTGCAGTTAGTTGTGGTGATGGTACAAAATTAAAAAATGGTAGTATCGTAAAAAGAAAATACTCGACTTTCGTTCTTTGGATTAAACCTATTCAATAACAGCAATAGGTACACAAGGGTTAAATGAGCCTATTGATGCTGTACTCTCTATTGGTATATTAAGACTTGATTGTCCTGAACCAAAAGGTTCCTCAGGTCCGTATATTATATTAGTCTTACCTCCTTCATCTATAGTGTATGCACATACCATAGGAGCTTCTCCGTGAACTTTACCACCGTTCCTCGTTGCTGAACCATTAGTTCCTCGAATTTGCATATTAATTTTCCCGTTTTTACTATTTTGTAATATTTGGTCTAATTTGGTTTCACTAACACTTATTACACTATAAACTGTATCACCGAAACCTTGGTAACCACTCTTTTTCCCATTAGACATGACTTTATCACCATTCTTTGGTGCTCTGTAAAAAACATTTTTTTGTTTTAACCCCATCAACATCTTAGAGTCTTTTCCTTTTAGTCTTCCAATACCGTTATTCATGTTTGAAATACCCACTGGTACTTTATTACAATAAACTGTAAATGTCGCGTAATCACATGAATGTCCCTTATTGGGTTCAAATACGTTTTTTTTTATTTCAATACCATCAACAGTTTCAGGTTCTTTGAAAAATCCAACAATAATTTTAAGTCCTTGAGCACATTCTTTTAATTCCTCAATTTCAGGGATGTCAATATTTAATTTTACTTTACCTCTAATAAGAACCCACTGTCCAGGTCGTTTAAAAACATCAGCATTTCTTTCTTCATCAGTACAACCACCAGTATCGGTGATTCTTGATTCAATAGTTGTGGGTTCTTTAAATTGTTTACCTATAGAGAACCCCATTGAGTCTCCATTGTTTGTTATAAACGAAACCATTTTTTTCCATCTACTTTCCGCATAACCCATATTCTGATTCCATTTAGAATTACCTTCTTTAGGTAAACTTAGATAGGGCTCTTCTTCTAACCTTACACTCGCCATTGGTCTTCCATATAAACCATGTGTTGGTTGAAGTGGTCCACTTAAATAGTTACTTGCTGAACCTATAACTTTTTCTATATTAATTAAGGTTATTTTATAATCATCATCTATTTTGTTAGAACGCAAATCTGCATATATTTGTTCCTTCATCTTTAATAGAGATTCTTTATAAACCTCATCACCACTTTTAGTGGAGGGGAAGAAAGCCTTTAAAGTAAAAGTGGCGCTTATAGGAATATTTTCTATATACCTCACTTCAACCTTCGTTGAGGGTTCTTCTATTTGATTATTACCATTACATGGTTCACCATACGATTTCTTAACTTTTTCTAACATTGTTTGTTCACTAAGTACTTCTTTGTTAGCTATTGGATATAACCCTCTAATTGAAGATATCTCTTGTTCTGTTAAATTTATTCTCTTTCCCATTATTTTTTTATTTCATTTGTATTATGTATAGTGACATTACCATAAACATCCTCCACTTCAAATTTATCTGACACTTCTTCGATATTAATAACTTCTATTTCTCTAATATCTTTCTCTTCGTTTATTTTAGTCTTGTTTTGACTCATTTTCTGATTTTTTAGCGAACGCTTTAACTGTTGATACACCTAACATGGTCGCCGAAAATATTAACATAGAGTTAAATAAATCCTCATTTATTGTGAACCAATGAAAACCGTCACCAATAAAGGCAATACATACTAAAACACCTGAAATAATTCCTAGTGTCTTTTTAGATGAGTATTTATTGTCTTTTTTATCTTCTGTAAAAATATCTTGTATAAATTTCATAACTTATAGTGTTTTACTATAAATATCTACTTTTTCATTTAAATTCTTACTTCCAAAATAATTGTATACCTATTAGACTACACGCTAAGAATAAAGAAATAATAGTTTTAGTAGTAATACCTTCACCTAAGAAATACCAAGTTAAAAAAGTAAAAGAAATAATACCTGAACCAAAGGCGATGAACCTACCTGGCCATAATAGTCCGTCAAAGTGTTCAACCATGAATCTTGTAGCGTAAATTAACACATAACTTATACTTGAACCCATAAAAATTGAAATTAAGAGTGGGTTTTTCTTAAACCAAGGCCAAACAAACTGACCGTTGGTCTGAAACCATATTGCCGCTTGTCCAATAAAGAAAAGAATGAAACCTATTAATAATTTATTCATAATTTTTAATTTTATGAGTAAAATAGGTGTTTTTAGGGTAAATTAAAGGTTCTATTTAGTTAATGTTGGTAATTTGCTTACAGCTATGTCTGAATATCGGTCAATTAACCTTTCTATTTCAGAATAATCCCTAAATCCACTTTCAATATTATTACCTAACCCGTATTTTTTACGAATATACTTAAGTGCCTTGTAAATTTTAGGAAATGTACAACTATCATCATAGGCATCAAAAATATATGTTGTCATCTCATCTTTAATAAATTTTATAGGGTCCTGATGGTCATCTACCTGTTCAAGAATTTCAATTATTGTTTGGTCCATCCAATCTTTGGGTACATCCCAATCTGAATTATAATCATATTTAAATTTCATAGTAGGTTTACCCCCATAACCACCGTATTCTATGGTTACTGGATAGTTTTCAAGATTCCAATCTATCAAATCAATCTTTATATCACATTTTTCTCCATTATATTCATGATATTTGTGTTCCGAATCTAAAATTTCTTGAACTTCCTTCATCATATGTTGTTTCATATCACTAATTCCGTAATATTTACCTAAAATATCCAAATATTCTTCCATATTTTGAAATTTCCACCCAAAAAATAAACTATCTTTTATTCTTGGGGTCTCTGTTCGTCCCCAAAATTTCATTAAAACATTAATCTTATCTTTATAATCCATATCTTAGTCTCTATATGTTGATGTTTCATAATTTACACCTTTTACCCACCCATAATCAGATAAAATATCTTCAATCTTTTGTTCAAAAATATATGTATCTAACCTATTCCAACCTTGAGTACACTCAGACCTATAACGTGGATGTATTTGAACTTCTATGTCTTCTAATTTTTTTCTATATCTAAATACGATAGAATGAACACACGATTTACCTCTAGGTAGATTTTTTATTTCAGGTTTAATCTTCTTGTTAACTACATTTTTAACATAACTATCAAAATCTTCAAATAAAACATATGTGGTTTTAACACTTACAGACTTTTGTCTTGCATCATAATTACTACTATTCGCATTAACTAATCTGTTCCATATTCTACTTACAAAATCTCTAGTATTCTTGGCTTTTTTTATATTATCACCAGATTCCAATAACTTTTCAAGATTTATTATTGGTTGTACATATAAATCCCCCCATCTAATTTCCTTAAAATTTAATTTTAACCAATCGGGGTACATTTTAGGGTTACCTTTTTTATGTATTTCTAAAAATTTTTCTAATGTTGGTAATAATTCAGTCGCCCTTTCTTCTTTTTGTTTAGCCTTTATTTTGTATACAACAGAATTAACGTGATTTTTTAAATTTCTAAGATAAATTGCTGATGTTCTTGGTATTTTCTTATCATTATATTGATTTTTACGTCCTTTATAATAGGTGAACAATTCTGTACGGTCATCCTCATCATATTCTCTAATAAGAGTTAACGCAGACGCGATAACTAATTCATCATAAATTTTTACTATTTCATCTAAACTTAAATCTTCAATAGTATTGATATTAAATGATAAGTTATCAATATTAACAATAGGGTCATTCTCAATACCCGTTAAAGGGTGGTCGTATTCAAAATCACGAGTACTCAATTGAGGGTGGTCCTCATATGGTACCGCATAACCACTTAAACTATCTATTAACTTATCGTATATTGACATCATACTTATAAATATTAGTAGTAAGTAAAAAAAAAATACAATAACTTTTTTAAATCGTTTTTATTTACTACTTTTGTAAAAAGAAATTATATGTTAAAAAAAATAAGAGTGTTTTTGAATTACCTAAAATGGTTAGAGGAAAAAAGAATCGAAGCCGCAATTAAAACAGGTAGTCCGGGACCACTAATGTAAAACCAAAACAAAGATGAGTAAAATAGAAGATTTAGTTTATAGTGCACATGATTTAAATAAACGTAAAGAATTATTTAAAAATGTTTCCTTGATTAAAAGTGAAAAACCTAATATGTTATTAGAAGATGTTTATGAATTGGCGTATCAAAAAACTATTAAAGAAAATAACACCAAAGAGAGATGACTGAAAAAGACTTAATTAGCTTAGATTTTACTCACAATGATGAAACAGCTGAGAATAGTGGAGCACCAAATGACTTTCACTACTACACATATGACATAGGTAGTTTCAGTTTAATCTCTCCATCAAGTGACGAGGTTGAGGAAGATGGGTGGTATGTTGAGGTATTTGAAACTCCGGAGATTAGATTTACTAATCCTACAGAGTTGAGTATTCTATTGACGTTACTAACGAACAA
>Ga0228643_1000740_pt1 | contig 10430 bp, 9 predicted proteins | sample 55DmetaG_FD_190533 | JGI IMG/M metagenome (GOLD analysis project Ga0228643, IMG submission 190533) | Seawater microbial communities from Monterey Bay, California, United States - 55D | ecosystem: Environmental > Aquatic > Marine > Coastal | place: USA: California | collected 2016-11-08
GAGCATTATTCTTTTGCCATTGGCGTCGGGCCCACTGTAGCCATAACTGTTGTTGCTGACCACGACAACTTTATCGCTCTGCGGTATGCTCATTTGTGCGGCGAGCAGCAGTACTAAGCCTATACTACTTAAAGTGAGCGGCAAACGCCAGCTCAACGTTGGTTTTTTGAATTTCCGGAGTACGAGCAATGCGAATGTTCCTGCTAAAAGGACACCAGCGAGCAAGCCCCAATGTTCAGGAGAGAGTATTGCTCTTAACTGAGCGCCAATCCAATGCAACAGCGCATCGTTTGGCGGTGGTAGTGCGTCTGTAAGTCGGGTATTGAGCCATTCTAGATTGTGAAGTGTCTCTTCATTACGAGGGTCGAACAATAGTGCGCGCTCGTACCACAGGCGTGCCTCTCCGAATTGACCCAAACGCGTGTAGCAGTTACCTATGTTGTAGTATAAGGCTGGGTCGGAAGTGCCTTTCTCGGCTAAAGATTCAAAAAGTGTACGCGCCGATTCAAATTTACCGTCGGCATACAAGCTGTTGGCGCTATCGCTTACCGAAGTTACAGTTGCTCCCATAGTGCGTTAAATTCGTTTAACCATTCTTCGTTTGAGCCGCTCATACTCGGTGCATAAAGGGCCAATTGTAACTTTTCAATCAGGGTATTTACCTCAGTCCCGAGTGGGGTCCCAAGGACTTCGTTTAACGCAAACAGACTAATGTTTTCTTTGGCAATCCCCTTGCGTACTAATTCCACTTCCAAGGCATTCAACATTTTACCAACGGCCTCTGGGTCGTTCGTTCTCCACGCTGTATTGATAGCTTTTTTGACGGCTGCACGTGCAGCTTCAGGCGACTTTGTTCGTGTGTTAAAGGAGAGGAGTTGAAGCAGCCAACCCAATAGTACCAATCCTAAAACCGCCCAAACCCATCGCATAGGTTGCTCCCGATGCGTGATTTTTTCGTCCACCTCCTGTAAGTATCTTATGTCGTTATCAATACGACTTACCTCACGCTGTACTTTCGGCATCGTCCCGTTATCATCGACTGCGGCCTCTTTTAACGCATCTCCACTTACAGTGAGTGTCGTTTCCTCAAGCGTAATAGTTTCATAGTCCCCTTTATTGACGTCAAAATAGGTCCATTGCATTTGCGGAAGAATGAATTGGCCTTTGAACTGCGGTACCAATAAGTATTCAAATTCTTTATAACCGCGAACACCCCGCTCACTGTAGCGAATCTTTTCGTTGAATTTAGGATCGTATAAGTCGAAACCTTGCGGCGGTATTAAATCCGGAACGCTGATTGTGTTGAAGTTACCCGATCCTTCGATGCGTAGTTTTAGAGTAATAGATTCGTCGCCGTTTACGGAAGTACGGCTCAATTCTCGAACCAATTTCAATTCCCCCACGGCTCCTGAAAACCCTTCAGGTTTAGGTGCCGGGAGTGGTTTGATTTTAACCGCTGGAATTTTGGCAGTTGCCACTTCTTTTTCCCACCGCATCAAAGGCATGTTAAAAAAGTCTCGGCGGCCTGTGGGTTTTTGAACTGCGCCCGTGATCTTAAGTTCTTGGCCGCCCAATACCCCGGGTTTATTGGGGACGATTAATCGTTTATCAAAGTCTAATACCGTTGCAATTTTTGAGCCTATACGTTCCCTTCTAGACTGCTGTTCAAAGTCTAACTGTTGCTGAAGAACATTCTCAAAATTAGGGGTCTGGAGCATATTTAAATCCCTCACTTGCTCGAAGAGTGTGGCAGTGAATAATAAAACTATAGGCTCTCCAACGAAAACCTCTTTTTTAGAGCTTAGAATAGCTACCTCGAACCCAACAGTTTTGGCTTTAGATTTTGCACGTTTGCGCTTCACGCCTGCTTTGACCTGAATCGTTAGCGTATTGCTCTGGAACCGTTTGCCTTTTGATTCAAAAGTTGCGGGGCCGATGGTAAACGTTCCTTCTTCTTGTGCAACGAGTTGGTAGGTCAGTTCCCGAGAGAAACTCATGGAACCGTTAATGATCTGTGTCTGCTGTGAGCTGTAAGGTCCGCCCACTACAATAAAGTGCTCGAAATTCGGTGGACTGAGCTCGCCACCTCGTGCGTTACTGCTAAAGGTTACTCGGAAGGGTTCGTCCAGGCCGACGGATGTATGAGAACTCCGTGCGGTTAGCTGTACCTCCTGCGCAACGAGACCTGTCGCTAGCAGTATAAAGGCCCAAAGCCAATGGTATTTACCAATCTTTCTCTCCACTCTTTTTCTTTCCTTTCGCTTTTTTAGCGGTCATTTTTTCTGCGGTTTTCTCTTCAGCGCGCTGCACTGCTTCTAGTAATCCTTTGATTTGCTCGGGCGTCATCTTTGCCTTGGCATCACCTCCGTCTTTCGGTGTATTCTTATCGTCTTCACCCTCTTCATCCTGAGGTTCGCCTTCATCGTTTTGTTGCTCGTCTTGCTGCTGATCTCCCTGGTTGTCGTCTTGAGACTCCTCTTTTTTACTTTCGTCGTCCTTAGGATTTTCTTGCTGCTGCTCGTCTTGGTCGTTTTTAGGATCTTCTTTCTCCTCGTTCTGATCTTCCTGCTCCTGCTCTTGCTCCTGATTTTCTTCGTTTTGTTGTTGCCTCTTCAGTTGCTCTAAAGCGCGGTTCAGGTTATATACGGCATCTTTTTGCGATGGGTTCTTTCGGAGGCTTTCCGCATAGGCACCCACTGCTTCCTGATATTTCTCAGCGGCCATGAAGGCATTTCCAGCGTTGTATAATGCATTGCTTTGCGTTAATGGATCCTCAGTATTCTGGGCCGATTTTAATAAAACATTAGCAGCCTGTTCTGCTTCTCCTGCCGCCATTAAAGTACTGCCTAAATTGTACAATGGTTCAAAGGCATCGGGCTCTGCCGTGGCAGCTTCTGCAAAAGCTTGCGCTGCACCGCTTAAATCGCCTTTTTCGAAATTTTCATTCCCCTCTCGTATGCGCTTTCCATAGTCGTGTTTCGTCCAGCCTTCTGTAGCAGTCACCACGAGGCTATCCGCTTCTTGCGCATGTAACGTCGAATGCGAAGCCAACAAGAGTACTATTACCCATGTTCCGTTCATTCTTCTGCCTTTATGTGCTGGAAGTAAAAGGTACAAAGTCAAAAAGAAAAGTGCTGGGAAGAGGAACCACTGGAATTGGCTTTCATAATTTATTGCGATCTCTTCATTGATATCTGCTTTATCGCCACCTGAGAGAAAGTCTTGAATAGCCTTCAATGCAGGATCGGTATTGTTGCCATCCACGACCGTTGCATCTAAAGTGCGCCCAATACTGTTGAGTTTTTCTAAATCACGCTTGGTAATAACTACCTCGCCGTTGTTGTCTTTTTTATAGGTGGTACCGCGGGAAGTGCGGCGCATTGGGATGGGTCCACCGGAGGATGTGCCTAGGCCGACAAGCATCGTTTGAATGCGGAGTGCGGGGTCCGCACTTCCCGCGGCCAAATCTTCGTGGTCTTCCCCGTCGGTAAGTACGATAACGAAGCGCCCTGCAGGAGAAGCGGGATTGAAGTATTCAGTGGCATAGTCAAGCGCTGCAGCAAGATTAGTTCCTTGTGAAGGCACGGCATCTGGATTTGCGGCACGAAGCGCCATTTTTGCGGCGGCGTAATCTGTAGTTATGGGAAGGGCAGGGTAGGCGCTTCCGGCATAGGCGATGATACCGACGCGGTCGCCGCCTAACTGGTCCACAGTTCTAGAGATAAGGAGTTTTGCCTTTTCCAAACGTGAAGGGGTAAGGTCTTCTGCCAGCATAGAGCGGCTCACGTCAAGCGCGAAAACTACATCGGCTCCCTGTCTTTTTACTTGCCCCGTTTGTCCGCTCATTTGAAGGTTTGCTAAACTCAGGCATACAAAGGCGACAGCCAATGCTAATAGCGTGTAGCGGGTATATAAACGTGCAGTACTCAGCGAGGCTATGGTACGCTCGGAGCGATCATTGATGCCTAAAATTCGCCAAGCTTTTTGACGCCAACGTTGGAATAAAATAGCCGAAATCACTATCGCCAGAAGCAAGAGTGGTGCCGCGTAAAGCCATTCAATATGTTGCCATTTAAAATCCATTAGAAGGCGGTTTTTAAGAGGACAAAGTTCAGCAGTAGCTCAAGACCGATGCAGGCCAGTGCGAGATAAAGGAAGATGGAAAAATGTTCTGTATAGCGGTAAAATTCAAAGCCTTCGATTTCGCTTTTTTCCAATTGGTCAATGCTGTCGTAAATCTGTACTAAACTTTCATTATCCGTGGCTCGGAAATACTGCCCTCCGGTGATGCTAGCGATACGTTGGAGTAATTCCTCATCAATGGTTACAGGTCTGGGTTGGTAAATTAAATTTCCACTTGGATCCTTCATTACAGGGGTAGAGGCCATTCCATTCGTACCAAGTCCTATAGTGTACACTTTGACATCTAAACTTGCAGCCAATTCAGCGGCCTGCACGGGATCCACCATACCGCCATTATTTTCACCGTCGGTGAGTAAAATAATGACCTTACTCTTCGCCGTGCTTTCAACCAATCGATTTACAGCGGTACTCAATCCCATCCCGATGGCCGTACCGCCTTCGAGCATTTCGTGATGAAGCGCACTTATTTGCTGGCTAAGTAAGCTTTGGTCGGTGGTCAGTGGCACTGGACTGTATGCTTCGCCAGCGTAAATCACTAGACCTAGGCGGTCCATGGCGCGTTGAGCTACGAAATCAGTTGCTACTTCTTTGAGGGCTTCTAGTCGATTGGGCTTGAGGTCGCGTGCCAACATGGACGCACTGATATCAAGCGCCATCATAAGGTCAATTCCTAAATTTTGGCTCGGCTGTTGGAACATTTGACTGCTCTGCGGACGTGCCAATGCCGTAAATACAAAAGCCAGTGCCAACCAGCTGAGTCCACCGCTGGCTGCACGAACGCTTCCTAAGGAGCTGCTCGGTAACTGCTGGTTTGAGCTGAAGGTGTAGGCATTAAAACGACGTTTACGGCGCAGGTACAACCCAGCCCAACCCAGAGGAAGGACTAATAAGCCAAAGAGCCAAAGCGGCTGTGCAAAATCCCAATTAAACATCTTGCTCTGGTTTAAAATCCGTTATGAGTTCGGTTGCCTTATCTAAACAATCGCGGTGCACCGCCACGTCCCAGCTTCCCTTCGCGAATTTCACATGGTCCGCTCGTGTGAGGATGAATTGGTAGGATTCGATTTGCGCTGCTGTCCATTTCTGGTATAGCATTCGCACACTTTCAGACGTCGTTTGCTCCGCTAAAGGCAGTCCAGTGCGGTGGGTTAAAAACGTACGCACCACATCGCCTAGAGCGATATAAAACCCTTTCATATCACGCTCCCACAGGGCATCGGCACGAAGGGTGGCAATGGCGTCCATGGCTTCTTTGTAGTGATCACGCTCTGGCTCGGGTACTTGTATAGGAGGGGCTTGTGGCTTTTTCGCATAGCGCCAAACCAGGTAAGCGATCAATAGCAGTGCGACCCCTAAAGCGATCCAATACCAATAAGCTTCAAGCCACCAAACAAAATTAAATGGCACTTCTGCAAGTGGACGGGCCGCTGCGTTATCTACGCCTTCTTCTGCGGGCAAGAATCTGGATTGAACGGTATCAGAAACGACCGTATAGATGCCTTTTGCGCCTACGGCGAAATGCGTGGGCAATACCAAAGCACCTGTATCTAGCACTAAATAGGTAAACGTCGCGCTGCGTGTGAGCGCTGTGGAGTCGGTAGTGGCGGAAACCAGCAATAATGCGCTGGTACTGTCAGCAGGCAAGAGTTCTAAATCAGCATCGGCAGACCAAACCACTTCTTGCGTGATAATGCCGCCCACGATTTGCGCATTCGTATCGATATGAGCCTTGAACACGGTCGTATCGACTATCGCATTTTCTTGCCCAATGGCAACGCCCATCCAAAGGATACCTAGAAGTACAGTTAGCCGTTTTTTCATCGCGCTTTATTCTTTAGAAATTGGAGCAATGGAGGAACGAAATCTTGACGATCATCCAGCGAGATATAACCGGCGCCGGCACTGCGTGTGAAGTTCTTTAGGAATTGGCTGTAGTTCTTGTGCCTTTGGGCAAGTGCTTCGCGGAATTTGCGTCCTCCCGAACGCACCCATTGTACGGCTCCTGTTTCGGAATCGGCTAGTGGTACGAGTCCAATTTTTGGCAGCACCACCTCTTTGGCGTTGAAGGTGTTTATGGCGCACAAATCAAAGCGCTTGGCGGCAATTTTAAAATTGCGGTCGGGAGCGCTGTCCAGGTAATCGCTCAAAACAAAAACGATACTGTGTCTTTTTTGAACTTTCAATAGGTGTGCCAATGCACCTTCTACATCCGTTCCTTGGGTGGTGGCATCAGTTTCCAGAATGCTTTTAATAATGCGCATGACGTGGAGCTTTCCTTTCTTCGGCGGGATGACTTTCTCTACTTTTCCACTGAATAAGATGAGTCCAATTTTATCGTTGTTGCCCATCGCGCTAAAGGCCAAAGTTGCAGCGATTTCAGTAATCATGTCGCGTTTGGAGCGTTCGTCCGTACCGAAATTGGTTGAGCCACTGATGTCAATCACCAAGAAGAGGGTCAATTCGCGTTCCTCTTCAAAGACTTTGATGTACGGACTGCGTTTGCGAGCGGTAACGTTCCAATCAATACTGCGCACATCATCACCGCTCTGGTAGGGACGCACCTCCGCAAAGCTCATACCACGTCCTTTAAATGAACTTTGGTATTCGCCTGAAAAGAGTTGGTCGCTCAATCGGCGTGTCTTTATTTCAATGCGCCGAACTTTTTGCAAGAGTGCTACAGCATCCACCGAATTAAGGAACCATTAAGGTGTTTAAGATTTCAGTCACGATGTTTTCAGTGCTCAGCTCTTCTGCTTCCGCCTCGTAGGTAAGGCCAATTCTATGGCGCAAAACTGCTGGAGCTACTGCGCGAACATCATCGGGCGTTACAAAACCTCTATGACGCAAGAAGGCATGACATTTTGCAGCTTTTGCAAGTGCAATAGAGCCGCGCGGTGAAGCGCCAAAGCTGATCTTGTTGCGTAAGGTCCCTAGCTGGTAATTCTGCGGTTCGCGGGTAGCGAAGACAATGTCGAGAATGTAGTTTTCAATTTTTTCGTCCATATAGATGCGCTCAATAAAGCCGCGTGCACGGACGATCTGTTCTAAGCTTACCACCGCGCTGAGCTCCTCTAGTGCACCACTCATCTGCTTGCGCATGATGTTCAGCTCGTCGCTTTTCGTAGGGTAGCCCAGCGTCACTTTTAAAAGAAAGCGGTCCATTTGCGCTTCTGGCAGTGGATACGTGCCTTCTTGCTCCACAGGATTCTGCGTAGCCATTACGAGAAAAGGCTTCGGCAGCGGGTAACTTTCTTCACCTATGGTGACCTGCCGCTCTTGCATGGCTTCAAGCAGGGCACTCTGCACTTTCGCAGGCGCACGATTGATCTCATCCGCCAGCACAAAATTGCTAAAAATGGGTCCTTGCTTTGTTTCGAACGCATGGTCCTTCATATTGTAGATCTGTGTACCGATCACATCCGACGGGAGCAAATCCGGAGTAAACTGAACCCTTGAAAAACTACCGCCTAAGGTTTTGCTCAAACTGTTTATAGCAAGGGTCTTAGCAAGACCGGGGACCCCCTCTAATAGGATGTGGCCGTTTGCTAGAAGACCGATCAGCAGTCCTTCTACCATGCCGTTTTGTCCTACAATAACCTTGCGTAATTCACTTTGAATGAGATCGATAAATGCGCTCTCATTTTTAATCTCTTCGTTTAATGCGACTATATCTGGTGCACCTTCCATAGGTTGTGTTTTTTAATGCAGTTCAAAAGAATGAAAAGCTGAGAAATTCAGCCGTTAAAAGAGGGTTAAAATCGAGTGGAAGTAGGCTATTCCGTCAATTTTATGATGGTCCCATCCACTATACCATAATACGTCCCTGGCACCCTGAGGGGATGCTGACCAGTAAATGTGCCGAATGCGGGCAAAACGCAGAGCCACTGGTTCGAATAAAAGGCCTTGATTCTAGCGCGCGAACGTCCTTTTCCGCGCAAAGCAACGCCAGGATGTAGATGTCCGCAAATAAGAAAAACATCTTTAGCGAGGCTTGGGAACCTTTGCTGGGCAGCCTCCACAGTGAACGGTGTATCGGTGTCAAAATCTGCACCCGGTGGCTCATGCAAACAAAGTAGCGGTCCTATGGTCCATTCGTCCACTACGCTTAGCTGTTTCCATTCGGGAAGATCAAAATCGTGATTGCCTTTCACTAAGATGAAGGTATGCTCTGGGTGCGCATTTAATAGAAGCTGTAGCGATTGCGTTTCTTTGTTTTGAAGACCATGAAAAACATCGCCTAAGAAGACGACAGTGGACCCCGGATGTGAACCAAAAACTCGCTTCAGCTGGCTTATGTTTTTTGCATGCAATCCTTGTGGTGTGGGAATACCAGCCTTCCTGAAAACTCCCGATTTTCCTAAATGAACATCCGCAATGAGCAATGTATTGTGTTCGGGTATAAAGGCAGAGCCGTCGCTGTTTAAGCGCAGCAATGTATCACCGAAGCGTACCTCAGTTCTTTGCATTGTTATTTAAAAACGCTGCGTTGAAAAACAAAGAGTAGACCCACTCCAGTGGAAATGGAGACATCCGCAATATTGAAAATGGGACGGAAAAAAGTAAAAAATTGGCCGCCCCATATCGGGAGCCATCCGGGCAACTCACCAGCGTATAGCGGGAAATAGAGCATATCTACAACGCGTCCTTGGAGCACGGGAGCATAGCCGCCGGATTCCGGAAGAAATGTAGCTACTTTACCTAAGGATTCTGAAAAAACAAGACCATAATACAGCGAGTCTAAAACATTTCCTATGGCTCCGGCTAGAATGAGACTGATCCCCCAAGTTGCAACACTGGTCGCACCGGACTTAATGGTATTACGGAGCCACCAAATGATACCGCAAATCGCGATAATTCGAAAAACAGTAAGTGCAAGTTTTCCGGCTACGCCACCCCATTCAAGCCCGAAGGCCATACCAGGGTTTTCTGTAAAATGAATGTAAAACCAGGAGGTGATTTCATGACTTTGCCCTAAATACATTGTCGATTTGACCCACAGCTTGGTGGCTTGATCGACAAAGAGCACTCCTAAAACTATGAGTAGTGCTTTTCTCAACGCTGGTTTAGTTTCGCTTCCATGCTTAAAGTAGCATGTGGAACCAATTTTAATCGTTCTGCATCAATCAATTTACCCGTTACACGACAAACGCCGTAGGTTTTGTTTTCGATACGGATCAATGCATTTTTAAGGTCGCGAATAAACTTTTCTTGGCGAGTGGCCAGCTGCGAATTACGCTCTTTGCTCATTACTGAAGAACCTTCTTCGAAGGATTTGAACTGTGGTGAAGTATCGTCTGTACCGTTGTTCTTATCGTTCGCAAATTGCTCACGCAATAGGTCCAAGTCCTGCTCAGCTTTTTCTATTTTCTTCTGAATGATTTCTTTGAACTCTGCAAGTTCAACATCACTGTATTTACTTTTATTCTCTTCAGCCATAGTTTCTTATGTTTAAAGGGTTAGGCTTTCTTAGTCTAGGAAAAGCTCGAAAATAAACTATTTCTTGAAAATAGAAATATTAATTTTTTCGCCCTCAATTTCAACAGTTTCACCTGCATTATTGCCAAAAGTGATGGCATCTGCAAGTACCTCGTCTTTAATGTACGCCATAAATGGTGTAATGCCTAATTCTAATGAATCCGACCCTGCTATTTGCACATCGATTCGATCTACTACGTCTAAACCGCTCGATTTTCTCAAGTTTTGTAGGCGGTTTACCATTTCACGCGCCAAGCCTTCATTACGCAAGGCGTCCGTAAGCGTTGCATCCAGGGCAACAGTCAACCCATCACTGGTGGCGACGAGCATTCCAGGGATATCTTCAGTAACCACCTCCGCGTCAATCAAATCAACACGTACCGTTTGGCCTTGATCTTCGAATTCAACAAAACCCCTGTTTTCAAAGCCATCAACGGCTGCACTGTCCATTGCCTGAAAATAGGTCTTCACTGCTTTCATATGACGTCCTACTTTCGGACCTAATGCTTTAAAATTCGGCTTGACCTTTTTTACAAAAACACCAGCATCTGGAGTGATGACCTCTAGCGCTTTTACGTTCACTTCTGCCAGCAAAATGGACTGAATACTTTCGAGCAATTCTTTATCTCCTTCGTTTAACGCAGGTACCAAAACACGGGCAAGCGGCTGTCGAACTTTGAGGTTCTCTTTCTTACGGATGGAGAGCACCATTGACGTTAACTGGCGGGCAAGATTAATTTTCTTTTCTAAGGGAGCATTAATCGCTTGTGCATTTACAGCAGGGAAGTCCGTGAGGTGTACGCTGGATTTTC
>Ga0228643_1000751_pt1 | contig 10368 bp, 6 predicted proteins | sample 55DmetaG_FD_190533 | JGI IMG/M metagenome (GOLD analysis project Ga0228643, IMG submission 190533) | Seawater microbial communities from Monterey Bay, California, United States - 55D | ecosystem: Environmental > Aquatic > Marine > Coastal | place: USA: California | collected 2016-11-08
TTATTTCTTTAGTGGTTCAAAATCTTTTGGCACAATTTACAGGTCAAGCCGGAATTGCAAAAGTGGGGCAAATACGAAACCTCTCCAGCATACTTATGAGCCTTTCTTCTTTAGGGGTTTTTAATGGGGTTGTCAAATATGTTTCTGAATATAAAAACAATGAAGAGGGGTTAAAAAAACTTTTTTCAACGGTTTATGTACTTTCTACTTTAGCTGCACTTGTTCTTTCTCTTTTACTATTTTTTGGTGCAACTGATCTTTCGGTTTGGTTGTTTTTTAGTGAAGATTTTACATTTGTATTCCAGTTGTTGGCCGTTACAGCGCCTTTTATCGCCATGAATCGAATTTTTTACGGCTTGATTAGCGGTCTAAAGGCCTATAAAGTCAATTCAAAAATTGAAATTATATGGTATAGCTTAGCCTCAATTTTGTTGCTTTTTTGCTTGTATTCTCATAACATTGAAGGAGTACTCTTTGCTATTGCAATCACGCCTATAATCCAGTTTTTAATAACACTTTTATTGTTTGGTAAAACACTAAGCGAATACGTCAAATTCAGGAAGTTAAACTTTGAAACTCCAATGTTGAAAGTGTTACTGGGTTACACCCTAATTTCATTTGTTGCAACTGTTTGTTCCAATCTTGTAGACATCGATTTTAGAACATCAATTTCTGAAAAGTTAAGTGAAAATGAGGCTGGTATTTGGACCGCTATGTCCTCAATATCTAAAATATATATGCAGTTTCTTATTGCTATTTTTTCACTATACATATTACCTAAATATGCTGAAATTAATTCATCCTTCGGATTTCGATCAGAACTTAAATCAATTTATAAATCCCTTTTACCATTAGTAGTATTAGGCATGTTAATAGTTTATTTTCTACGTGAGTTTATTATCTTAACCATTTATAATGAAGCATTCTTGTCTATGACGTTATTGTTCAAGTGGCAGCTTCTCGCCGATTTTATACGTTTTATTGCGAATGTTATGTCTTTTAAATTTTTGGCAAAAAAGCAGATTTCTTACTTTATATATACACAGCTTGTGGGTTTGCTACTCTATCATGTTTTAGGACATCATTTAATTGAAACCTACAAAACAGAGGGAGTGGTCATGGGCTTGTTTGTAAGTAATTTAATATATTTAGGGTCTGTCATGACTGTTTTGAGACACGATCTTTTCGGAAAAAATAGGCCAATGTAAGCTTGAAGTCAATGCATATCTTTAATAAATTTAAACTTTTGTTTTTCAATTACTTGGCTGTAATTATTGCAGCACTTGTTCTTGTTCTTTTTCACTCTAATTTTGAGGGTGAAATCGCCTTAAATTGTATTGAGAACGCTCTTTTTGCAGTCATTCTGATTAGTATTAGTTTTCTAATGCGAAATAATAAATTTAGGCGTATTTATGGCCAATTGGCTTTCATTGGGTTTAGTTTAACAATGATTTTTGAAACCCTTTATTATTTACTTTTTAAAGTTTTTATCAGCCCATCAACTTTATATTTATTTTTTGATACTAATACAAATGAATCCATAGAGTTTATTCAGTCCTACATTGGTGGATTTGAGATTTTTTCCACACTAGCTCTTTTGGCTGTTTCGTTGTTTTGTTTTAAAAGGCTAAAAAATCAATATGCCTCTTTTGGTGTGTTTTCTGTAAAATTATCGTTGAAAATTGTTTTGTTGATTGGAATTACGCTTGGCTATCTAAAATGGTCCACACATATAATTTACAATTTGCCTTATCTCTCAATAAAGTCTTTTATTGAGTATTCTCGAGTTTCAAAGCAATTAGATGTCTATACACTAGATGAGCATGGTCTTTTTGAGGATGCCAGCTCTAGCTTGGGGCAACAAAACGAAGGGGTTTATGTTCTAATTTTGGGTGAATCAACAGCTCGATCTCATATGGGGCTTTATGGTTATGAACGTCAAACCACTCCACGATTAAATTCTATTTCAAATTCACTTTGGACCTTTAATGATGTCATTAGTCCCAACACCCACACCATAGAATCAGTTACTAAAATGTTAACTCGAGGAAATTACGAGAATTTAGACCTTACATCTAAAGGGTCTATCATTCAGTTGGCTAATGCAGCAGGCTTTAAGACCATTTGGCTTTCCAATCAGAGACCTGTAGGAGTCCATGAAAGTTTGGTAACCAAAATTGCACGCTCAGCAGCTGAAGTTAGGTTTATGACCACCATGCATGGCCGGCACAATCGTATTTTAGATCAGGATTTGCTTCCAGAACTAGACGCTATTTTAGATACCCCATCCAATCAGCCAAAATTTATCATCGTTCATCTTTCCGGTACTCATATGTTGTATGAGAATCGTTACCCTGAGGATGAACAAGTATTTTTGGATACACCAAACATAGCATATAAATCATATGATAATTATAGAACTGTAAACCACTACGATAATGCTGTTCTTTACACTGATTTTATTATAAATAATATCATACAAAAAATTAAGGGTCTTGAAACTAAAAGTACTGTGCTATATCTGTCTGATCATGGCGAAGAGCTTTTTCAGGATGCAGATTTCTCGGGGCATAACGAAGATGTTGCCACAAAAAGTATGTACGATATTCCTTTTTTTCTTTGGCAATCAGATATATACAAAAAGGACAAATCTTTAACTTTTCATGCAAATCGAAAGTATATGGCTGATGATTTTTTTCATACCATGGCTCATGTATTACAAATTTCTTCTACTATGGTAGATACAACTAGAAGTATTTTTTCAAAATCTTTCAAGATTCGACCCCGTCTCGTTCTCACAGGTCAAGACTATGATACATTATTTGATCAAAAGCCATGACAAAGCAACGATTAAAAATAGCAATTATAACTTCGTCTTTGGGGGGTGGTGGAGCTCAGAAATCTTCTGCCAATTTATCTTTTGTTTTGTCGAAGTTGGATTATGATGTCCATATTATATCTATATTAAATCAAATTGATTATGAATATCAAGGTAAGCTTTTGAATCTAGGTAAATTAAAAGATCAAAATGATTCTATTTTTGGAAAAATAAAACGTTTTAGATTGTTTTATAACTACCTTAAATCTGAGAATTTTGATTACATTATTGATAGCCGAGCTAGGCCAACGTTTTTTAAGCAATTGCTCATTAATAAAATTTTATATGCACATCAGAAAGTAATTTATGTGGTTCATAGCTATAGATTAAAAAATTACATACCGAAAAGTAGATTTTTAGCAAAAGTTCTGTACAAAAACGCATTTCAGTTGGTTGCCGTTTCTCAAGAGATAAAAAAACTGATTCAGCTTAAATACGGATTTAATCAAGTCAGTACGATCTATAATTGTTTGTCCAAGAGCGAACTTGTTGCAAATCAAGATACCCCAAAATTACCTCAAAAGTTCATTTTATTCTTTGGACGAATTGATGATCAAGTAAAAAATATTTCACTGCTCATTGATGCATACAACCAATCTAAATTGGCTGTAAACAACACTAAACTTGTTATTTTAGGTGAGGGACCTGATACAACATACTTAAAACAAAAAACGGTAGACTTGCAACTTCAGCATCAAATAGTGTTTTTACCCTATTGTGCTGATCCTTCTAGTATTATAAAAAGAGCACTGTTTAGTGTACTCAGTAGTCGTTATGAGGGGTTTGGTATGGTACTTATAGAGAGTTTGTCGTTTGGAATCCCGGTTGTTTCTGTGGATTGTAAATCGGGGCCAAGTGAGGTTATCAATCATAAAGAGAACGGCTTATTGGTTGATAATCACAATCCGATAGCTCTTGCAGATGCCTTCAATGAATTTATTGAAAATAAAAAGCTTTATAATCATTGTAAAGAACAGGCCAAACAAAGTGTTGAGAAGTTTTCTATTAAAATTTTGTCTGAAAAATGGAGCCAACTTTTATAGCTAGTTGAACTCAAGGATTAAAAGTGGTCAAGTAAATATTTCTTTTAATCAATAAATGTTGAATATGATTTAGTGTTTTTATGACAGTTTAGATACCAAATTTTAAGTTTGTTATTAAAATTGAGCTTTTTAAATATTCGCAGTTTTGAAGGTCAATTTGTTGTATGAGATAAAAATATTTTTGCTTGTACTCCCATTTTTTATAATTATTACGGTACACTAACATATTTTAAACTAATGCTCCATATCTTTTTATTCAAGAAAATAATATGATAACCACAGGCCAGATGCTTTATAAATATAATTTTGGCTCAAAAGGAATCAGAAAATTCAAATCGTTATCTAAAATAGAATTTATTTTAAATTTAGTAAGGTTTTAATTCATTATCTTACAGATATAGAATAACTTATACATTTGAAAAAATGAAGTTTTTGGTTTTGACCCCAGTAAATTTATTTTGATTATTGGATTTAGAACAGAACCTAAAATTGAGATAGTTTGGTGTAATTTCATTGCTTTAAGCCTTAAATACAATGCTAAAAGTTTGTTATCAGAACTTTTTAGCTTGCCTTTTTTGAAGAAGTAAACTAAAGTGTCAATCCCTTCATTTGTTTTTTTTAGATAGGTTTCATTATCTTCAAGTCCACAGTGAAGAACGGGGTTTTGCATATGAAATATACTGCAATTTTTAGCTCTTAGTTTTACTCCAAAATAATTATCCATTCCATAACGATTAGTTTCTTCTAATTCAAGGGATTGGAAGACAGGTTTCTTAATTAAAACATTAGCAGAAATTGTAATTTGATAAGGAGTTTTATTTCGTTTTTCAGCATCTACTTGCTCATATTTTTTTCCATAAGCCCAACGTAAATTTGAACTATAATTTTCATTTTTTTTAGAATATATAAATCCACCAAAAACCGCTTCATATTTAGAGTTTTTTAGATTAATATAATTCTCAATAAAATCAAAGGATGAAGGCATCACATCAGCATCTAAAAAAAGAAGCCATTCGTATTGTGCTGTTTTTGCAAGTTTGTTCCTTATCGCACTTCTGCCAATATTTGATTTCAAAATGGTGTATGAGGCGTTTTCTAAAGCATTGATTGAGGTGTTATTTTTTCTAACTTCTAGATCTGTAGAAGCATCATCATATACTAGAATTTCAAATTCTATTTTGCAGGCTATGGATTGTTTGTGGACTTCAGTGACCAAAGCCGTTACATCATAATTGAAAGTTGGAATTAGAATTGAAAGCATCTTAGTCTTTTCGTTGCACCACTTCAAACACCTTATTGTTTTCACACTTCAAGGTTTTACTTGGATATTTTAAAAGTAATCCGTAATCGTGTGTTGCCATCAAAATGGTATTTCCTTTACTATTTAAATCTTGTAAAACTTCCATGACTTCTATACTTGTTTGCGGATCTAAATTCCCAGTAGGTTCATCGGCCAAAATAAGTTCCGGGTCATTTAATAATGCCCGAGCAATAGCCACGCGTTGTTGTTCTCCACCAGATAATTCATAAGGGAATTTATGTCCTTTGTTTTGCATATTTACCTTAGACAACACTTCTTCTATTTTTTGTTGTGTTTTAGTTTTGTCTTTCCATCCTGTAGCACGTAAAACAAAGTCCATGTTATTTTCAATAGTAAGTTCATTTAGCAACTTAAAATCTTGAAAAACAATTCCTAATTTTCTTCTTAAAAATGGAATATTTTTATCTTTTAAGTCTGTGAGGTCAAACCCTACAATTTGTCCTTTGCCTTGTGTGAGTTCCAAATCGCCATAAAGCGTTTTTAGTAAGCTGCTTTTTCCAGATCCTGTTTTACCTATCAGATAAACGAATTCTCCTTTTTTCACATTCACATCAACTTCATTTAGAATTAAATTTTTGTCTTGAAAAATGGAGGCTTTTTCTAATTTTAAAACAGAATCGGACATTGGTAACTAGTATTAATATTTTATAAAAGTATCACTATTCAATTCAATAATCAAATTTGAGTCACATTAAACATCTTGGTTGTGGTAAAATACATTTTTTGTATTATAATTTAATTTAGAAACCAACGTTATAAATGGTATAAATTCTATATTTGAGTTTTATACAAGACTGTATCTTATGAAGTACAAAAGTATTTTTTTCTTTACTTTATTTTTTTATTTTACGTTCTTTTTGAATGCTCAAAAATCGAAGGCAAATGAACAGCCAAATAAAGTATATATAACTGCTTTATCTTTTTTTGAAGCAGGGGCTTATGCATCTGCACAGGCGCTATTTGATGACCTTCAGAAATCAAACGCCCCACTAATAGCATCTGATGCGGCCTATTATTATGCAGTTTGTGCCATTCGATTAAATCAACAGCAAGCCGAACAATACTGTGAACGCTTTTTGGAACGTTACCCCACTAGCCCGAGAAAAAACACTATTTATCTTGATGCGGGTAACTACTACTTTGCTAACGCAAAATATGCTTATGCTCGGAAATGGTATCAGAATGTGTCAGCTGAGCTCTTGGACGATGACATAAAGGATCAGTTTTATTTTAATAATGGATACGTAAATTATGTAACAAAGAATTTCAAACAGGCGAAAACAAATCTCTCTAAAGTTGAATTTTCTGAGGTTTATGGGTCACAAGCTAAATACTATATTGGTTTTATAGCATATGAAGGGGATGATTATGACAATGCCTCAAAATATCTAGATCAAATTTCAAATAATCAACGCTACTCAAACGAATTAAATTATTTTCAGGCTGATTTGAATTTTAAACTAGGGGCTTTTAACAAAGCCATTGATGTCGCCCAAAGGGCTCTTGAAAACGCTGATCGAAATGAAACTTCTGAGTTGTCAAAAATTATTGGGGAAAGCTATTTTAACTTGAGGAAATATAAAAAAGCCATCCCTTATTTAAAAGCTTATAAAGGCAATAAGGGGAGGTGGACCAATGTTGATTTTTATCAGTTGGGATATGCCTATTACAAGCAAAATGATTTTGAAAAGGCAATAAGTGAGTTCAACAAAATTATAGGCGGTAATAATTCTGTTGCTCAAAATGCATATTATCACTTAGGACAGAGTTACATTAATTTAGACAAAAAACAACAAGCCCTGAATGCTTTTCGAAAGGCTTCGGAAATGGGTTTTGATGATAAAATTAAAGAGGATGCTTGGTTCAACTACGCAAAACTTAGTTACGATATTGGCAACCCTTATTTGTCTACCCCAATTGTCCTAAATAATTTTTTAAAGAATTATCCAAAATCACCTTTCAAAGAATCTATTGAACTTTTATTGGTAGACTCCTATATCTCATCCAAAAATTATAAAGAAGCACTATTGCTATTGGAATCCAATATGAATAATGCGCTAAAGTCCAGTTATCAGAAAGTTCTTTTGTATGGGGCATTAGAGCTATACAGCGCTAATATATTTGATGAAGCACAAACAATGTTGCAAAAAGCCATTTCACTAGGAATTGATCCTTTTATCACAGCAAGAGCAAACTATTGGAATGCAGAAATTGAGTTTTTAAGTTTAAACTTTGAGTCCGCCCTTGATGGGTTTTTGAGATTTAAAAACAGTACCATTAGTTCAACTGCTCCAGAGTTTGAGTATTTGAATTATAACCTTGGATATGCTTATTTTAAATTAAAAAAATACTCAAAAGCCATTGCTGCTTTTAAGTCATTTCTTTCAAGTGATTTAGAAAATAATAATCATGTAAATGATGCTTTACTACGCTTAGCAGATGCTTATTATGTAACCAAGGCCTATCAAAATGCTATTGAAGCTTATACAAAAGTGATTTCTAATAGAGCTCCATTGTCAGATTACGCTATGTTTCAAACGGCAGTTAGTTTTGGGTTTTTAGGACAAACTTCAGACAAGATAAGTACTCTAAAAAAGGTTTTTACTTATAAAAGTTCTTCTTATTTGGATCAGGTTTATTTTGAATTGGGAAATACATACAATAATTTAGAAAACACTGAAAAAGCTTTAGAGGCGTACACAACTGTAATAGACGATTACAGCAAAAGCATCTTAGTGTCAAAGGCACTTTTACGCAAAGGATTATTGCTTTACAACATAAACAAAACATCAAAAGCATTGGCGGTGTTTAAACGAGTTGCAGCTGAATATCCTGCTACTCCTGAGGCTTTTCAGGCCATCAGTTCAGCACGCTCAATTTATGTTGATAACGCTGATGTAGATAATTACGCAAAATGGGTGGGTACTCTGAGTTATGCAACTATTTCTGATAAAGAGTTGGAAAGAACTGCTTATGAAGCCGCTGAAAAACAATACTTGGAAAATAATGCAAATAAAGCGATTTCATTATTTAATGACTACATAGTTAAATTTCCAAACGCAGCCCAGATCACAAAAGCACATTTCTATTTAGCCGCTTTATACTTCAAACAAAATCTTAGAGAAAATGCATTGCCGCATTATGAGTTTGTTATTGAACAATCTACAAATGAATTTACTGAACAAGCACTGCAGAAAGTCTGTGCGCTTAAGCTTCAACTTAAATTGGATGCTAAGCAAGCTTTGAACCGCTTGGAAGTGGAAGCCAAAAATCCTCAAAATATTCTATTTGCACAGTCTAATTTGATGAAAATAGCTTACGAGGAAGAGGATTTTTCTATGGCATTAAACTATGCTCAAATCATAATAGAGAACCCAAACACTGATCAATACATAAAAAATGATGCGCATATCATTACTGCAAGATCTGCTATTAGCTTGGAGAATGACGATTTGGCGAGAACATCTTACGAAAATGTAGCTGCGACAAACTCTACTTCTTATGGTGCTGAGGCAAATTATTTTGCTGCATTTTTCAAACATAAAGACAGTGCATTTACTGAATCCAATGAATTGATTCAACAACTGATTCAGCAACACCCGAGCAATAGAACCTTTGCAGCTAAAGGTCTTTTACTTATGGCCAAAAATTATTATGCTCTAAATGATGCTTTTCAAGCTACATATATCTTAGAAAATATAATTAAAAATTTCTCTTCTTTTGATGTTCTAACTAAGGAAGCAGTTCAATTGCTAGATATGTATCAACGAGAACTTTCAAAATCTAATGCATCAATCGAACTTCAACAAGACAAAACAAAAAAGAATGAAAACTAAATACATACATATCATTTGTTTTTCTTTGGCTCTACTGATGTCTTTTCATAGTTTGGCTCAAGAGCAGATCGTCAACGACAGCCTAGATCCTCAGCTGGTTAGAGTAGTGAAGCCTTATTCTCCAAAAATCTCTGATGCTTTCAAATTAAAGCAATTACCCTCCTTGGAAAATCAAGAAATTCTAAATAAGAAATCTATTAATTATACAATTTTTTCATTCCCTGTAGCGTCTATTTTTACTCCTGCAAAATCAAAATCTATTGGCTTAGAACAACTCAAAAAAGAACGAAAATTTAGTAATATTGCTGCCCTTTCTGTCGGGAATTATACCAATATTAACGGAGATTTATTTTTGAATAAATCTATAGCAAAGGGAAGACTAATTAGTGCTTATATAAGTCATCAGTCTTCTCAAGGGGGCATCAAAGATTTGTTCTTAGATGACCTATTTTCAGAAAACACCGCTCAATTGAAATACAATGTCACTCAAGGCAATAAAAATTGGAACGTTCGAGCTGCTGCTCAGCGCTACATGTCTCATTGGTATGGCTTGTCTACAAATGTTGACACTGCACCTACTGAATCCTTTGATACTAAACAAATTGTTTCAGTTTTTCAAATCAGTGGTAGTTTGAGTTTAAATCAAGGGCTTGTTGAAGGCGCTGAGGTCGAGGCCTACACCCTTTCTGATGATTATGACTCAAACGAATCCCGAGCACAATTTAAAACTCAGCTTAAATTAGATGTTTTAGACAAATCTTTGGAAACCCAATTTGGGTTGAGTTTTTTAAAAGGAAGTTTTAAAGAAGGTTTTGCAGCAAACCAAGCTCTTGATTATGGGAATTTAGGAGTTTCAATTTCTCCTAAGTTCAAGTTCAATCTTTCCAGTTTTGACATCACAGCCGGATTGAAGGTCGTTTATATTGATGATAACGAACGATCCAAACAGACCCTTCATGTCTATCCAAAAATAACAACAAGTTACGATGTGGTCGATTCAATTTTTATTGCCTATGCAGGAATTGAAGGAGATCTTGACCAGAACACATACAGAGATTTGTATCTCGAAAATCCATTTATTGCCCCCACCTTAAATATTCTTCCAACCTCTATGCCGTATAAGCTATTTGTGGGGAGTAAGGGAAGGTTGGCTAATAGTATATCATATGATGCTAGTGCTGTTTTTTCGCGTCAAAATGATGCAGTATTATTTCAGAAAAATGGTATACAATCAAATTTGAATAACCAGCCCTACGGGTATGGCAATTCTTTTTGTGTTGTATATGATGA
>Ga0228643_1000765_pt1 | contig 10247 bp, 6 predicted proteins | sample 55DmetaG_FD_190533 | JGI IMG/M metagenome (GOLD analysis project Ga0228643, IMG submission 190533) | Seawater microbial communities from Monterey Bay, California, United States - 55D | ecosystem: Environmental > Aquatic > Marine > Coastal | place: USA: California | collected 2016-11-08
TAATCCCATATATATAAGAAGGCGTAAGTTTTTTTCCAGCAAATTCTTCGTGGGTTTTTAATAGTTCATTGTGAATAAAACTTCTTATATTAGAAACGTAATCAAAATTTAATAATTCAGTTCCTCCATTTTTAATAAAATCTTTTTTACCTTCAAAAACTTCTTCTGTGTTCTTATCTTTAATTAACTTATAAGAATCTTGAATTATTCCCCATATAGTTTTAGGTAAAGGAATTACTTTAAAACCTTTTTCTGTAAGTTTAGGCAAGCCAGAATCAGTAAAATTACTAGGTTCAGTTTTATTTGTTGACCAAGCATTTTCTCTCCACCAAGATGTTATTATATACTTTTTACCTGATTTAACTTCACACCCTTCATGCATTGCATCAGGTATTATGTTTTTGTTTTCATCTATGTTTTTCCAAAAAACTGCCTTACCTGTTTCTGGTATTACGGACTTATCAATATTTGTAAACCTTGTTTCACCACCCTCAAAATTATCATTTAAATAAATCATTAAGGTGTATACTCGGTTCCCAGCTGTTCCAGCATGTGTTTCATAAGAATTACCAGAAAAAGCGTCCTGGTGCGGCTTAAAATACTCACCTGGTTCATACATTTGCCCTTGTAAAGATTCCCCGTTTTCTATAGGAAAACCTAAATAATTTGCTATTTTTTGGTGTACACTTCTAACAGTACTATCTATTGTTCCTAAATTAGAGGTAGAGGACGTTCTACTATCTTCATAAATAGACTTGCCCTCTGCTCCAATTACTTGTGATTTAAAATTATTATTATTAATTAGATTTATAATATAATCACATTCTTCTTTTTTTAAAAAATTTTTAATTTCATTCATTTAATTTAATTTAACAACTTGAACTCAATGTTATTGTCCCACTATTAGGGCTCATTGAAACCGTTCCTTCTTGTGCGCATGATGTTTGGATTGCATCTCCATTAAGAACTGTTGCCTCTCCATACCCTCCATTACAGGTAGTCCATGTAAACATGACATCCTCCCCTCCGTCTGCTGCTATATCATATATATAACAATTTACTACTGGTGGGGTTGGTGCTGGGGGTGTAGGAGTCGGTGGGGTTGGCACCGGAGGCGTCGGAGTCGGAGGCGTTGGCACTGGAGGTGTCGGTGTTGGTGGTGTTGGAGGTGGGGTTGGCCCGGTGCAACCTGTTACAGATACAATAAAATCAGAGGCTGCTTCACAACAGCTTGTATTTGAATTATAACCAATCGCTCTTACTATAACATTACCACAATTATTGTTACTATTTGAAGTGTACGTTAATGTTGTTCCGCTTAAACTAACTGTAACAAGTGAAGTATCAAAACTAAACGGCAACCAGTTATCTACGTTAGATCCACTCAAGCTCACTGTTCCCGAGTTGCCACCTACAGCAATTGATTGATTTCCTATTGGATTAACTGTAACACCACAATCAGTACAAGGCGTAGGAGTTGGAGGAGGTGTGGGTCCCGTTGGTGGGGGTGGAGTTGGTGGAGGTGGTGGATTAATACCCGTCGCAGTTGTTGTACAGTCTATAATACTTCCTGCATTGAGATATCCGTCGGGAGCTAATATACCCACTGTATAAGTATTGCTACCAGATTGATATGTAGTTGGGCTTATTGAATCAACAGTTCCTTTTGTCAATGTAGCGCTTACGGTATCTCCGGTAGTTCCATCAGCAATACTTAAACCAGTATAAGAACATTCAAATGTAGCCTCAACAGATAATTCAAAAGCGCAGTCAGTAACATTTATTAATGCTGGCTTTTCTGTAAAAGTTGACACATATTGTTTACTATATATATCGTATGTACCTACTATTTTATCTGCTTTTATACTCATTGTAATTAGTTACTTAATTAGTAAAACTGGTTATGTTGCCTAAACCTTGTATAGAAAACTCTTTAGTGTCAAGATTATTATCGGTGTTTGCAATACCTTTTATGTTGTTAAACCACTTCCCTTCTTTGTTTATAAAGGTAGTTACTTTTCCAGACTGTTGGTCTGTTTCAATAGACTCTGCTATCCATCCAGAAGTTCCTTCGTAATTTATTGTTTTAAAACTTTTTACAGTTGATGGGTCTTGGTTATAATTGAAATTTACAGTAGAATTATTTTGAGTGCCGTAAAAATTATTATAAGAACTTGTGTTACTGTAATGTTTATATAATTCACCGTTTTTCATTGTATAATAACACCCGTTAATATATGTACCTGATTCAGGAACAAAACTTAATCTAGATGTCCATCCGTCAATACCTTCTTTGAAAGAAATAGATTCTTCTTCAGTAAGCTCATTAAATTTATCTCTAAAAAAATCTGCCATACCATAATTAGAAATAACTGTTAAACCATCAGCTGATAACCTTAATACTGCATTTCTAGCTTTGTCTGTAAAATATACTCGGTATCCATATTCAGCAAAAGATTCGGGATTTGTAGATATACCGTATTCTCCGCTAAATGTCATTGCTTGACCCAAGACGTTGGTTGTAGCAGTTAAATTTATATTTCCATCAGCATTAAAAAGGGCATCTTTATTGGATAATATTTTTAATATTTTATCTTCGCATAAAGCAATTAAATCCGTATTCCTAGAATGTAATTTTTGTATGCTACCATATTCAGGGTTAAGATCTTTTGTGATAGCCTCTCCCGTATTAAACTGGTTTATATCATTAACACCATTTCTGGAATTGAACAAGCCACTAGAAAATATAAGACCGTACTTATTATGTTTTTGTTTATAACCATTTTCAACAGTAGTAGAAACTCTTACTTGGTTATCTATAGTTGCTTCGTTAAAGTCATCTCTTATTCTATCTGATTCAACACCATTTCCAAAATCAAAACAATTAAACCATTTTAATGTTTTAGTTTGGTTATATTCATGGATGTCATAAGAGTCTTCTGTTTCGTAATATACGTCAAGAAGATTATCAGAAGGAATTGTTTCAAAAACAGCATTGCTCCATGTTCCTGTATACGCAGCAGTTAAGTTTGTTGCCGTTGCTATTCCACTTGTGTCTTTTTTAATCTTTATAAAAAAGTAACCATTTAAAGTTTCAGAAGAAGTGATGTTATCTGGTTTACTATTTGAAATATCCTGTACTTTATATTTTAATGAAGGGTCTGATAAAGGAGCCGTTGTATCTGCTTTTTTCTTTAAAATTATATAGTCTTCTTCTTGTATTTTATTTATTTCATAGCTAGGTATAGCTACCCATAAAAAATTAGCATTTTCATCATCATCAAAAGCTTTGTACACAATAACATTGTAGTATTCTTTAGATTGTTCTTTAATGTAATATTTAAATTTTCTTATTCTATTATTAAAAAAAACTTCTGATGGTAAATTACTTAATGATACTTTGAATTCATTTCCGCTGGGTCTAGATGGAGTGGCGGTAAGAAATCTAACTTGATCGTAATCAATTTTTATTTCACCTGAATCATTAGAAACAATAGGTGTTTGTCTGCCATATTCATCTTCAAAAATAACACCAAATTGATACGTTCTACCTGTTTTTATAGATTTTGAAAGATGATTAGTTCTGCGCTCAGTAGAAATATTAAATGTTGGATTATATTGTATATAATTACCATTGCGATCATTAGTTATATCTAATCCATCTTTATAGTTTCCAAATATAACTCTATTAGCACTTATTTCTTGCCCTTTTGCTCTATAAGGTACATTATCGTACTGCCTAAATAACTGATTGTTAGGTAAAACAGAGTATATACTTTCACTGTTTATTTTAATTTTACCAATTCCAGTAGCATAATTTTCAAACTCTTCTTTTCTTAATGTTTTATAAACATATAAATTAGTATTATTTGATTCTTTGTATACTATGTCTATAGAATATAAATCCGCAGGCTTTGTATCAATACCTATAAGCTCTATAGCACGAATAGTGTTTTCCATAGAAGTATTATAGCCTTGCTCGGAATCATATACAAAAGCACCAAATGGTTCAAAAATAGGTGGAGTGAATGGAGAAATAACTGATACTTGGTTATTTTTAAAACGCCATCTGTAAGCAAATCTTACAAACTTATCGTTGAATAATATATCACCCTTTTTTATTGTACCAGTAAAAGATATAGGAGGGTAACCATCTGATAAAATGTATTCAGCCGTAACAGTCAGACCACTTATAGAAACAAATTTAAATTTTTTTGCTCCTGTATCAAATCCTGCTGCAACAAAAAACTCTTCCCCGGCTTTAAGATTAGGGTCAACAGAAACGGTCATTGTAGTTGAGTCCCCAGGATTTAAACCTGTTACATTTATAGACGCAGTAATATCTACTCCCGACGATTGTACTGCAAAACCGTAAGTACTTATTGAAACAAAAGGAGCTGAAGCTGGTTTCTTTCGTATAAGAGTTATGTCTGATTCTACTATAGGTCTGTCTGCCGCAATAAAATCATCATATATATTTGTTGTAGTAGTAAAATTAATTGATTTAGATTTAAATAACTCAATATCAATGTTTTTTGGTTCAGAATTATTATCTGTCCATAATAAATAACCTTCTACAACGTTTATAGCTGTTATTTGCGTGTTTGAAAAATTTGTTATAAGTTTGGTAGTATCAACTAAAACAGGAGAAACTACTCCGGTAACAACGTCATATTCCGCTATGGCATCAATTGTTGTCCCGTAGATAAACCAATATAATTTATCATTTTGTGTATCAGAAATACTTCCAATACAAGTTGCACCTGGTATATTGATATTACTTATTTTAGCATTACCCAATATATTATGTATGCTTCCAGCATCTCCATTTTCGGCAACACCCACCTGAATATTTAAAGCATCTTTGTACTCGCCTGCTGGCAATACTCGCTCATCCGCGTCTTTATTCATTTTCCCCTTAAGGAAGTTTGCTTTAATTTCCGGCATGTACTTAGTGTTTTATTTGCTTACTCTTACCACGCATAACTTGCGTCATCTCTAAAGATTTAATATTAGAAAGTCTTAGCTTAGCATTTCTCATAGCAGCTCTTCTTTCTCTTTTAAATCTATTCACTATATATTCGGGCATATTTGCTTTTGATGCAATTACAGCATGAGACACATACTTATATATTGCTTCTTCAGCTAGTTTATGGATTTTCATTTCAGAATCTGTACCCAAACCATCTGAAATATATTTTATAGTAATTATTTTACCAGATAAATTGCTACTAAAACCAAATTGTCCGTTTAATTCATCTATAACAAAAACCCCGTTAACTTGAGTTGTTTCTGGATTACTTCCGTATCTTCTACCTAAACCAAATATATTATCATTATTGTCTACGCCATTATCTAAACCTAAACTATCATTAGTTTCTAAACCTTTAAAGTTTTCAGTTGTTAACGATGTACCTGTTAATACGCTTTCGTCATTATCAAATAAGTAATTAGCTTGATCATCCTGTAGTATGGCTTCAGAAGGTCTTGAAGTACTTGTGCTGGGATATAATATTCTTTCTAATCCATTTGCATCTGTCCAAGATAACTGCACATAATTAACATAATCTTGTGCAAAAGGAATAGTTAATGAGGCTCCCACTTCTACCTCTTGTATTTTTTCAACTCTTGATATATCGTAACTAAATTCTTGAATAGCTCTTTTAGTATGAAATATAACATCTAATTTTCTAGCAGTTCCAATAATTTTATCATCTCCTACGTAAGAGACCATAAAGTTGTTTACTATGTCTTCTAAGGATATATATCTGTAACTACCATGTCTTTGATCTTTTAACTTTACCTCGATTACAGAGTTATTGTTTGGAGGTGTTGATGGTGCAAAATCAATAATACCTGTTGTATTATCATAGTTATAGTTATCGTCATCTATTTCTTGAGAATCGATAAATACAATAAACTTTGACTTTGCTGTTGGTAGTGGATTAAAAGTTAAAGTAAACGTAGATAAACTTCCAGTCCCTGTAAACTTTTCAGTTACGGTATAATATTGTTTTGCTGTTTGCGTTATTAATCCCATTTACTATGACTTTTCTTGAGTTATTTTTTTATTTTCTTTTCCATCAGCAACCTGTACGATAGCACTGTCTTTAATGTTTAATCCCGCATAAGAAAGTATTTTTAATAATAAAGTTGTTTCTTCTGACTCATGCAATTCAAAATTAACTGACGTACTAGCATTATATAATGCATTTCCTCCTACGGTTGTATAACCCCAGTTAGGTGGTATAGGCTTTCTTATATATGTACATGATACATTAGAAGTAATACTTGTTGGGTGAATTTTTAAAGACCAATCGCTTGCTGCGTTTGCTGTATTTTGAATATATACAGGTGAAGTAATTGTAGGCTGTGTTAATTTAGATAACTGATATTCAAGTAGTTGCTTTTTATCTACTTTTTCTACTTCAACGTTATCGTAAATAACTGTACCTAATTTATGTAAATTTGTAGGAAAATTAAAATGGTCTGTTGAATAAGTTAAATTTCCTTCTGTTTTAAATTTACTTAATTTTTCATCAACTATTTTGTATAGGTTAGCGTATTCAGTATTATTGTCTTTTAATCTCATGTATTGACTAAGATCAAAAATATACTGCTCAAATATTTCTAGTTGAGATTGATTTGAAAATAAATTAAATTCTTGTGGCGTAATATACCCTCTATTTTCTTTATTAACAATCGATAATACTTTTTGGTAAACTGTATCTACGCTAATCATATTTGTTTTTATTATTTATAGTAATTAAGCCACCCCTGAAGATGGCCTAACCACTACAAGGAGTAACTATTTAAGTTTCTTTTCTACTGACTTATATACTTCTACACCTTCATCTGTTTTAAAGAATGCTGCTAAAGCAGAATAAGGATTTTCTTCAAATGGTACAGTAATTAATTTTTTACCAGTACTAGCCCATTTAAAAGTACGTTGGTCATTTGATAAAGAGATAATATTTGCTTCAACAGCTCTAATACCTTTATTTCTAATATTGATATTTTCGTCATTAGCCAACTCTAGGAACAACACAGGCTCGTTCTTAGCAAATAGTAATAAATCTCTTTTAAGCTCCTTAGAAGTCATCTTAGACACGCTAGAGCCAATCTCAGTACGTAAAATAGCTTCAGCATTGTCAATATCTAAAGAAGCGGCAGTATTTAATGCTTCAATTTCAAGTTCTAAAATATCAAGATCATCTTCTGCTACCGATAGCGGATCAAATTCTTGGTATATTTTATTTCTATCAGGATGGTATAATGATAATAATTTTTGTAATGATTGCTTTTCTTTAGGTACTGTTATTGTTCCATCCTCAAAAACAATATGTCCTAATCTAGCATTACCCGCAAATTCATCAACAAACGGTGTTTTTTGGTTAATAGCATACTTAAGTTCTCTTTCTTCTGCTTTTTGTTCATCAAAAAAGAATATGCCTTTACTTTTAATAGTATATGTTAATGGTGATTTTCCACCCTTTAAAAAATACGTTCTGTCTTTTAACTCCCATTTAGAAGTTTCTGTTTTAGCTTTTGCCATAATATAATAAGATTAAATAATTAAAAAAAAATAAGAGTTACCCCCGGAGTTAACCAGGGGCAATCTTAAATATGAACTATTAGTTCAACAACATAAAGTTGTTCGCACCTTGCACTACTAAACATCTTTCAGATAGATAGTGTACTTCCATTGCATCTAAATCAGATGTGAAAGCTCCACCTACTGAACCAGTTGTCCAAGACTTCATTTTTCGATCATCAGCTTCAGAAGCTCTGTATCGTACGTGTAAGAATGGACGCTTGATGTTTTTACCTAGCGTTTGGTCATAAATTGTAGAAGTACCTGCAGGAACTAATACTCCACGGATGTCAGTAATCAATCCACGAGTAGAAGCATCATTTAGATATTTCCAGTCTGTTTTATAGAAATCGTAAGATCCTCTACGGAATCCGCTAAATCCTAGGTTAAGTGCCATATCTTCGCTGTTTGAGAAAACACCGTAAGAAGTACCACCTGATCCGTAAGAATTTTGAGCAGCTAGCATATCATCAATATTTAATGATACAGCACGATTTAAGAAAAGCATGTTTTCTTCAATAGCACCTTGCTTGTCAAGTTTCTTTAAGATTTCATCAAAATCAGCTAAGTCTTCAGTTGCGTCGTTACCATCAACTCCAGCAGTCACATGACCTCTGTCTTCGATAGCAGCAAACAAACCTTCAGTACCTTTAACACCTGATAGTGCAGCTCCAGATCCAGCGATAGCGTTCTCACCTTCAACAACTCCCATTTCTAGGTAGTCTTCAAAACGAGTACGTGTATCTCCTTCAGCTTTTAGATACCATAGGTAACCAGACTGTCCTGCTTCTCCAGTAATTTCAACCCATCCAATTTGAGATGCATCAGATCCTGATACTTCATATTTATCTTTAAAGATAATTGGTTGGTTTGTAAAAGATTGGAATTCAGGAGTAACAGCTTCATTCATTCCAGCAGTTCCTTTAGAAAACTCAGATCCATAAACGAAAAGTGTTACACTTCCGTCTGAAAAATCTGAATCAGTACTAAATAACTCTTTGTCATATCTTTTAGCTGTAATCTCGTCAGTTGCAACTGCAGACACATAAGCTTTTACAGTAGTAGTTCCGTCAGAAACAACAATTGTTTGGCCTACACGTACTGCATGCCCAGTTACTGCGATAGCACCTGAAGCAGCTGTAAGAGTACCAGTATAAGATAAATGTAGTCTTCCTTGCTCAGACCATACGACCTGATCAGAAGTCATTGGCATTTCAGCACCTACCATACGTAAGAAAGAAGAAACTGAACGATCACCATATCGCTCTACTTCTGCTTCATACAATTCGGGTAGATATTGCTGAGACCAATCGTTCGCACCACCTGTAAAAGAAAGGTAGTTTGAAGATAATGTTTGTTTTGAAGGTGCAGGTACCGCATTTAGGTTTGCGCCTCCAGTTGGAGTAATAATTGCCATTGTAATTATTTGTTTTTAAAGTTTATTTTCTAAGTTTAATTTTTAGCTTAGAACTGTCTTCTCCTGATATCGCTCTTACTTTAATACCACCTGCTTCAATAACTTCACTTTTCCTAGGGTCCATGTTTATATTCTTAGACTCTGATTGTAGTTGTGTTATTGCATCAGCTTTACCTTGTTGGTAAAAATGGTTTGCTAAAGCATCAGCATTCTGTGCAGCAAATAAAGCCTTGTGATAACCTTTAGCGTCAGAAAGCATGTTATTATTATCTAAAAACTTACTTACTACATTAGTTAAATCACTTTGAACTTCTTTTACTTTTTGAACATCATTTACTTTGTATCTAAACTTTGAGTCTCCTACTTTAAAATCAAAACCTTTGAATTCTTCGTTAAAGACACTATTAGTTACATTTTTAAAATGCTCATGCTGTTTTTGTTGCACAGCCTCAGTTTCAGATTGCTCCTTACTGTATCGATTGAAAAAGTCAATAGCTTTTTGCTGATCAGGATTTAACTTAGAACTCAACTTGACCTCTTCGTAATATTTACCCTTTAAATCTTCTAAAAAGTTTTTTGCTTTTGCAATTTCTTCTTTATAAGCTAACTTTTTTCTTTTAATATCTCTTTCTTCATCAATTTCTTCATCAAAAGAAAATGAATCATCAATTAAAAAATCAATTTCACTTTTATCTAAGTGAGATTTAGTTTGCTTGTAGTATTCGTATAATAAAGCTGAATCATCAACATTACTATAATCAGCATTTAACCTTACGTAATCTTCAAGACTACCACCGGTTTCTTGCATAAATTCAACTACCTTTTGTATATTTTCTGGTAGTTCAATATCGTTTTCTTTAGTTTCCTGAATAATCTCTTGTTTTTCAGGCTCGGCTAATTTTTGCTCAGGCTCTTCAGTATCTTCAGTATCTTCTATTCTTTCTAATACTACCTCAGCTTCTTCTTTGTTTTCTTCTTCCACTCCTTGCACTTCCACTTGGGTGTCTTGCCCGCTTTCTTCGCTTTGCTCGCTGCTGCGTAACACGCTTTCATCTGTGCTTTGTTCTTGAATGGCATCTTCTTCTGTTTTAGGTTTTTCTCTTAAATCTACCTTATAAGTATCATCTTCTTTTTTAGAAGGTTTACTTAGGTCTACTTTATAAGTTTCTTCACTTTCTTTAGTATTAACTCCAGAAGATTCTAAAACTTTTTCTTCTTTTTGCGCACTAGACAATT
>Ga0228643_1000781_pt1 | contig 10148 bp, 10 predicted proteins | sample 55DmetaG_FD_190533 | JGI IMG/M metagenome (GOLD analysis project Ga0228643, IMG submission 190533) | Seawater microbial communities from Monterey Bay, California, United States - 55D | ecosystem: Environmental > Aquatic > Marine > Coastal | place: USA: California | collected 2016-11-08
TTTAAGAACAATTCCTGTTCCACGAACAACGGCTCTTAGCGGGTCTTCGGCAATGTAGACGGGGAGGTCTGTCTTTTGGGACAACCGTTTATCTAATCCTCTAAGCATGGATCCACCACCTGCGAGATAAATACCAGTATTGTATATGTCTGCTGCCAGCTCAGGTGGAGTTTGTGACAAGGTTTCCATTACTGAGTCTTCAATTCTAAGGATCGATTTATCCAAAGCTTTTGCAATTTCACGATGTGAAATTTGAACTTGCTTTGGCTTTCCTGTCAGTAAATCTCTTCCTTGTACGTTCATTTCATCTGGAGGCAGTTCTAGGTCTTCGGTAGCAGCACCAATCTGTATTTTAATTTTTTCAGCAGTTCGGTCACCCACATACAGGTTGTGTTGCGTGCGCATGTAATAAATAATATCGTTTGTAAACACATCGCCAGCAACTTTGACCGACTTATCACACACAATTCCTCCGAGGGCAATAACCGCTATTTCTGTTGTACCACCACCAATATCAACAATCATGTTTCCTTTTGGCTGCATAATGTCTACGCCAATTCCAATGGCTGCTGCCATGGGTTCGTGAATCAAGTAGACTTCTTTACCGTTTACGCGTTCAGCAGATTCTTTTACTGCACGCATTTCTACTTCTGTAATGCCCGAAGGGATACAAATGACCATGCGTAGAGATGGTGCAAATAATTTTTTCTTTAACGCAGGAATGTTTTTAATGAACATGCTAATCATTTGCTCTGAAGCATCAAAATCTGCAATCACACCATCCTTAAGTGGTCTAATTGTTTTGATGTTTTCATGGGTCTTACCCTGCATTAAATTAGCTTCTTTACCTACCGCTATGATTCTCCCTGAAATACGATCCCTGGCTACTATAGAAGGACTGTCTATTACAACTTTATCGTTGTGGATAATAAGTGTATTGGCTGTACCCAAATCGATGGCAATTTCCTCGGTCAAGAAGTCAAAAAATCCCATAGGATATATAAAATTATATTGGTGGTTTAAAAATTGTGCTTAATTGTAAATGTACTAAAAATAAATTTTAGTTAATCTCCAAAACAGCATTTTTTTAATGTTTAAAATGACGTGTTTTTGTAAAAACCATAGCCACTTTATTTTCGTTGCAATAATCGATACTCAATTGATCTTTTATAGAACCTCCTGGCTGAATTACAGCCGTGATACCAGCTTTAGCTGCAATCTCTACACAGTCCGGAAATGGAAAAAACGCATCACTTGCCATCACGGCCCCCTGCAAATCAAAATCAAATGATTTTGCTTTGTGAATAGCTTGATTTAAGGCATCGACTCTGCTTGTTTGCCCAGTTCCGCTTGCGCATAGTTGTTTATTTTTCGCCAAAACAATTGTATTTGATTTGGTGTGTTTGCATATTTTAGAAGCAAATAATAAATCCTCAGTTTGTTGTTCTGTTGGACTTGAGTTAGTTGCAGTTTCGAGCATACCGACAACATCTGTGATTCCATCCTTGTCTTGTACTAAATAACCATTAAGACAAGTTCGGATAGAACTTTTAGGTAACTCGTTTAGTTTTTGAGTTAGTAAAATTCTGTTCTTTTTTCCTTTTAAAATAGCTAAAGCATCATCACTAAAACTTGGTGCAATGACTACTTCACAAAAGAGTTTATGAATTTCCTCTGCTGTAGTTAAGTCTATTTCGGTATTGCAAATTAAAACGCCTCCAAAAGCTGAAACTGGATCGCCTGCCAGCGCATCTGTATAAGCCTTGTGTAGGGAATCTCGTTGAGCCAACCCACAAGCATTGTTGTGCTTTAGTATAGCAAATGTTGGTGCTTCGTTACGGAACTCGTTCATTAAATTGACGGCAGCATCAACATCGAGTAAATTATTGTAACTCAGTTCTTTTCCATGCAATTTTTCAAACATAGCGTCAAAATCTCCAAAGAAAAACCCATGTTGGTGGGGGTTTTCCCCGTAGCGCAAGGTTTTTCCATTTTGTTCACTTAGTTTTAGAACAACTTCTTCATTATTTTGGTTGAAATAATTAAAAATTGCTGTATCGTAATGGGATGATATATTGAAAGATTTTGCCGCAAAACGTTGGCGGTCTTCATATGAAATTACGCCATTATCGTTTGAGATTAAATTCAGGAGTTCTGTATAATCTCCTACTGAAGATACACAAAGAACGTCTTTGAAGTTTTTGGCTGCTGCGCGAATTAGCGAAATACCACCAATATCAATTTTCTCTATTATATCTTGATGGCTTGAGCCAGAAGCCACTGTTTTTTCGAATGGATAAAGATCGACGATGACTAAATCAATTTGAGGAATATTAAAACGTTCCATTTCCTCAACATCTGAGGGCGTGGTTTGCCGATTCAGAATACCGCCAAATATTTTGGGATGTAAGGTTTTAACTCTACCGCCAAGAATGGAGGGGTAGTCCGTTACTTCTTCTACTGGGACAACATTTACCCCAAGATCATTGATAAACTTCTGTGTACCCCCCGTTGAATAGATCGTAACTCCTAGTTCGTCTAATTTTTGAACTATAGGAGCAAGGCCATCTTTGCTAAATACAGAGATTAAAGCTGAGGAAATTGTTTTGTTTTGGTTCATTTTTGATGAAAATTGTAAGCTCCAAAAATAGGGAAATAAAGCTCAAATTTCATCTTGAATTTCGCTAAAATAACTATAATTTTTGAACAAATTCAAGAGTTATTAACATCTAGAGTAGTACAGCTACTTTTGCACAGACAAACTCTAAAAATTCTTCATCTTCTTTAGTGAAAGGATTCAAGGTATTGGAGTCAATATCAATTTGCCCGATGTTTTCTCCATTTACAAATAGGGGTATTACTATTTCAGATTTTACGGTCAAGCTACAAGCAATGTAATTTTCTTGCGCTTTTACATCAGGGACTACAAAATTTTTGTTACTAATAGCTACTTGTCCACAAATTCCTTTGCCAAAAGGAATGATTGTGTGATCTGTAGGCGCACCAGCATAGGGCCCAAGTTTGAGCTCATTTTTATCGCCATTTTTAAAGTAAAACCCTACCCAATCGTAATAAGAGATTTCCAATTTTAATAACTCGCAAATGAGTAATAATGTCTGCTCAACATTTTGCGAATTATCAACTAACAATTTTATTTTTGATTTTAAATCTTTAAAAGGCATGTGATAAATTTTGGTAAAAATATTAAATCAATTGAAGACTTGACTCAATGCAACTAGTAATTATTCAATGTTAAATAAATTTAAAATTGAACAAGCTTGTTTTTCGAATTGAAGATTACCATAATTCCATCTGCCTGAAAAAACAGACTAACATCATAGGTTTTGTATAAAAATAAAAGCATTAGAATCTTAAGTTTTACAGAAATTCATAACTTTGTTACATGAAACCAAGTTTATGTACAAAAATAGTATCTATATTCACGGCACTTGCCGTGGTGTTGGCTTCATTCTCTTTCAAGTTAGAAAAAAATTCCTGTCAGCTGTACATGGCTGATGCCTCCGCTGATTCAGCAATTGAAAGCTGCTGTGGCTTCGCTCGTACAATTGATGAAAATTCACAGCTTTCTCAAATCTCTTGTTGTTCAAGTCTTGCCATTACAGTCGAAGGCTTTAATGATTACGAGAAGGCTCTCTCGTCGCCATTTTCAACACAGTCCTATTTTGTATTTGAATCAACAATAAGTATTCCAGTTGATTATATTTATAAAAATACAACAAAAGGTTCATACACAACCCATATTCCCCCGCCTCTCATTATGGATATTCAAGTGAGAGATCAAGTTTTTCTCATCTGATAATAGATTAATTTTCAGTCATCCCAATGATTTGGGATGTTTGTATAGTACCGTCTTCCGTACTTAAATTTAAAAATTAATCTAAAAAACTTACAATGAAAAATCTTTTTAGCTTCATTTATTTCTTACCAATTTTCATTTTTGCTCAAGACAAAATTGAGGGAATAATTATGAGTCCATCATCAGATGGTACTCAGCTTTCTGTATCTGGAGCAAATGTTATTTGGAAAGGAACTTCCATTGGTACCATTTCTGATTTAGACGGAAATTTCAAACTACCCTACAACACCTCCTACAAACAACTAATTATCAGCTATATTGGATATAAAACCGTTACAATAGGTGTTGACGGGCCCTCTGATTTCATAAGAGTCGTATTGCTGCCTACAGACGATTTAAGTGAGGTCACTATAAAAACGCAAAAAAAATCGACAGCGACTTCATATCTTGCCGCTCAAAATATCATGACTATAAGTAGCGATGAATTGTTAAAAGCGGCTTGTTGTAATCTTTCGGAAAGCTTTGAAACAAATCCGTCTATAGACGTAAATTTTTCAGATGCGATTTCTGGAACAAAGCAAATCAAAATGCTGGGCCTTTCCAGTCCATACATCTTAATAACCACTGAGAATGTGCCCAGTGTAAGAGGCGCAGCCCAGGCTTATGGTCTAAGTTTTATCCCTGGAACTTGGGTAGAAAGTATCCAACTCACAAAAGGTGCTGGAAGTGTCACCAATGGCTTTGAAAGTATTGTTGGTCAGATTAATGCGGAATTGGTCAAACCATTGACCGACAATAAGCTATTTGTAAATGCATATGGCTCAGTAAATGGGCGTCTTGAACTCAACACACATTTCAATGTTAAGTTGACCGACAAATGGAGTTCTGGAGTATACATACATGCTGACAGGCGTGGAGAGAAATTTGATAACAACGGTGATTCTTTTTTAGATCTCCCTGTTGGCAATCAAATTAACATTATGAATAGATGGCAATACCTCAATCCTGAAAAGGGATTGATTAGCTTTTTAAATATCCGTTTTTTGGACGATCAAAAACAGTCTGGTCAAATTGCTTATAATCCTTCACTCCACAAATACGGAGGCAGTGTTTGGGGAAGCGAGGTGAACACAATGCGACATGAACTTTCAGCTAAAATTGGTTATGTAAACCCTGAACTTCCATATCAAAGTTTGGGACTTCAAATGGCCTACAGTTATCATAAACAAGATTCTTATTTTGGAAACAGGAAATATGACATTGCACACAGATGTTTTTACTCTAATTTAGTTTACAACTCCATTATAAGCGATTCGCGCCATAAAGTCAAAACAGGAATTAGCTTTTCACATGACGCTTATGTAGAGTTTGTAAATGCATTTAATTACTCTAGAATAGAAAATTCCCTTGGTGGATTTTTCGAATATTCATTCGATAACTTAGACGACCTGAACTTAACAGCTGGATTACGCATAGATTATCACAATCTTATGGGGACTTTCATCACCCCGCGTTTGCACGCAAGATATACGCCTTGGGCAAAGTCCGCTTTGCGCTTTTCTTTTGGCCGTGGAAAACGTTCGGCCAATATTTTTACCGAGAATCAAAAGTTATTTGCGTCTTCTCGAAGCATCAATATTTTCGACAATAATGGCCCTATTTATGGCTTAAATCCTGAGATTGCATGGAATTACGGAATATCTTTTTTGCAAGGATTTGAATTGTTTGAACGTAAAGCCGATGTGGCAGTGGATTATTATAAAACTGATTTCCAAAATCAGGTTGTAGTTGATTATGAAACGCCAACAGAAGTTAATTTTTATAACCTTGACGGTAATAGTCATGCGCGTAGTTTGCAGTTTGAATTTAATTATACCCCGATCGATCGCTTAGATTTTAAATCTGCATACAAATATTACGATATAAAGACACAATATACTAGTGGTAAATTGGAGCAACCTCTTACGCCAAAGCATCGTATTTTTGCAAATGTGTCCTATCAATCCAAAGGAACCGATATGGGAAGTCTTTGGAAATTTGACAGCACCTTCAATTGGTTAGGCGCGCAGCGTTTTCCATCAACAATACAAAGTACTGAAGAATTTCGTTTGCCTAACTATTCACCTTCGTTTTCGACGCTTAATGTGCAATTAACTAGGGTTTTTTCAGATCAATTTGAGGTTTATATTGGGGGCGAAAATATAACAAATACAAGGCAAAATACCCCTATTTTAAGTCCTGACGATCCATTTGGATCAAATTTTGATAGTACTTTTGTGTACGGCCCTATATTTGGAAGTATGTATTATGCTGGATTACGATTTAAATTAAACTAAATAATGACAATGAAAACAATAAAATATACTATACTATTTACGATGTTAACCTCCATAGGATTTGCGCAAAATAAAAATGCTAAAGCTAACTTTGAAGTCGATGGTGTTTGCATGATGTGCAAAAAAAGAATTGAAAAAGCTTGCCTTAAGATTAAAGGGGTTAAATCTGCCGTTTGGAATGTAGAAACTCATAATTTGAATTTGATCTTTGATGAACGAAAAGTGGACATAACGACTATTAAGTCAAAAGTAGCTAAAGTCGGTCACGATTCTAAGGGCTTTAAGGCAACCGATGAGGCTTATAACGATCTTCATCCATGTTGTAAGTATCGAGATGAGCAAATCAAGGCTGATCATAAATCAAAGTAATTTGATTTCATAAAAAAAGCGCTTCAAATGGAAGCGCTTTTTTTATAGTTTACTTATATATTACATCATTCCAGGCATTCCTCCGCCACCCATTGGGGGCATTGCAGGAGCGTCTTCTTTGATGTCTATTAGGGCACATTCAGTAGTAAGAATCATCCCTGCTACAGATGCAGCATTTTCTAAGGCAACCCGTGTGACTTTCTTTGGGTCTATGATCCCTGTTTTTAGCATGTCTACATAAGCATCTCCCTTGGCATCGTAGCCGAAGTCTCCCTTGCCTTCAAGAACTTTATTGATAACAACGCTCCCTTCGCCTCCAGCATTATCAACTATAGTACGTAGTGGTGCTTCTATCGCTCTTGAAACTATTTGAATTCCAGTAACCTCGTCAAGATTAACATTAGTAATCTTTTCTAGTGTTTTTTGTGCGCGAACAAGTGCAACGCCACCACCAGCAACAATACCTTCTTCAACTGCAGCACGTGTGGCATGCAAGGCATCGTCCACACGGTCCTTTTTTTCTTTCATTTCTACTTCACTAGCAGCACCAACATAAAGAACAGCGACACCACCAGCTAATTTAGCCAGGCGCTCCTGAAGCTTTTCTCTATCGTAATCACTTGTTGTACTTTCAATCTGGCTTTTTATTTGATTGACTCGTGCTTTGATGTCTGAGGCCTTCCCAGATCCATTTACTATTGTAGTGTTGTCCTTGTCAATAGTTACCGTTTCAGCAGTTCCTAGCATTTCTAAATCTGCGTTTTAAAGAGAGAATCCGCGTTCTTCGGAAATTACTGTACCACCAGTTAAGATTGCTATATCTTCTAACATCGCTTTACGTCGATCGCCAAAACCAGGTGCTTTTACAGCAGCAATTTTTAAACCTCCACGAAGCTTATTCACGACCAAAGTTGCCAGGGCTTGACCTTCAACATCTTCAGCAATAATAAGCAGCGGTCTTCCCGATTGGGCAATAGGTTCCAAAATTGGAAGGATTTCTTGAAGATTAGAAATTTTCTTATCAAATAACAAGATGTACGGATTTTCAAGATCGGCAATCATTTTATCGGAATCAGTTACAAAATATGGACTGAGGTATCCACGATCGAACTGCATACCTTCAACAACATCCACATAGGTGTCTGTTCCTTTGGCTTCTTCAACGGTGATGACTCCCTCTTTGCCAACCTTTCCAAAAGCTTTGGCAATGAGTTCACCAATAGTATTATCATTATTCGCAGAAATAGACGCAATTTGCATGATCTTCTCTGACGAATTCCCTACTTTTTTTGCTTGTTTTTCTAAATCGACTACTATAGATTCTACTGCTTTATCAATTCCTCTTTTAAGATCCATTGGGTTGGCTCCAGCAGCTACGTTTTTCAGCCCTTCTTTTACTATAGCTTGAGCTAAAACTGTAGCGGTCGTGGTTCCATCTCCTGCCAAATCATTAGTTTTAGAGGCAACCTCCTTAACCATCTGTGCGCCCATATTTTCAAGTGCATCTTCTAGTTCTACCTCTTTAGCAACAGAAACACCATCTTTTGTGACTTGTGGTGCTCCAAAGCTTTTACTGATAATTACATTTCTTCCTTTAGGGCCAAGCGTGACTTTCACGGCATTGGCAAGTGCATCAACACCTCTTTTGAGGCCATCACGTGCATCTATATCAAATTGAATATCTTTTGCCATTTTTTTATTTTATGAATTAAACAATAGCGAGTATATCGCTTTCGCGCATAATTAAGTAATCTTGACCATCATGCTTAAGCTCTGTTCCAGCATATTTTCCATAAAGAACGGTATCGCCTACAGTAACAGTCATTTTCTCATCTTTTGTGCCACTACCAACAGCAACAACTTTACCTTTTTGCGGCTTCTCCTTAGCATTATCAGGAATGATAATCCCAGAAGCAGTCTTGGTTTCTGCAGCCATAGGTTCAATAAGAACTCTGTCTGCTAAAGGTTTAATTTTTAAAGCCATAATTATTTTTTTAAATTATTTTCAGGTTATTCTTAACTAAAATTATGCCATTACAACACAACTGACAAACTTTCAGTGAAAAAAAAATGTCAACGCAACGTTGACATTTTTTAATGTTTTATTGAGTCTTAATTAGACTCTTCATCAACTTCATTGGTCAGAGGAATTGCTTCTGCAGGAAGGTCTTCAGCTGGAGCTGTTGTTGTGCTTTCAGGGTCTAAAGCTTTAGATTCTAATTCTGCTTCTGAACCGCCAATAGCAATGTTAGAAGCTAGGATTAGAGCTAGAAGTAATGTGGCTAAAGCCCATGTGCTTTTATCTAAAAAATCTGTAGTTTTTTTTACACCGCCAAGTTGCTGACCCCCACCACCGCCAAATGATGAAGACAATCCACCGCCTTTGGGGTTTTGTACCATAATCACTACAACTAATAAAAAAGCGACGATGACTATTAAAATCAAAAATATTGAAAACGTACTCATGAGTTTTTATTTTTTTCTTGTAATTTTTTTAATGCTTTGATTTGGTCTGCAAATAAACTACTTTTTTCTGGATATTTCAAACTTAAAATAGTGTAGGATTGAATAGCCCTATCGTAGTTTTTCTGCTCCACGTAAATTCGAGCCAATGTCTCAGTCATCAGTTGCTCAGTCTCTGTCGCTGTATTTTCAGCTATATTTTTTAAAATCCCTTCATTTTGTAGAGGTTTTATTTTTGGATTTTTGGCGATAAAGGCGTCTATCAAGTCAAAGTTTTTACTTTGTTTGTCGTTTGTCTTGTTCTCTTGATTAGACCGATCAATAGGTTGTGCTTTCGTCAATTGAAGCCACTGAGAAAAGGAGTGAGTATCTTTTTTGTCAAAATCAAGAGGTGTGCCAATCTTAAGCAAGTCCGAAGCATTGCTTTTTGGATGCGCTGAGGCTTCTTGAATTTCAGTTTCCGAATTCAGATTGACTGCTGACTTTGAAGATTGATTGGAAATATCTTGAAAATCGCTTACATCCAGCATTTTTATCCCTTCATGATTGTTCTTTATTTGCTCAGATGTTGTGTTCTGTAAAAACACATCCGAGGTGATAAAGTCAAATAAAATACTGCGATCGGTTGTGTAGGCTGCAGTTGTTTTTAATGTTTTGTTGTATTTATAACTATCACTATTTTTAAGGCTTTTAAGGTACAATGCGCGCACAGATTGAAAATAGGGAAACTCCTCAATAATCGATTCAATTGAAGCCATGTGCTTCTTCTTCAAGGTTGAAGGAGAATGAAGTAGTTTTGTTAAATTTACTGTATTCATACTACCAGTTTGCTAGAGAAGCGTTGATTATATCTTGTGTTAGACGATCATAAATTTCTGTGATGGCAGTGGTTTTTTGAGCGCCAATGAGCTGAGCGCTTCCTGCATAGTCATAAAAAAATGAAAAGCGCTTTTCAAAATCAGCTTCATCATCATTGGTGTTGATAAAGCGCACATTGATACTAATGGTCAATCTGTTTTGAGCTGCCGTGTTACTGGCGGTAGCCGTGGTTGGCGATATGCGGTATTCTACAATTTCCCCTTCGTAAATTATATCACCGTTAGATTTAACAAGGTCTAAATTGGTTTGGTTCAGTATTATATCTTGAAGTGCTAGGGTGAAGT
>Ga0228643_1000782_pt1 | contig 10147 bp, 7 predicted proteins | sample 55DmetaG_FD_190533 | JGI IMG/M metagenome (GOLD analysis project Ga0228643, IMG submission 190533) | Seawater microbial communities from Monterey Bay, California, United States - 55D | ecosystem: Environmental > Aquatic > Marine > Coastal | place: USA: California | collected 2016-11-08
CATTTCATCAACTGTAATTTCACCATCTCTAGCTCTAATAGCTAATCTTTTAATCTCTTTTTCAATTCCTGAAAACGTCAGATTCTGAGCATCTCTTACCACTGGAACCATAAGTCCTTTGGGGCCAGAAACAGCAATACTAATATCAAAAAAATCATACTTTATCTGCTGATCTCCATCAATCATTGAATTTACATCCGGAAATTCTTGTAGGGCTTGAACAGTAGCTTTAGTGAAAAAACTCATAAAACCTAAACCAACTCCATGCTTTTCTTTAAACTCTTCCTTATACTTTTTTCTAAGTTCAAAAATTGGTGTCATGTTGACCTCATTAAAAGTAGTTAACATTGCGGTCTGATTTTTTACAGCTACAAGTCTTTGAGCTACCTTTCTTCTGAGCATAGAAAGTTTCTTAGATTCTATATTTCTATCCTTTACAATAGCATTTAAATCAACCTTTGGAAGTGCTTTAAGAGCATCATCTTTAGTAATTCTACCACCTCTTCCTGAACCACTCACAGAGGATAAGGGTATATTTTTTTCCGTTAAGATTTTAGAAGCAGCTGGAGATGGTGATCCTGAAGCAAAATTATTTTCTGAAACAATTTCCTTAGGCTTTCCAATTGATTTAATAACCTCAACTTGCTTAACTTCTTTTTTTACTACACTTATTTTAGGAACTTTGGCATCTGTATCAATTAAACAAACTACTTGACCAACAGCAACAGCATCTCCTTCTTCAGCTTTTAAAGTAATAACTCCACTTTCTTCGGCTGGAAGGTCTAAAGTTGCTTTGTCAGAATCTACTTCTGCAATGGTTTGATCTTTTTCAACGTAATCGCCATCCTTTACTAGCCATTCTGCTATTTCAACTTCTGAAATAGACTCGCCAGGTGATGGTACTTTCATTTCTAAGATCATATCTCTATAATTTAGTATTAAATTACAAAATTAATATCTATAATATTCAGGCTTATAAGGACCATCAACTTTAACTCCAATATAATCGGCTTGTTCTTTATTTAACTCTTCTAATTCAACACCCAACCTCTTTAAATGTAATTTAGCAACTTTTTCATCTAAATGTTTTGGAAGCATATATACTTTGTTTTCATATGAATCAGAATTTAACCAAAGCTCTAATTGAGCTAATGTTTGATTAGTAAATGAATTACTCATTACAAAACTAGGATGACCTGTAGCACAACCTAAATTAACCAATCTTCCTTCAGCTAAAACAATAACATCTTTACCTTCAATGTTATAAATATCTACTTGAGGTTTAATTTCATCTTTCGTGTGCCCATAATTATCGTTTAGCCAAGCCATATCAATTTCATTATCAAAATGACCAATATTACAAACTATTGCTTTATCCTTCATTAATCTGAAGTGTTCTTCTTTTAGTATGTCTTTATTTCCAGTTGCAGTTACAATTATATCAGCATTTCCAATTACTGTTTTCATTTTTTTAACCTCATGACCATCCATTGATGCTTGTAGAGCACAAATTGGATCAATTTCAACAACTGTTACTATAGCACCTGCTCCAGAAAAAGAAGCAACAGTCCCCTTACCAACATCTCCATATCCTGCAACTACAACTCTTTTACCGGCCATCATAATATCAGTAGCTCTTCTAACAGCATCAACTGCACTTTCTTGACATCCATACTTATTATCAAATTTAGATTTAGTGACAGAATCATTAACATTAATTGCAGGCAATGGTAGAGTTCCGTTTTTAACTCTTTCGTATAATCTGTGAACTCCAGTAGTTGTTTCTTCCGAAAGACCCTTGACACCAGAAACTAATTCAGGATAGTGATCTAGTACTAAATTGGTTAAATCTCCACCATCATCTAATATCATGTTAAGTGGTTCTTTATTTTAACCAAAAAAAACGGTTTGTTCAATACACCATTCAAATTCTTCTTCATTCATACCTTTCCAAGCATAAACAGGAATTCCTGCCGCTGCAATTGCGGCAGCTGCATGATCCTGAGTTGAAAAAATATTACATGAACTCCAGCTTACATCAGCTCCTAATTCAACTAAAGTTTCAATTAGAACTGCTGTTTGAATGGTCATGTGTAGACAACCTGCAATTCTAGAACCTTTTAATGGTTTTGTCTCTCCATACTCTTCTCTCAAAGCCATAAGCCCTGGCATCTCTGCCTCAGCTAGTCTAATTTCTTTTCTTCCCCATTCAGCCAAAGAAATATCTTTTACTTTGTAGGGAACATATTGTGTATTACTCATCTATTATAATTTAAGTTTTGATTTAATTTTACCTATCATATCTAATTTTTCCCAAGTAAATAATTCAACTTCTAAAGTTTTAGATTCTCCACTTGGTGAATTGAAAGTTTTGGTAACTAATTCAGGTTTTCTGCCCATATGCCCATATGCAGCTGTTTCAGTATATATTGGGTTTCTTAATTTTAATCTTTTTTCGATAAAATATGGACGCATATCAAAAATTTCTTCAACCACTTTAGCTAATTCACTATCACTTAAAGATATTTTAGAAGTTCCAAAAGTGTTAAGAAATATTCCCATAGGTTTTGCTACTCCAATAGCATAACTGACTTGAACTAAACACTCATCAGCAACTCCTGCTGCAACTAAATTCTTGGCAATATGTCTAGTAGCATAAGCAGCACTCCTGTCGACTTTACTAGGATCTTTTCCTGAGAAAGCCCCTCCTCCATGTGCACCTTTGCCTCCATAGGTGTCAACTATAATTTTTCTTCCAGTCAAACCGGTATCACCATGAGGACCACCAATAACAAAAATTCCCGTAGGATTTATATGATATTCAATATCATCATTGAAATATTTATGGTATTCAGGATACCTTTTTAGTAGTCTTGGAATCAATATTGAGGTTATGTCTAACTTAATTTTAGATAGCATATTGTCTTCATTATCAAAGTCATCGTGTTGCGTGGAAACTACAATAGCAACAATTTTTTCAGGCTTGTTATCCTCAGAATATTGTAGGGTTACTTGTGATTTGGAATCCGGTCTTAAGTATGTTATTTCATTATTTTCTCTTCTTAAATCTGCTAATTCAATTAATATTTTGTGAGATAAGTCCAATGCTAAAGGCATATAATCTTCTGTCTCATTACAAGCATATCCAAACATCATACCCTGGTCGCCAGCACCTTGATCTTCTGGATTTTTTCTTTCTACACCCTGGTTTATATCTGAAGATTGTTCATGAATAGCAGAAAAAACGCCACATGAATTACCGTCAAACATGTATTCGCTTTTATTATAGCCAATTTTATTTATTACATCTCTTGAAATAATTTGAACATCTAAATATGTATTAGATTTTACTTCTCCCGCAAGAACAACTTGCCCTGTGGTAACTAAAGTTTCGCAGGCTACTTTAGAGTTAGGGTCAAAAGCTAAAAAATTGTCGATAAGTGCGTCACTAATTTGGTCTGCTACTTTATCTGGATGTCCCTCGCTAACAGATTCAGATGTAAATAAATAACTCATTTTTTTATTTTAATTTCATTGCTTTTTCGTTTGCAAAAATAGTTTTATTATTAATATTTAAGTAATTTTTTCTTAAAGTATATTCATAAAATATTAAAAAACTTTTGATGCAATTTTTTTAATATTTAATGCTTTTCCCATTGAGTAATAATGTAAAAAAGGAACTCCATGATTTTTAAGCTCCTTGCTTTGCTCAATACACCACTCAATTCCAACCTGTTTAACCTGTGAATTGTCTTTACATTTTATAATTTCTTTAATCAAAGCTTCTGGTAAATCACAATGAAATCTGTGAGGTAGAATATTAAGTTGTTTTTTTGTTGAAATTGGTTTTAAACCTGGAATAATAGGCACATTAATTCCTTTTTTCTTACACATTTCTTTAAACTCAAAAAACTTTGAGTTATCAAAAAACATCTGGGTTACAATATAGTCTGCACCTAATTTAATTTTCTCTTTCAAAAAATGAATATCACTTTCAATGCTAGGAGCTTCCATGTGTTTTTCAGGATATCCAGCCACTCCAATGCAAAAATCTGTTTTTGATGATATTTCTAATTCCTCTAAGTATTTTCCATTATTTAAATCTGAAATTTGATTTACCAATTGACTGGCATAAGCATGCCCTTCTTTATTTGGACTAAAATAGGTTTCAGATTTTACAGCATCTCCTCTCAATGCTACAACATTATTAATACCTAAAAAATCTAAATCAATTAATAAATTTTCTGTTACTTCCTTAGAAAACCCTCCACAAAGTATATGTGGAACAGCATCAACATTATATTTGTTTTGAAGAGCAGCACATATCCCAACAGTGCCAGGTCTTTTTCTAACTACTTTTTTTTGTAAAAGCCCATTACCTAAATCATTATAAACATATTCTTCCCTGTGATAAGTGACATCAATAAAAGGAGGATTAAATTCCATTAATGGATCAATATTTTCAAAAATTGTATTTATGCTGTGTCCCTTAACAGGCGGTAGTATTTCGAAGGTAAACTGAGTTTTTCCTTTTGCTTTTTTTATATGGTCTGTTATTTTCATTTTTAACTTAGTTTAAATTTGGAGATAACCATTTTTGGGCTTTTTCGACTGAAATATTTCTTCTTTCTGCATAATCTACTAATTGATCCTGATTTATATTACCTAAACCAAAATATTTAGATTTATTAGAAGCAAAATAGTATCCTGAAACAGAAGAAGCTGGCCACATTGCTAGACTTTCTGTTAGTTTGACTCCTATAGCTTCTTCTACATTTAATAATTTCCAAATGGATGTTTTTTCTAAATGATCCGGACATGCTGGATATCCAGGAGCAGGCCTTATTCCTTGATATGATTCTTTAATAAGTTCGTTATTATCTAATTTTTCATTTTGATTATATCCCCATTTTTTTGTTCTAACCAATCTGTGCAAATATTCAGCATAAGCTTCTGCTAACCTTTCAGCCAAGTCTTTTACCATTATCGAACTATAATCATCAATTTTGTCTTCATATTCTTTAGCAAGCTCATCTGATCCAAATCCGGTACTAACGCAAAAACATCCAATATAATCTTCAATTTCAGATTCTTTTGGAGCTATAAAATCAGAAAGAGCAATATTTGGCTCTCCTTCTTTCTTTTTTAACTGCTGTCTTAGTGTTAAAAATTTGGTTAAAATTTTTGATTTATCTGAACTGTAAACTTCAATATCATCTCCAACTGAGTTTGCTGGAAATAATCCAAAAATAGCTTTGGCTGTTAAAGATTTTTCTTTTAATATTTTATTTAACATTTTCTGTCCGTCATCAAATAATTCTTTTGCTTGTTTTCCAGTTAACTCATAATTAAAAATATCTGGGTATTTACCATGAAGACCCCATGAATTAAAAAAAGGTGACCAATCAATATAAGGTACTAACTCTTCTAATGAAATATCATCTATTATCTGAACACCTAACTCTTTTGGCTTAAAAGGTTTTTCCTCTTCAAAATTGATTTTTAATTTATTTGTCTGTGCAAAATCATAATCAACATATCGTTTTTCACTCTTTTTATTTAAAAATCTTTCTCTAAATTCTGTGTAATCCTTTTTAATTCCATTCCAATAATCCTCTTTTAAATCTTTGCTAATTAAATTACTAGCTACTCCAACTGCTCTTGAAGCATCATTAACATGAACAACAGGAGAATTTATTTCAGGGAATATTTTTACAGCTGTATGAGCTTTTGATGTAGTAGCTCCTCCAATCAAAAGTGGAATATTTAATTTTAATCTATTTAATTCTTTGGCTAAAAAAACCATTTCATCAAGAGAGGGGGTTATTAACCCAGAAAGTCCAATAATATCAACATTTTCTTCCACTGCAGTTTTTATTATTTTTTCAGGGGGGACCATAACCCCTAAATCAATGATTTCAAAATTATTACAAGCTAAAACTACTCCAACAATATTTTTTCCAATATCATGAACATCTCCTTTAACAGTAGCCATTAAAATTTTTCCAGCCGAGTTACTAGAATCATCTGTTTTAGAAGCTTCAATATATGGAAGTAAATAGGCAACGGCTTTTTTCATAACTCTAGCAGACTTTACAACTTGTGGAAGGAACATTTTACCTGCTCCAAATAGATCTCCAACTATATTCATTCCATTCATTAAATGACCCTCAATTACCATTATGGGTTTGTCAACACTTTGTCTTGCTAATTCAACATCTTCCTCAACAAATTCGTCTTTTCCATTTATTAGCGAATATGAAATTCTTTCTTGAAGCTCTAAATTACGCCATTCATTTTTTGAAGTCTTTTTTTCTTTTTTATCTCCAATTACACTTTCTGCAAAGCCTAATAATCTTTCAGTTGCGTCATCTCTCCTATCTAATAAAACATCTTCAACATGTTCAAGAAGATCTTTGGGTATTTCATCATAAATTTCTAACATGTTAGGGTTGACTATCCCCATATTCATGCCATGATTAATAGCATGGTATAAAAAGGCAGAGTGCATTGCTTCTCTAACAGTATTGTTTCCTCTAAATGAAAATGAAACGTTGCTAACCCCACCGCTTACACTTGCATAAGGCAAATTAGTTCTGATCCATTTTGTAGCTAAAAAAAAGTCTAACGCATTTTTTTTGTGTTCCTCCATTCCAGTAGCAACAGGAAAGATATTAGGATCAAAAATTATGTCCTGTGGATTAAATTTCACTTTACTTACTAGAATGTCATAGGATCTTTTACAAATTTCTATTCGTCTATCTAAATTATCAGCTTGTCCTATTTCATCAAAAGCCATTACGATTACTGCTGCTCCATATCTCTTAATTAATTTGGCATGGGATACAAATTCTTCCTCCCCTTCTTTTAGACTTATTGAATTCACAACACACTTGCCTTGAACGGTTTTTAATCCAGCTTCAATAATTTCCCATTTTGAACTATCAATCATAATTGGAACTCTTGAGATATCAGGTTCAGAGGCTATTAGGTTTAAAAATTTTGTCATAGCTTCAACTCCATCAATCATTCCTTCATCCATATTTATGTCAATGATTTGAGCTCCTCCCTCAACTTGATCTCTTGCAACTTCCAAAGCCTCTGAATATTTATCTTCTTCAATTAATCTCAAAAACTTTTTTGAACCTGTAACGTTTGTTCTTTCTCCAACGTTTACAAAATTAGATTCTTTAGAAATAACCAATGGTTCCAATCCAGAAAGTACAAGATTTTTATTTTTTGACATTTTTAATTTAAATTTCTAGGCTTAAACTTACTTGCTTCTTCAGCAATTAATTTTATATAATTAGGAGTTGTTCCACAACATCCTCCAATTATGTTAACAGACTTAGATTCTAAATATTCTCTAATTAAATCTCTCATTTCTTCTGCAGTTTGATCGTATTCTCCAAAAGCATTTGGAAGCCCTGCGTTAGGAAAAGCTGAGGTATAAAACTCTGTTACTTTACTTAATCTTTTTAAGTAGGGTAAAAGTAAATCTGCACCAAGAGCACAATTTAACCCAATACTAAGTAGCGGTATGTGTGATAGTGAAGTGACAAAGGCTTCAACAGTTTGACCAGATAAAGTTCTTCCACTAGCATCAGTAATTGTTCCACTAATCATAATAGGAACTGAAATATTTCTTTTATCTAGGATAGAATCCACAGCGAATAAAGCCGCTTTAGCATTTAAAGTATCGAAAATTGTCTCAATAAGCAATATATCAACTCCTCCATCAATTAATGCATTAATTTGTTCTGAATATGCAACAACTAAATCATCAAATGTAACTGCTCTGTAGCCAGGATCGTTTACATCAGGTGACATGCTTGCAGTTCTATTTGTGGGACCAATTGAACCAGCTACAAATCTGGGTTTATTTGGAGTTAAATCTGAGTATTTTAAAGCAGCCTCTTTTGCAATTTTAGCAGACTCAAAATTAATATCATAAACTAAAGATTCCATATTGTAATCTGCCATTCCTATAATAGTTGAAGAAAATGTATTTGTTTCGATAATATCAGCTCCTGCTTCTAAATATTTTTCATGAATGGTTTTTATAGCATCTGGTTGAGTCAATGATAGCAAATCATTATTTCCTTTTACAGTAGTTGGGTGATCTTTAAAACGAATTCCTCTGTAGTCAGATTCTGAAAATTTATATTCTTGAATCATAGTTCCCATTGCCCCGTCAAGAACTAAAATTCTTTCTTTTAAAATATCATAAATATTAGTCATAAAAATTCTAATTGTTTAATGTTTGAAATTTGGATTTTGAAAATTCCAAAACCCCAAATAAAAATGTAGAATAACACATAAAACCTAAAAGAGTTCCTTTGTAGAATGGCAAGGCCATAACATAACATGCAATTAGACCATTTAAATCTAAAGTATACATTGTTCCAGAGATCCAAACTCCAAAATTGGTTATAATAAAAAACAATAAACTAGACCCAATAGTAGTAATAAACAGATTTTTAAAATTTAATTTTTTAAGAAATAAATAGCCAATAATTATTATTAAAATAAATGAAGCATATTGCCAAATAAAACCAGGGTAAAACCATGTAAAATCAGAGTAAAAAGAATAGATAAAATTATTTAAAATTAAATCACTTAACCACAAAGAAATTATAGGAATTAAAAAAGCATGATATTTATTTTTCAAATAGGCCCCTCCAAATAAAGCCATAGCACCTAATGGAGTAAAATTTGGCATATGAGGAATAATTCTTGAGAAAGAAGCAAATAAAATTAAACATATTATTACAACGTAGGATACATTGAATTTATTCATTTAATAAGAATTAAGGAATAGTGTATAAGTGAGATGTTTCATTTCTGTTTTAGCATTTTTTTTATGAGGGAGCAATCAGTCAAATCTATCCTCAAATCATTACAAATATAATAATTTTTTTTTTCTAATTATTAGACTTAGTTTTATCAAAAACATATTGAATAACTTCATTATGTCGTCTCTTTGATCTAGTACTGCTTCCTGCAGATGGAGAACTATAAAACCTTCTCGATGCAACTCTAAAATCTCTAAACTTGTCTGAATGCAATAATAAGTGACTCCAAGCACCCATGTTTCTAGGTTCTTCCTGGGCCCAAACAATATCATTAGCATTTGAATATTTTTCCAGGACATCATTAATCTCAACTATTGGTAATGGAAACAATTGTTCTAGTCTTACAAGAATAGTATTTTGTATATTATTTTTTTCCATGTGATCATTTAGATCATAATAAAATTTTCCAGAGCAAAATACAAGTCGTTCTATTTTTGAGTTTTCAATTTTACTAATTTCTATTAATGGTGAAAATTTTCCAGATGAAAAATCACTAACACTAGAAACAGCTTTTGGATGTCTTAACAGACTTTTTGGAGTAAAGATTATTAGTGGCTTTCTAAATTTTGTTACCATTTGACGTCTTAATAAATGAAATAGGTTTGATGGAGTAGTACAATTTGCAACATACATATTGTCTTTTGCACATAATTGTAAATACCTCTCCATTCTAGCAGATGAATGTTCAGCACCTTGACCCTCATATCCATGAGGCAACAATAAAACTAAACCATTTTGTAATTTCCACTTGTCTTCAGCAGCCGATAAGTACTGATCAATCATTATTTGGGCACCATTACTAAAGTCACCAAATTGTGCCTCCCATATACTAAGCGTTTGTGGGCTAGTTAAGGAATAGCCATACTCATAACCCATTACACCGTATTCAGACAAATGAGAATTATATATATTAAAACTTCCTTGATTACTATTAATATTGTTTAAAAGACATATTTCTTCTTCAGAGTCCTCTGCTTTTAAAATCGCATGTCTATGTGAAAATGTTCCTCTTTCAACATCCTGACCCGAAATCCTAACGTTGAATCCTTCATTTAGTAGAGATCCATAAGCTAACATTTCACCCATGCCCCAATCTATTTTATCTGTTTCAAAAAACATTTTTGACCTATCATTTATAAGCCGTTGAGTTTTTCTTAAAAATTGTTTGTTTTTTGGAAGTGTTGTGACAACTTTAGCTACTGTATTAAGATTTTCACTAGAAACTTTAGTTTCATAGTCAGTAAGCATCTTATCTTTTTTAACCCTTTTAAACCCTTTCCATTCATAATACA
>Ga0228643_1000788_pt1 | contig 10124 bp, 11 predicted proteins | sample 55DmetaG_FD_190533 | JGI IMG/M metagenome (GOLD analysis project Ga0228643, IMG submission 190533) | Seawater microbial communities from Monterey Bay, California, United States - 55D | ecosystem: Environmental > Aquatic > Marine > Coastal | place: USA: California | collected 2016-11-08
CTGTCACACATACAACAATAAATAGCGTGTCACGATGCCTTTCCTTCCAGTTAGGAAGCACTGAAGCTACCGCAAGAGCCGCAGCAGCACCGCAAATAGAAACTGCACAGGCTGTTAAGAGACTAAACAGATATCTTCTTCCCATCAGCTTGGCAATTAGAACGCTTGTTCCAATGGATAAAATAACCAAAATTGGAACAAACAGCAAGGTGTTAGTCCCAAGACCTGAAATTTGCTCTATCGTCACCCTAAAGCCTAACAAGGCAACTCCAAAACGAAGTATCTTCTTGCTTGAAAACTCAATTCCTGGAGCGCATCTCTCGTCCGTTGAGAGAAAATTAAAGGCTATCCCTATAAGTAGCGCAAACAGCATCACCGGGGCCTTGTAATGAAGACTCAGAAAACCTGCAGCTGCAGCTATAGTGCCGACTACAATGAGGCCAGGAGAAAGGACAGAGAGTCGATTCTGTAAGTTAAGAAGTAGTGAATTCATAAACAACAATATTTTACTTTAATTGAAAAATATAAATCGTAGTATCATGATAGTTTTAATAAGAAGAGGAGTTATATATGAACGTATGCATTGTATCTACCTTTGAAGGTACGACTGAGGACTACATGGACATGTTTAATGCAACCAAAGAAAAAGGTCAGGGCTTTATGCAGGATTATGAGCTAGGCGTTATCAGAGAAGGCAAGGTCATGCTCATGATGCACATTACTGATATGACTAAAATGCAGGAAGTTATGGGCTCAGAGGAAATGCAAGCATGGGATGAAAAGTTTAATTGCGTGGATGAAATCTATGCTCTTGATCAAATGAATTAATGACAGTCCAGCATAAACACCTCATCGTCAGGGCTGAAGTAAATAAACCTCCTACTGATCAGAAATGGGCACACTCCTGGCTGACAGACCTCGTCTCTAAAATTGGCATGCAAATATGTCAAGGCCCCATTACAACTTATCTGGATATGCCGGGGAACAGAGGCTTAACCGGGTTAGTTATTATTGAAACGTCTCACATAGCGCTTCATTGCTGGGATGAATCAGATCCAGGACTGATGCAGCTTGATGTTTACACCTGTGGCAATCTTCAGACTAAGGTAATCTTTGAGGAAATCAAACAGTTTGCTCCTGTAAAGGTTGAGTATAAGTTTTTGGATAGAGAGTACGAGTTAACAGAAATCGAACTATAATTTCTATTTTTTTTAATTTAAGTGTTGCAATGATTAGTCTACTATCCCCTTTAACCTTTAATAGAGGCCCATCCCTTAAGAATCGCTTCATGCTTGCACCCCTGACCAATACTCAGAGCTTTGAGGACGGTAAGCTCTCTGATGAAGAGTTTAGATGGCTTACCATGCGCTCAGAGGGAGGCTTTGGACTGACCATGACTTGTGCGTCACATGTACAAGATATTGGTAAAGGGTTTCCAGGGCAGCTAGGTGTTTACTCAGATGACCACCTAGAAGGTCTAAAGCATCTATCTTCGGAAATTAAAGCAAATGGCAGTGTTTCTATCTGTCAGTTACATCATGCTGGCATGAGATCTCCTGAAGAACTAATTAAACAAAGACCTGTTTGCCCCTCTGACAATGAAAAATTTGGTGCTAGAGGACTTTCAATTGATGAGGTTGAGAACCTTAGAGATGACTTTATTAGAGCAGCAATTCGATCTGAAGAGGCAGGGTTTGATGGCGTTGAACTTCATGGTGCTCACGGATACATCTTGGCACAATTTTTAAGCTCAGAAATTAATAGGCGTGAGGATCAGTACGGGCAAACTTTGAGCAATCGATCAAGACTCCTCTATGAAATTATCGATGGCATCAGAGAAAAGTGTCGCAAAGACTTCATTGTTGGGGTTCGGCTTTCTCCAGAAAGATTTGGATTAAAGCTTGGAGAGATAACCTTTCTTGCTGAAGAGCTCATGACCTCAAACAAGATTGACTTTTTAGATATGTCTCTTTGGGACGTGTTTAAAGAGCCAGAGGAAGAGGAATTTAAGGGCAAGAAATTAATCACTTATTTCACAGAACTTAAGAGAGGCAATACTCGCCTAGGCGTTGCTGGAGCAATAAAAACCCCTCAAGATGCTGAAAAAACTTTGGCGGAAGGTGTTGACTGGATCATGCTCGGAAGAGCGGCCATATTAAACCATAACTTCCCAAAGTTATATGAAGCGAATTCAAGCTTCTTACCTGCTGAAATTCCTGTCACAGAAGAGTATTTAAAAAGCGAAGGTCTTTCAGAAAAGTTTATTCAGTACATTGAAAAATGGGGCTTCACTTGAGAAATTAATAATTTTTGATTAGATGATTAATTAAGTATTGCTCATCTCTTTTATTTAGATATTTGCTATAAACAAACCCTCATATTTGTAACTAACCAATCTTGTTATAATTGCCTATAAATTTTTTAAAAAAATTAATTTATCAAAATGCATAAAATTCGTCCATTAAGAAATGCAAAATCAAATTAAATCTTCAATTTCACTTTATAATTCTGGGCAATTTCAAGAGGCCTTAGCGTTAATAATAGGTCTCATAAAAGAAAGCCCCAGAGAAGCTATACTGCACAATATAAGTGGCGCTTGTTACTCAGCATTGGGGCAGTCAGAAGATGCAATTGATAGCTTCACTAAAGCGGTAGTTATTAAACCAGATTATGCAGAGGCTCATAATAGTCTTGGAGTGTCACTACAATCAACTAAGCAACTCAAAAAGGCCGTTAAAAGCTTCGAGCATGCAATTTCCGCTTCCCCAAATTATGCAGAAGCACATAATAACCTGGGAAATGCATTTAAAACCTTAAACCAATTAGATCAAGCTGCTGCTTGTTATAAAAAATCAATAACTATAAAACCGGGATTTGCAATAGCTCATTTCAACCTGGGATTAATTTTTTATCTTCAAAAAGATTTATTCAATGCTATAAAGTCCTATGAGAAGGCCATTGAAATCAACCCAAATTATTTTGAAGCTCATAACAATCTTGGAGGCGCTCTTCAATATTTTGGAAAAATCAACCTTGCTGTTCAGAGTTACAAAAATGCCATTTCAATTAAGCCTGATTTTTTAGATGCTCAAATTAATTTGGGAGTAATCCTTACCGAACTAGGAAAATTAAGTGAAGCAAAATCCTCTCTAAGAAAAGCTCTCTCTATTGATTCAAATTCGGCTCTAGCTCACAATAGTCTTGGAAATGTCTTAAAGGATCAAGGCAACTTTGATGAAGCTGAAGTTTGCTTCAAAAAAGCAATTGAAATCAATCCAGATTTTACAAATGCTTTCAACAATTTAGGCATTGTCTTATATGCTAAGGGCAATATAGATACCTCATTAGAAAATCTAAAAAAAGCATACTCAATTAATCCAGAATAAAAATTACTGCTAACCGTCATTGGCTCCAAGAGCAACCTAAGTTCTGAAAGTCTCTCAGCTAGTGATCGTTTGTCAACAAACCCTCTCATTCTCAACAGAGAGATAGAGGATAAACTTATTGATATTCTCTATGATATGCACTCTATTGAGCTAGATGAAGTTAGAGATCCTGGTTATGGAAATGCAAAAGGCTCCGACATCAGGAAAAGCTTTTTTGAAAGCGATCATCCTATAGTTAAATTGGTTGAAAAAGATTTAATCAATATAATGAAAGATGCTGTCAATGCAGATATTTATATCGATGAGTCATGGTTTGTCATCTTGGGGGCTGGTGGAGGACTTAATAGTCACAATCATTTATCTTATCTTGATAAAGATTCAACGCTCAATCTAGCCAGTCAAAAATACAGTCTGGTTTATTATGTTTCTTCTGGAGATCAAGATTGCACTGAACCAGGCTTTTTGAAGCTTTATGAGCCCAATGAAGATATACTACCAACCAAAGGCATGGTTTTAATCTTCCCAGCTGATAGGCCCCATTCGGTTATTTATAACGGAACAAAGGATAGAGTTATAATTGGAATTAATTTCTATAGCTTGTAGCTTAATTAAACTGATTAAATAGAACTATTAGTCTTCAAACGCAAAATTTGCTTTTATAGGAATGAGTTGATCTCTGCCTAAAATCATATCTGCAGCTCGAGCAGCTATCATTTGAGTAGGTGCATTTAAGTTTCCAGAAATAATTTGTGGCATGACTGACGCGTCAACAACACGCAGTCTTTCAATTCCTCGAACCTTCATTTGGTCATCAACAACCGACATATCATCATTGCCCATTGCACATGAACAACTCGGGTGATAATCTGTCTCTGCGGCGGATTTAATAAATTCAATAATTTGGGCATCAGACTGTACTTTCGGTCCCGGTATTAGTTCAATCCCCCTGAATTCATCAAAAGCTGGCTGTAAAATGAGTTCTCGAGCTTTTTTGACTCCATTTAGCATTTCAGATAAATCCTCTGGATGTTGCAAGTAATTGAAAGTTATTAATGGCTTATCGAGTGGATTTGCTGACTTCAAAGTGACTTGTCCCCTGCTTCGAGGTCGAAGCTGATCGATATGTATTGCGAAAGCTTGAAGGAGGGATATTTTTTCAGCATTGTATTCAAATCCTACTGGACCAAAGTGATACTGAATGTCTGGATATATTGCATTTAAACTACTTTTTATGAGTCCGCCTGCCTCCCATATGTTTGATGACGCGATCCCCTTTCGAGTAAAGACCCATCTGATGCCAGTTGCTAATTTACGATGAGGCTGATTAACCTTATGAATAGGAAAACTTTTTTTGCATGCGTACTGAAGTATGATGCATGAGTGGTCTTGTAGGTTTTGACCAACACCTGGAAGATCAACGTGAACCTCTATTCCATGCTCTTTTAGGTGTTCTGAAGGACCAATACCTGACAGCATTAGCAGGTGCGGTGAGTTAATCGCACCGCCCGATAGGATTACTTCTTTATTGGCCTCTACTGAGTGAATCTTACCTTTGTGCTGAAAGGTCACTCCGCTGACTGAATGACCCTCAATATTAATTTTCAAGACCTGCGCTCTTGAGAGCAGCGTTATGTTTCCTCTCTCAAGAGCAGGCTTAAGGTGTGCAATTGCAGCACTGCACCGTCTTCCATTTTTTTTTGTGGCATCAAGCCTTGCTATGCCTTCAGGGTTATATCCATTAAGATCCTCTGAATAACCCTGTCCAGACTTAGGCCCCGCCTCTTCAAAGGCATCAAACAAGGGGTTATCGAAAGAGCCTTTTGAAACCCCTAAATTTCCACTACCGCCTCGCCAAAGATTTTCACCACGATCTGATGATTCACCCGACTTAAAATAAGGCAAGCACTGATCATAAGACCAGTCCTTTAATCCAAATTCAGATTGCCATCGATCATAGTCTAATGGGTGGCCTCGCATATACACCATTGAGTTAATCGACGATGAGCCTCCAACCACTTTACCTCGGGGTATAGGTATGTTTCGATTAAAAAGCTCTAGCTCGTCCTGACTGGAATAGTTCCAGTTAATCTTTGGATTTCTGTAGGCTTTATAGACGCCAGCAGGAATATGGATCATCAAATTGTAATCCATTGGACCTGCTTCTAATATCAAGATTTTATTATTCGAATCTTCGCCAAGCTTGTTAGCAAGAACACACCCTGCTGAACCTGCCCCAACGATTAAATAATCATAATTATTCATATAGACTTTTGTTTACAAAATGTAATGTAATAGCTTAATTATCATATGAAAAATTAATTAATAATTGTAAATCTTGAAACGGGGATCTTTATCCTAATTTAACCCATTGCTTGAAGTTTGTAAGGTGTTCTGACTACGCCCATTTCTTCGGCCATTTTTTTAGCTGCGTCCGAGTTAAACATAGCCATCATGCCCGCCGGGTCAAACACGTCCACAACAACAATAGCAGTATGGTCATCCACTTTTCCAACTTTAGCATCTCTTGAGAATTGTAATCTTTGATCTTCTAAAGCATCAAAGCCCTTCTTCCATTCATCGAACGTTCCATTACTTATTTCAATCATAACCATTGTATTCATTATCATCTCCTTAGTTTATTATTAGGGTTTTTAGTCCTTTGCAAACTTAGTATATATTCAGAGTGGTACTGAGGTCAAGTTGGTAGATTTTTTGCCTTTATAGATATAACTACAGTAAGACATCTCAATTTGTTTATACAGTTTTGAACTATAATTCAACAACATACAATTATTATCTTCTTGAAATTTAATTTGGATTTATATGAAAATAGTTATTCATATGGGCCTTCATAAAACGGGCTCAACTTCATTTCAAAACTTTCTAAGCCTGAATAAATTAGTCCTAATGGATGCTGGCATCCTCTATCCCAATATTGACAATAATGAGGAGTCACACTGGATAATTCCAAATCAAATAATTCTCGAAAATTGGACTTATTTAGAGAATTATTTCAAGGAGATTATTTTGATTGCAAATAAAAATAATCTCAAAACTATTTTTATTTCTTCTGAAGACATATCAATTTTACTAACAGAAAGCTATAGAGTAAACAAATTTGAAAATTTAATTACTCGTCTTGGTATTGCAGAAATTGAATGGGTTTGTGTTTTACGTAATCAATGGGATTATTTTAATTCACTATATGCTGAAATGTCAAAACATAAAGTATGTTTGAACTATGCATCTGCTGGAGAGGAAATAATTAATTTTGGTCAGATTTCTATGGGGAATGACAGATTTAGATATCGATTTGCCTTTGATTATGATTATTTTATAGACAAATTCTTGGGAGAAACTAAAGGCTCTTTTTCAGCTATTTCTTATGAAAGTTTTATTTCGAATAAATTTATTGGAAAAGAACTAATAAATACGTATATTGATTCTGATAAAAAAACAAAATTTTGGTTATCTAATCTTATCAAAAGTGAAAAAATAAATTCCCGTCCTGATGCTGATACTATTGAGATTGATTACCTTGCTAATTTTTTAGGCATTTCAATGACAAATGAGATTTTTGAAAACAATCAAAATTCATTTGTTCCCATAATTCAAAACCGTCATGGAATGATTGATTTGGTTTCTAAAGATTTAAATAATAGATTTTTAGAGAGATTTCCAATTGTCAGTAATTTTCTTTAAACTAAATTCATCCTAAACCTTTTATGCTGAGTGCTTTTTAAATAAGCATCTTCTTAACTGTATAGTTCACCAGAGCAATTTAAGACCCTTTGATTCAGTCCAATTTGATAGCGATTTTACGTTTAAATAATTATTTAGTTTTCTTCTATTCGTCTCATAGTGAATACCCCCATGATAACTAGGACCAAGCTGTTTAGCATCCATAGCGGTGCAACAATACTGTCAACATTATTCTCTAGCTGCTCAGGACTAAGAATAGCTAGAAAGGCGAACATAACAAAAGAGACAAGTACTAGAGCCCATGATAGCCAGCTAGGGAAAAGATTCGTTCGTAAATAACCCAATCCAGTTACGGAGTAACCAAGATACATAATTGACCAACCCGTCCATGCAATCGCACCACCGATCAGGGTAGATTCGACACTAATCTCAGCGCTATTGATGGCGTCAGAAACCAGCCCTATACTGAGACCAATGACCATCATAAGTAGACCAGCATCTATATGAGTATTCCTAGAAACATTTCTAGTCATCATAAAAGCCAGCGGAATAGTCACCAATGTATAAGCTGCAATTTTTTCAGTATGTGCCTTACTTAAGAGGCCAGTTTCACCAATTAACATATAAACAACTAGTGAGCCAAGACCTGCAATTATAAATAGAATTCCATTTACTTTTTTATCTGACATTATTTTCCCCTTTTATTAAATAGAATATTAGTCTACATAATAACTGCATTCTTTGATGACTTCACCAAATCTTTGTCTAATTAACTTTTAAACTTCATCGTGTGAAATGGCCTTGATTGTAGAATTACATTTCTTTAAATAGTTAAGGATAAGTTATGAAAAGATTACTACCCGTTGTTCTAATAAGCTTAATGTTTTCATCAATGGCATTTGCAGGGTCATGCCCAATGCTCAAGTCAGAAGTTGAAAGTAAAATTGCTGCATTAGACCAAACACAACACGCGACATTAATCAGTATTGCACTCATGCTTCATGAGGAAGGTGTTAAAGCACACGACTCTGGAGATCACGGAATGTCAGAAGAGCTTCTCAATGGGGCACTCAGACTCTTGGATGTCTAAAACTTTATTGATTCATCAAATGCGCCTTAGATTTCTAGGGCGCTCAAATTCATAATTATTTTTCAGGCGTCTTTTTGTTAGCCTGTATTTCCCAAAGTCTTGCATATTGACCGTTGAGATTAAGTAGCTCCTGGTGTTTACCTTGCTCTGCAATGACTCCGTTATCAAGCACAATAATTTGATCGGCATCAACAATGGTGGAAAGGCGATGAGCAATCACCAGGGTAGAGTGCTTATGAGCCAAACTCACCAGTGCCTTTTGGACCATTTTCTCAGAGTATGAATCGAGAGCAGATGTAGCTTCATCAAAAATCAGTATTTGCGGGTTTTTTAATAAGACTCTCGCAATAGCAAGCCGCTGTTTTTCTCCGCCTGAGAGCTTTAATCCTCTCTCACCGACTAGCGTTTCGTAGCCTTGAGGCAAAGAGTCTATAAAACTATCTATAAAACTAAGCTTGGCTGCCCTCTTCACTTCTGCTTCAGTAGCGCCAGCGCTTCCATAAGCTATGTTGTAGTATATGGTTTCATTAAACATAACTGGGTCCTGAGGAACCACACCCATAGCGCCTCTAACTGAGTCTTGTGTAAATAATTTAATGTCTTGCTGGTCAATGCTTATTTCACCATTTGAAAGATCATAAAACCGAAACAACAGTTTAGCAAGCGTTGATTTGCCAGCACCTGAGGCACCAACAATCGCTATTTTTTGTCCAGGCTTAAGATCAAAGCTGATGTTTTTTAAAACCTCATTCTTTCCAGGATAGGCGAAAGTGACGTTGTTAAATTTAACCTCGCCTTGAGCAACAATAAGATCTTTGGCATTCTCAATATCCGTGACCTTAGAGGAGCGCTCTAGCAGGTCAAACATGTTATTCATATCGATGAAGTTGTGTTTGATCTGACGATAAATGATGCCTAAACCGCCGAGTGGAATAAAGAGCTGAAGGAGGAGCGCTTGAATCATGATGAGATCACCCAAGCTCAGAGCCTTATTTACGACACCTTGCGCCGCCATAATTAAGATAATAGTCACTCCGATAGCAATGACCGCGCCTTGAACAAAATTAAGCGCCGTCATTGAAGTAAAGCTTTTAGTGGCTAGGTTCTCCCAGCGCTGCATCGTTTCACCATAACGATCGACTTCAAATTTTTCTTGATTAAAGTATTTGACTGTCTCGTAATTTATCAGGCTGTCCACAGCGTTGGTATTGGCCTCAGACTGCATATCATTCATTTGGTAGCGATACTTCATACGCCAAGTGGTAATGGCAAATGTGAGTGCAACATAAAAGAGCACAGTCAACAGAGAGACGCCTGCAAAAAGAAGATTATAATTGAGCCATAAAATGCCAATAACGAGACAAATCTCAAACAATGAAGGCAGAATATTAAAAACAAAAATAGACAGCAAGGTAGATACGCTCTGTGTCCCTCTATCAATATCACGAGTAATGCCTCCGATACGACGATCTAGATGAAAGGATAAATCCAAAGTATGTAAATGCTTAAAGACGCCCAGTGCAATCAAATTCATTGCGTGGTAACGCACCTTAGCAAAAATGGCATCACGGAGCTCATTAAACAGAGAACTGGCAAGTCTTAAAAGACCATAAGCAAGCAGCATACCAAGCGGCAATATCAGGACTAAATTGGTTTGATCAAGGCTATCCACAATCTCTTTTAAAGCAAGAGGAACAGCCACATTCGCTAGTTTTGCTAGCATTAAAAAACTAACCGCCCAAATAACGCGTGCTCGCATTTTTATAAGGTATGGCAAAAGCTTCTTTAAGACCTTAATGTCTCTGGTTTTAAAGTCGTAAGCTATAGTTTGATTGCTCTTTGATTTCATTAAGTTTTGCTGAAGATTAATGAAGCTTTATTGAAAGTTGAAAAGTATAAAGTAACCCCTACTAACTTATGAAACTTTATTTGTAATACTGAATTAC
>Ga0228643_1000830_pt1 | contig 9810 bp, 13 predicted proteins | sample 55DmetaG_FD_190533 | JGI IMG/M metagenome (GOLD analysis project Ga0228643, IMG submission 190533) | Seawater microbial communities from Monterey Bay, California, United States - 55D | ecosystem: Environmental > Aquatic > Marine > Coastal | place: USA: California | collected 2016-11-08
TGTATTTTCATCAGTATCTGCATTAAAATCACCACCTGCACAATACCCCCACTGTATGACTGTACTTGTTGTAGCATTAGCCCCTAAATTTTGACCTAAATCAGACAATCTTTCATATTTGATATGGGAAAATGGTAGCTGTATATCATATTTAGTCCCTCTATCAACGGTATATTCCCCTGTAGTTTGATTTTTAGTGCCCTCTCTAACATTAAATTCAGCATCACCAAAAACCTCATTGAATTGCTCAAAGTGATTTTCCATTAAAACCGTTTTAGTGTCTTGATAGTTGAAATTAATATCCGTGAATGGTAGAACAGAATCCACACTATGTTGAGATGCATCCACATATTTTTCTATCTCTATAAGCCCACCTAATTTATTGTTTACAGCATCAGCATAATAATTATCAAGGGTATCTACATATATTGTAGGTCTATCATTTAGATTGTAGTCACTGTCATCTTCGTCATCAATATAATATGCGGTTAAATTAAACATCTTAAATAAACCCGTGAGAAAGTCTATAACTTTCATTTTAGGAAAACGATTTTCCATTAATATTTCCGCAGTAGTTGTTTGTCCTGCTGAACCAGTGGCTGAATAATTATATGTGAATGACTGACCAGTTATAGAACTTGTAAATATGATATCTAAATCTGCAGCAGTTATTGAGAATTCGCTTTCGGACTGTATCTCAATTTCCATTACAATGTCTCCAGTATAATCTATATCATTCAAATCAAAATCAAAAACAGAGTCCCCTAAACCTGCCTCAACCTTTTCATTACCTCTAGTTTTGTCTCTGAATATTACTTTATACGGAACACCTTGATTAGACACAGTCAAGTCTAATGAAAAACTATGAGACCCAAAAGTACTGCCTAGAGTAATTTCACTGCCATCAAAATTAGCACTAGCTAAAGGAGTCCCTGTAGTTGTATATCCAGTTAGTTTATGAGTGAATAAGTATCCCTCATCATCATCCAGGTCATTAAATTCACCCTTCTTACTATTTATCCACAAATAAAGATTATCAAATGCAGGTGAATCAAAAAAGTCTCTAGTGAATGATAAATTATATTTCGACTCTATGGCTTCTATTATATGTATAGCCCTTATAGCAGGTTTTAAATCCGTATACTCTAATCCTCTAGTCCTATCTAGTGATGATGGTAGATTTGATTCATCACAATATAAATTACCAGATGAATTGTAAAAGCCATAAGCTGCCATCTCTGAAGCAGTGTCTGAGTTAAAGAACAATCTCTTTTTAGATGTTATTAATGGATAAATAACTGAATTGGTTTGGCTGTTTAGATTTAAACCCGTTACGAAACCTGCTCTTACATTAGCCTCAGAATATTCGTGATTGTAATTAGATAAGTAATCTAAATCCGTCAATTCATCATCACCTAATAAGTCCTTTAATGATACTGTATTCCCGTAGAAGATAATTTCATAAGCATACGCTTTATTATTCCTCATCTTAACACTGTTCAAGAATATCTTACCCTCTCTGAACGGTGCGTAGTTTATGTGTATCTTAGCTTTTTTCTTTTTCCTAGCGTCAAAAGCATTGCCAGTGATATTATAGTTATAGAAGTGTCTAAATATCTTGTTATTGGTTTCAGATGCAGGTACAGTGAAAGGCATAGAGAAGTCAGTGAATACTTTACCGATATCTTTAACATCTTGTATTGTTGATGTCAGTTGTACTGTCTCATTATCAAACATATCAACTAGTGGATAATCACCATTATTATCCTCAATATATAACTGAAGTCTCTGCATTATCTAACTGAGTTTAATTCACTAAAAGCGTAATCAAACCTTACAGTGAAGTTCAATAACTTATCATATCGATCATCTTTATAATCTATAGTATTGTCTGTAGGTGTTACCGGATAAACTTTATTGTCTTCGTGAATCCATACATATTCAGACTGCATCATTTGTTGAATAACTTCATTATAGTCACTACACAAGAATCCTGTGTTTAAGACTAAGGATTTCTCTGACTCTACATTGTGAGTTTTATCTGTAGGTGAATATGTAGGGTAGAATTTACTAGTCGCAGTTGATTGTATTGTATTTATCTTATACTGCTCCCTAGTTACATTAGCACTCTCTTTTCTTCTACCAAAGAACCATATATCTTGTAATACACCAAACTTATTTAAGAAAGTAACCTTGTACGGTGTGTTTTTACATTCATCTATATAAGTTACAGAAAGAGTAATTGTTCTGTTATCTTCTGTTGTTATAATTACAGTATCTGAATTTATAGGAGCATTAATGCCTGATGTTATGCCATTAGCAGTACTACTCATTAAAGAAGTTGCATCTGCTTTAATTAATGTAGTATCTGCTCTATAGTCTGTTGTGTCAGCAGTTAATTCAGTAATTGTTTTTCCAAATGTTAAAGTTCCTGTTGATACAGTCCCTTCAAAGAATTCAACACTATATAATTCATTCTCTTTGTATAATGGTACTCTAACTTTCTCCCCCTTTTTCCAATAAATACAAGTATTTGATTGCTGTAAGGGTGTGGTAAGTTGAGGGTTTATTTCATCTTCAAAATAACCATATCCGTGATTTACAAGTCTAGTTCCTTTATTTATTGTTGATGAAGAATCATCAAAAGTATTTGTTATTTCCCAAGACGCCCATTTAGATAAACTTGCCTTATCATAGTTTCCACTAAAAGATATCTCAACATAGTCCTTTATCAGTTCTGATATTTCAAATAATATAGTTTCTTCGCCAGGTATTATGGATTTGGTTATAGTATATTCAGGGTCTCCTGAATAAGAATTTATCAAACCATCATATATCCAAAGTTTTAATGTTGCAGAAGTTAATGTTGCCATAATTATATTTTATATCCTAAACTTTGTAGTGCATCTATTGTTACCTGATGATAATATGCTGAATTTTGTGCCGGTAATACATTTCTCACAAAAATAACTTCAGAGCGGTCTGAAAGCCCATTGCTGCCATCAAAACCATTAGCCCCAGTAGAAATATTATCTATAAAGTGTGAAAACTGCATCCAACTATCATATGGGGGTCCACCTTTTTCTTTTTCTATACAAAATATAATAAATAGATGTTCTCCAAAAGTAGTCTTACTATCTAATTTATTTCTGAAATTTGATAAATCCGTTGTATAAGCTCCTGTTTTTGTATTATCACCTACATCACTATTATGATAACTAGATGCTGCTTCATCTATAAAAGTTAAATGCACTAGCTTTGTGGCTGTAGGAGATATCGCATCATTTGTAGCCCAGTTTAAAAATCTTTCATTATAGTTTTGCTCATATATAACTCTTTCGTTATACAATGCAGTATCATTATCATAATATTGTAAGAATGAATTTTTAAGTTCATTTTCGGTCATTTTAGCTATCTCATCTATTTCACCGCTTCTTCCTAAATATCCTAAAGACCCTGAATTGTCTAGCCAAAATTTAAATTCAGTTAATGTATCTACTGTTTGTTCTGGTTTTCCTAGATCAAAACTTTGCCCTCCTTTTTCAGCAGTACCAGTACATATAGCAGCAGATACAGTATCTTCTTGAGCAGATGCTAATTGTGTTTCTCCATTAGCTAATACAACTGTTTGAGCCACTCCATTTACATCTGTGTAGGTAAATGTAGTATCACCTGTCGTACAAGTACCTGTAAGTGTATAGTAAAATGTTTCTGTAGCTTCTACATCTGGGCAATTTAATCTAAAACTAAAACTATCATTAGGAACAAATGCCTCAGCAGTCAATACAACTTCTGTTGGAGTTGCTGCTGTTTTATTTATAGTTAATGTTGTAGGTTGCTTTTTATTGGTTGGATATGCAGTATTATTTGGTGATGGAATTGGGTCTGTAATAGTATAATTAGAATCTCCTATATATCCTGTGGTATTTGTAGTATTATTCCAAGTAATATTAAATTTAACAGGTGAATCCTGTTGTGAACCACCATCCATAAATTCAATCTCTACTTCTCCAACTTTATCTCCAACACCTACTAAATTATAAGTTTTAGTTCCTACGAAAGAAGCCTGATTTATAATATCACCACAATTTACTTCTATATCTGTGTTTGTAATTTGTTCAGGTACTTCTTGCCAGTTAATAGTTATTTGTGCCAATCCTACATCTCCATCATCATCTGTAACTGCTACATTGTATATTTTAGGTTCAACTGTAGTATTTGTAACGTCTATAGATACTGTTGTCTCTGGTGATGATGTGCCACCCCATAAATAACTCACTATAGTCCCATCACTATCTGTAGCTACCGCAGTTAAAGTAATTGTATCGCCAACATAAGGTGTTGTATTACTAGCAGTAATAGTTACCGTAGGTGGTATATTAGTTGGTGGGTCTGGAACCTCAGGTGTTTCTGGTACTTCAGGTGCTGTAGGGTTTGCCTCAATATAGTATGGACTCCTAGTATTTATTCTAACATCACTCATTTAACTTCCTTTATAATATAACTGCGTTTTACTAAAGTGTAACCTTAACTCTTCTTAGCTGAAGGAGTGGCCTCGTGTATTTCTTCTTGTATTTGTTTTTGATATGCTTCGGTAAGTTCTTTTGTTATACTTGGTTCAAATCGATCTATAACTCCATCTATGAATCTAACTGGCTTTATACCATTTTCTTTTATAGACCTACCTATTATAAATGTGAGATCTCTTATGGTTAATGGTTTTTTGCTTGATGTTTTTTGGGGTTTAATGCCTTTTCTCTCAATCCAATCTCGTAAGTTAAGCATTGGCGGTTTACCTGGCATTTTACCAGGATTTCTTCCGTAATTAACATTGATACCGTATTCATTCATATAGATACCAAAACCATCCCGACCTTTTAGTTTCCTACCAACAATACTCTTCTCCAAGTCACTACCAGGCTTATTTAACTCCCTCTTTAATTCAGCGACTAGTATCTTCTTGTATTTATCAAGAACCTTTGTTGTATACTTTTTCTTAGCCATTAACAAATAGTGTGTTCGTTATTAGCCATCTCAATATCTATTGTGGCTGCCCAACCGGCTAACTGATTCTCAAAGTTATCTATAAATGGTGAAGCGGTTATATCAGTGTTTATTTGTAATTTATCACTAAACAGCTCACCCCTCCTCAACTCTTGCTGTATGTCATTTACAACTTGTAATTGAGTGTTTAATATATCTTGTAGATTGTCATTACCGTAGATGAGGTCTTCATCAGTTAGATCATTAGTCTTATCAACTACATCTAAGCAAAATACTTGTATGGTAGCGGTTATGATATGTGGTGAGAATACGACATCCCCCATTGATATATGGGATAGTGGATAGATAGTTGTTTTGTCCAAATCAACCTCCAATATATCCCCGAAGGTGACTGTATTAGTAATTCCATTCTCTTTGAGTTTGTCGTTTAGCTTTTGTATTACGGTGTATACTTGTCTCATTTAGTCTTTTGTTTTATCATTTTAGCCTCTAAGTCATTCTTCTCCTTCTCAAACTCTAACCAGGTTAGACATTCGGAAGCTGATAGTTTTGTAATCTCTTTAAATTTTGTGACATCTCCTCTAGCGATTGCGTATATTGATTGATACCATCCCCATTTTGCTCCAAATCCTTTATTAGTTCCGGGTCCTTCTTCAACTTCTGCGTCAAAGAGTCCAGTAAATAACTCGACAAAACGTTCCCTAAACGATAAAAAAAAACAACTGAACCTAAAGCTACATTTACCGGAGCATCCTTCATTACCTCAGCATACTTATCTGAACCTTCATAGTCCTCTATCAAATACAAATCCCCTTTACGGAATGTTATTGGTCTATATAGCACAGCCATTGCCTTATGTATCTCCTGCCAATCACCTATATAATTATCTAAGTCAATAAACTCACCTAGACTAATATCATCTAGCTTAGGGATGAACCCGAAGGTAACGGAGTTACCCTGAGGATCTGTTAATGTAAAGTCCCTTTGCAGTGGAGTATCCTCCTTAAATATCTCTACAATGTGGTTTATGATAAATGAAAACTCTGCTAGTGGTAACTTATAAGCCTCCTTCATTGTCACCCCACAGAATATCTCCAATACCTTTAGATTAATAAACTCTGTATCTTCAGCATCTTCATTACCTTCCATAACTTTTAGATACTTCTGATACTGCTGTAGTGTGATAGCGGATAATTCTTTGGGTACTTCTAAAGTAAACTTTTGACTCATACCTATATAACTAAACAATAACTGTTCTGTACTAGAATGCAAAATAAAACACTTTGTAAATATTCAGTTATATCTATAGATAATCAATAGGGGCTCCTACAGAGACCCTTAAACTATTAACTAGACCTTAGATTATCACAACGCTTTTATTCAGAGAAGGGTAAATACATTCTTTTTTCAAATCATCCTTTTTATTTCCAATCTACTTTATTATATTTGTAATAACAATGTCTGTTTCATTGTTATAATGGTTTTTAGTTATTTGCAAAGCCTCCTGTTTAGACCTTTTCAGGGGGCTTGATTTTTTAAAACCTGATACCTCACACCCCGCCATCTTCATTTTACGTTGATTTTCTAAAACTGCATACCTCACCACCCATACGATTCATTTTACGTCGTTTTAAGGCATCTTCTCGGGTTGTTGCATATAATACCCCCCAGGATTAGAGAGAGTCCGTTAGAGGGGCTGAAATTAAGAGGGTCGGCATCACTCTATAAAATACTTACATTCATTCTCAATTCATTACTAAAATATAGCTACAAAAAAACCGCCCTATAAAAATTAATTTACAAGGCGGTCAAACAAAAACCAAATAAAAAAAAGTATTGTTATTCTTTAGTGTTTAGTTTATCGAATTGGTCAAATGATATCCTTTTACTAAAGCCATTTTGATTTGATATAAAGTACTTATTGTCTAATTCAACGGTATAAAAACACTGACTAAGTTTTTTAATATACTTCATTTTCTTTTTGTTTATAATTACTGTAACTATTTGCGAAAGCTGTCAAACAAAATAACGGGAATTCGTGATAATTGTTTGGGGTTTCGTTTGTTTCAATTATTTTGTCGATAGTTTCTTTTAAATATATTTCGTGATTTTGTTTTAATTCATCTTTGTAAACTTCAAAGAATTTGTAAAATTCATAACAAACAGCCCAAACATTTTCGGGGGTTTGGTTAAACTCTTTTTTATTCCCTTCATTTAATAAGGCTTTTATTAAATTAATATTATCTAATTTTATTTGATTTTTCATTTTAGTATTTGTTTAAGGTTCCAAATTTATTGTATCTGTTATCAAGTGAAAGGAATAGTTTTTCGTTTTTACTTTCCCTTTTATCTTTTATATAATTTATGTATTCTTTATCAATTATAATATTCATTTTATTAGTTTTTAATTAGTGAAAGATTAGACCTACTTTATTTGTAGGGTTAAACCATTTAGTAGCAAATAAGTCTATTTTAGAAGCATTTTTATAGCCTAATTTATTAAGACTTTCAATGCTATCAAAAATCTTTGTATGCCTATCTTTTGACTTATCTATTAGGTTGACTTGTTTACCAGAATCGGAAAAAATAAAGTCAAAGTTTCTGGGGATCTCCTGGAGCTCTTTAATAAACTTAATACTATTGGTATAGGAATAAAATTTAACTTTTGGGTTTTCCTTTGCAATAGTCAACCATTTATCCAAATAGGCTTTTGAGTAATAATCTCCGCTATCGTGCACCCTAATGAAATCGGGTTTTTTCTTTTGTATCTCTTTATTCATTAAGTCTACAAAATTAGGTTCCTTTGTTAATTGATATTTTTTCTCCATTCCATTACGCACACTAGGGAAGCGTTTGTAGTTACCCTTTTGAGCATAACAGAATTTTATACATTTATCCGCAAAGGGACAAGTAACTTTACCCGTTTGACTTTTATAAGCGGGGATACTGAAATTAAATACTCTTTTATTTAATTTATCCCCCGTCTCTTTTATTTTGGTATTTTGTGTTAATAGGTTCATTTGTTTTCGTTTTTAGTTATTTCTATCACCTCTTCAATAATATGGCTGTTATCACTTTCTAAAATTGTATTAACTAAAAAAGTAATTTCTTCAATGGGGCAACTGCATTGAGTTAATAGCCAATTTGCATAAAGTTCAGCATCTTTTATAGTTACTTTCATCTTGATAGGGTTTTTAAAATTCTGTAATAGTATTCTTCTATACATTCTCTAAATTCCATTTTTATTTTACTGTTTTCTAAGATGAATTTTTCAGCTTTTATTTGCTCTTTACTGCCATAATAAAAACTATTACTTTGCAATTTTATCATTTCTTTTTTTATAAATTCTCTAAATATCATCTTGAAAGGGTTTTATTAATTCTGTCTATTTCTTCAATGCTTTCATCGATTATTAAGTCATTAATAAAGTATTTTTGATTCTTAATCTTTACCCATATTAAGGAGTTTAAATTTAGAAATCTTTTAGCCTTATTAATATCGTCAACTTTGCGAGATAGTGCAACATCTAGAACGGGTAGTAAACCTTTGCTAATAGGGTTAAAACTTAGTCCTATTCCTTTATTTCCTTTTGTTACATTGGTTCGAGCATTTATGATACGTCTTGAACCGTCTTTTTTGATAAATTCAGCGGTGAAGATTTTACCGCTAGTCATTTCATTAATTAAATTTTGATAAGTCATTTTAATAGTTTTTAATAGTTAATAATTAAAGCCCCCACGAAGCGGAATTAAAACCGCCTTGAATGATGCCGTGATAAAGTACTAAAGCCAATAAAGCTAAAATAGGTAAAGCGATTAAAATCTTTGTCGCTTTGTCTAAAATTGAAATGAATTTTGTTTCCATTGTTATTTGTTTTAATAGTTATTAATATTCAAATGTAGTAAAAATATCTTAGTAATTAACAAAAATGTAAAAAACTTTTATTCATATATAATTAAGGTACGCACGCGAATAATAAAAACTTTTTTACTGTGCAAGCCTTAACACAGTTTTTTTTGGTTCAATAGTTTCCAAAGTTTACCAAATGAAAACTCAAAAAATATCAACCTTGATTGTATCAACAACATTTGTAGTGACAACATTTGTAGTGACAACATTTGTAGGTACAACAGTGAGAACCGAACCTACTGCGTTTAAGAACCTACTGCGTTTAAGAAGGTACTGCGTTCAAGAGGGTATTGCGTTTAAGAACCTACTATGTTTAAGAACCTACTGCGTTTAATAGAATTTTTTGACAGAGGGAAAAAAATTATCGGATAACATAACTCCCTTTGTTTGCATTAGCAAGGAAGTATTGAGCTGCATAACGTAGGCTATCCATATGGTGATTCCATTTATCTATTGGCCTTTCATTCCTACTGTGCCATACATAGTTATTGAGTTCCTTTATAAGTTCTAAGGAATCTGGGTCAATAATCAAATCAAAGTCTTGTATTAATGCTATACCGGTTAAGATACTACCCTGCCTCTTTATTGCAGGCTTGACATTACAATATACCTTGAGTTCCTGGAGCAATCTAGGCTCTGCTGAATCACAGATAATAAGTTCATCTTGGGTATATCTTCTATTCATCTCCCCTATCTCTTTTGTAGATAACCCAACCTTACAGTACATTGTCTTTAACCACATCTTCTTCCTATCCTTATCAATAGATACCTTCAGGAGTACCGTGGGGTCTACAGAGAACCCAAAGTCTTGCCCATATATATAAGGGGCATATTCATTAAATGGTCCAATAGTCCAACGAGTGAATACAACACCATCAGCTTTATCCAACCAACCAC
>Ga0228643_1000839_pt1 | contig 9760 bp, 10 predicted proteins | sample 55DmetaG_FD_190533 | JGI IMG/M metagenome (GOLD analysis project Ga0228643, IMG submission 190533) | Seawater microbial communities from Monterey Bay, California, United States - 55D | ecosystem: Environmental > Aquatic > Marine > Coastal | place: USA: California | collected 2016-11-08
GTTTTCTTTCAAAGTGCGATAAACGCTGTGATCAAAGAAAAGATGCAGGGTGAAGCCGTCTTGGCGCAGTTCATCGGTAAAGCGTTTCAACGCGATCAAATCCCATTTAGCGAGGCCCAAAAGGTTATTCCCATCTATCGCAAGATTGGTGACAGGGCTAGGAGGCGCTACAGGGGCGGATGGCGGCTCAACCTCTAAACCTTGGCGGATTTTTCGATAGCCCCGATGCATGAGAAAAAAGGAAAATGCATAGACCACTAAGACCACAATTTTATCTGGATCGGTATATAAAAGCAGACATAAAGAAATGGTTACGGTGCCCCAAAGCGCATTTTCACCAAAGTAGAACCCAAATCCAATCAGAGCCAAGCTGATGATAAGAGGGTAATTATAAATCACAACGTCCAGCCAGCTCATGGGGTGACCAAGTTTCCTTTTCAATACCTACGCTTACCATTTCAGCCGTGCCCAAGGTTGTAAATTGGCAAATTGCTTTTTACCTCTTCAATCGTTTTGAAAGTGGGTTTTAATCGCCTGTAGCGAAAGCCACTGGCCCTGTTCAGCGATAACCGAGAGACTGTTTTGTGTAGGCTGTAGCTTGCCAAAGCGAGGTTTAGCTTTTTGCAGGCTGCGGGCTTTGAAAAAGAGGGAGAGGCCATCAGCCTACCACCGCATAGCAAAGCTTTTTTGAAGGCGCGCCTAGGATAGAGGCACGATCACGCCCAGCTTGCCTTTCAGGCGACCGCTTTGAGAGAGGGTTTTGCCGTCAGGCCCAGGGCAAGGCAAATATCGCGCGTCAGTTCTGGTCGATTAAGCGTGTAGAAATGCAAAGTATCGACGCCTTCCGAGCGCAAGGTATCGCAAAGCTCGGTACCGATCGCGGTGGATAATAAATCATGCCGGCCATCGCGCGTGGCGCGCTCAAAGGCTTCTTCTAGCCATAACGGCACGCTGACGCCGCATTTCTTTGCGAAGTTGCGGGTTTTTGTCCAGTTTTCGATGGGTAAAATGCCCGGAATTATAGGGGCGTCGATCCCAGATTTCACGCAAGCATCGCGAAAGCGCAGAAAGTCATCCGCTTCAAAGAAGAATTGCGTGATCGCTTCATCAGCGCCTGCTTCAAATTTGCGCTTCAACCAATCAAGATCGGCAGCTTGGCTTCTGCTTTCGGGGTGCCCTTGAGGATAGGCCGCGGCTCTTATTTTGAAACCGCCCAGATTTTTCAGAGCAGCGATCATCTCGCAACTTGTCTGATAGCCCAAAGGGTGGGGGCGAAACGCGCCGCCATGATCAGGCGCCGGATCGCCTCGCAGAGCAACGATATCTTTCAACCCCTTTGCCGCAAGACTCCTTACCAAATTCAAGGTGCTTTCAGCGCTCATATCCACGCAGGTTAAATGCGCGGCCACTGTCAGATCTTTATGTTCTAAAAGCGTTTCCACCAAATCTTGCGTCAGGGCGCGCGGTTTATTTCCGGTTCCATAAGTGATTGAGATAAATTTCGGTTGAAACCCTTCCAGCGCGTTGATCGTGTTCCAAAGGCGAAACGAGTCTTTCAAAGAGGCTGGAGGAAAAAATTCAAATGATATTTCAGGCGTGCTCATGCGGGTTCCTTCTTGCTTGCATCTCTCATCAACGATCCTTAAACTTGAATCAAGTTCATAAAATTCACTAATATTATGAGTTCCATATGAAGATGCACATTGAGTTTCGCCATTTAAGAACGATAAAGGCGATAGAAGAGGCCGGTGGTTTGGCCAAAGCCGCGGATATGCTGCATATAACCCAATCCGCTCTAAGCCATCAGATCAAGGGTTTAGAAGATCAGGCCGGGGTTGAATTATTCGTGCGGCGTTCAAAACCGATGCGTTTATCCGCAGCGGGTCAACGCTTGTTGCGCACGGCCAACAAGATTTTGCCCGAGATCGACGCCTTGCAGGCAGAATTTGCCAGTTTGCGGGGCGGGCGCGCAGGGCGGTTGCATATTGCGATTGAATGCCATGCCTGTTTTGAATGGCTGTTTCCGGTCTTAGAGTCTTTTCGGAAAAACTGGGGCGATGTTGATGTTGATATTCGGCCTGGCTTGGCATTTGATGCCTTGCCGGCGCTGCAAAAAGAAGATGTTGATCTTGTTGTGTCTTCCGATCCCGATGACCTTCCGGGAATTGAATTTGTGCCATTATTTGATTACGCGCCCGTCTTTGTGGCGGCGCGATCGCATCCTTTGGCAAAAAAACCTTTTATTGAGGCGAAGGATTTTGCAGAGCAAACCTTGATCACCTATCCTGTTGAACGCAGCCGCTTGGACCTGTTCAGTCAATTATTAATCCCTGCGAAAGTCGAACCCAAAGCCATTCGACAGGCAGAGCTGACAGCGGTTATTCTTTTGTTGGTTGCTTCAAATCGTGGGGTTGCGGTTTTGCCAGATTGGGTAGTGCGCGAGGTCCAGTATAATTCGGATTATGTCACGCGGCCGCTGACCGAAAGTGGGATAACCCGCCGCCTTTACGCAGCCGTGCGCACGCCCGATTTGCAAAAGCCTTTCTTCGCCGACCTTATCGATTTGGCCGGAAAAGAAGCGCGGCGGCTTCAAAGCACCTAATCCCGCATAGGAACGGGGCTTGGCGTTTCGTTTATAAAGGCTTCAACTCTGACGCCATTTGGCGTCCGTCACGTCCTTCTTGCAGTTCAAAGCTGATCTTTTGATTATCAGCCAATCCGGTTAAGCCCGATTGCTCCAACGCAGAAATATGAACGAAAACGTCTTTTCCGCCATCGTCAGGTGCAATGAAGCCGTAGCCTTTTGTGGTATTAAACCATTTCACGGTACCATTCGGCATGCCCCGTGTCTCCTTCTAAAGTTTGCCCCTATGCGGGGGTGTTCGTTCCGCCAGTTTGGCGGCTTCTCAAGCGACAACGGTTTCTGTGTCGCTTTAAGACATGATAAATTGGAACGGAGCTGCTTTAAAAATCAAGAAAAACCTGTTCATTTACGAAAACTTCTGCGAAATTTCGCTGAAAAAGGCGTTGAAATGAGAATATTCGGTTTAAAAAACTGCGATACTTGCCGAAAAGCAGTTAAGTTATTGGATGGCTATAGGTTTTTTGATGTGCGTGTCGATTTGATTCCTGACGAAATTCTAGACGCTGCTTTGCAAGAATTTGGCGATGATTTGGTCAATAAAAAATCTACAACCTGGCGTAACTTATCGTCGGACGAGCGGGCAATGCCACCGCGCGATTTGTTACGCCTTCACCCCGCAGTGATGAAGCGCCCCCTAATTGAGACACACGAGCAGAAACTTTACCTCAGTTGGAGCGCGAAAACGCAAGCTGCGTTGCTTTAAACCTTGCGTGAGCTTAGCCACTGGTCAAGCGAAAGAACTCCGCCTCCGTGTCTGACGAGATAGAACAACACAAACAGCCAAAGCAGCCTTTGGTCCATAATCACAGAAGAAGAACTGCGGTCAAACCATTTGCCCAAAGTGGTGGGATCCTCAAGCACCCCGTGACCAAATAGATCAGTTGCGGTTTGTACGGCTATGAAGGCAATCATGCCCAACGCGGCATATCGGGTGAGCAGGCCGATTGTAATCATCAGTGGAATGAGGAATTCTGACAGAACACCTATTAAAACGACCAGGTCGTGAAATAGGCCAAACTGGCTAGGATCATAGCCAAAGGCTTCCATTTGTTTTGGGAAGATTTGAACATATGCGCCAGCTGATGGGTGGAACAGCCCCAGTAACCCCGCACCGAGTTTGCTGAGGCCTGATGCCCAAAAATAAACCAAAAGCACCGCCGCAAATACAAATCTTGCCAATAAGCACAGATCGGGTACTTTCGCTGCCAGCCTGCCTGCAAAAGAGTTCATAATTTGAATAAGTTGGATCATGATGCTGCCCTAAAATGTGATGTCGTGAACGGAGTTTGCGTTTACAAGAAACTGCAGTCCCGCCTTGAGCGTAAATGCTGGGCCGCTGGTTTTTCCGATATTGCATGCGGTTTGAAATGTATGACCTGCAGCCAACGCGTCTAAAAACTTTATGAGTTCTTCTGGAACCGTTGTGATCTGGGGATCAAACTCAGGGCGCGTAACAAGGATCGCGCTTGCGCTGCTAAGCCGCTTTGGATGCCGCGTTGGTGCGCCTGACTGGGCTTTGCGGTAAATGGTGCCTAGCGGCCAATATGTCGGGATGATGAAACAGGCTGCGTCAAACTGACAGCATGCCGTTAAAAGATCTGTATCTTGGTGCTTAAGAAGGTTTTCCCAATTATATAGGGCGCAGTCGCGCGCATGATAAGATAACCTTATATGTTGTTCGAGCCTGGCCAAATCAGGTAGGTATCCCAACTCAGAAAGGGCAGGTATTTTTTGTAAAAATTTCGAAAACCCCACGCCATATTTATACAAAAGAGATGAGGTTGGTTTTTCTTTACTGGCGTATAAGCGCGCCAATGAATAAAAATTCTTCGGGCCAAGAACGGCTCTTGTTTTCGGGAAGTTGCTTTCCAAAGTGGCAATTAAGCCATGGGCTATGGTGTTTCGGTAGATGTTCAACCCGCTGGTAGCAGGGAGGTGCTTGCCGGTTTTCAAATTCGCTGGGCAAGGCTGACCGGGGTTGGAAAAAGCGATGAAAAGCTCTTTTTGTGTCATTGAGACTGGCATCTTTGCTGTTCCAAAAGACAGGCAGCTTGCATCACTTCACTGTTTAGAACGGACCAATCAGGCACATCTGTATCCCATTCGATCAAGCTTGCCTTTGGACCTGTACGTTTCAAAACATCTTTATAAAGCGTCCAAACTGTATCTGCTACTGGCGCGGCATGAGAATCGATCAACAAAAGTTCGCCCTGTTCCAAAACATCTGTTGAATGTCCGCCCAAATGAATTTCACCAATGGCGGTGCAATTCAGCTCATCGATATAGGCTTCAGCTGACATGTTTAGATTGTGGCATGAGATAAATATATTATTGACGTCTAACAAAAGCCCGCATCCAGTCTGCGCCACCACCGCGTTTAAAAATGCAGGTTCCGAATAACAGCTTTCCGAAAATTGAAAGTAACTAGATGGGTTTTCAAGCAACATCTGCCGCCCCAATATGGTTTGAACATGATCCACATGTCGGATGACGTGTTTTAAGGTTTTCTCGGTATAAGGCAGCGGCAAAAGATCGTTTAGAAAATTGCCTGCATGCGTTGACCATGCCAAATGTTCGGAAAAACTTGCAGGATCTAGCCAGTCGCATAAACGCTTTATGCGCGCCAAATGTTCTTTATCCAGCGGCGCCTCACCTCCTATTGATAAACCAATTGCATGCACCGAGATTGGCAGCTCAGCCCGTAAATGTTGCAATTGAGAGATTGGGCGTCCGCCTTCGCCCAAATAATTTTCAGCGTGAATTTCCAGCCATCCAACGGGATGCGGGCTAGATAAAATATCGTTGAAATGTTGAGATTTAAACCCGACGCCAATGCTGGCGGGAAGTGAATTTGCGATAAGATCTGGCATCGGCGCTCCTTGATTCATCTTTGGATATTCCTCGAAAGATGATCGAGCCCGTTAAGAGGGCAGATCGCGCTCTAAGGCTGTAAGGGATCCCATACGGGCTTGATCGCCTGCGTCATTTGGCAGCTCGATTTCCAGACAGCTGCCTGCATCCACCAACGACCAGGCATTGCCTTGGTAATCCACGGTTGAAGTGCCTGCGCAGGTAGTGCCTGCGCCTGCAGCGCAATCATTTTGGCCGGCCAGAGATACGCCATAGCATTTTTCTTTGGCACTAGAGGCGGCAGCAACCATGGGTGCGCTCAAGGCAACGGCTACGGCCCCGATCAAGACTTTTGTTTTTAAATCTTCTGACATACTGAAACTCCTTTTACCTATTAACGCCCTCAATATAGGCAGCGTTTAAATAAAAAGGCACATCACGTCTGATCACATTATTGTGGTAAGACCGCGCCCCTTTCGGAACAGAGCGCTGGCTTGGCTGAAACAGTTTTCAGCCAAGGTCTGTGTAATTTTTACGCGTTGTGAAATGAAATCGTTATCTTAAATCAGGTGCTGCAGACTCTGCTTTCAACGATTGTGCAATCTCATCTAGCGGCGCAACGCTTGTTTGCGTTTCGCCAAGACGGCGAATTGAGACGGTTTGGTTCTCCACTTCTCGTTTGCCGCAGGCCAAAATAACAGGCACTTTTGCCAATGAATGTTCGCGCACTTTATAATTGATTTTTTCATTGCGCAGGTCGAGCTCGGCCCGAATTCCCAAGCGTGTCAGCAAATCAACCACCTCGCGGCAATATTCATCTGCATCCGAGACGATTGCCGCCACCACAACTTGCCGCGGGGCCAACCAAAACGGCAGCTTTCCAGCAAAGTTTTCGATCAAAATACCGATAAAGCGTTCAAAAGAGCCCAAGCACGCGCGGTGCAGCATCACGGGGCGATGTTTATCCCCATCTTCGCCAATATAATTAGCATCAAGCCGTTCGGGTAAAACGAAATCCACCTGCAAAGTCCCGCATTGCCAATCACGCCCGATGGCATCGGTTAGCACGAATTCTAATTTTGGGCCGTAAAATGCGCCTTCGCCTGGGTTAAGTTCAAACTCACAACCGGCCGCTTCCGTGGCCGATTTTAAAGCGGCCTCGGCGCGATCCCATACCGCATCACTGCCCGATCGTTGCTCGGGCCGATCCGAGAATTTAATGGCGAATTTCTCAAAACCCAAATCTTCATATACATTTGAAAGAAAATTGATAAATTTCTTTGTTTCATATTCGATCTGATCTTCGCGGCAGAAAATATGGGCATCATCTTGGGTAAAGCCGCGCACGCGCATGATGCCATGCAACGCGCCAGACGGCTCATAGCGGTTGCAGCTGCCAAATTCAGCCATCCGCAATGGCAAATCGCGGTAAGACTTTAAGCCCTGATTATATACTTGTACGTGGCAGGGGCAGTTCATCGGTTTCAACGCATTGACAGCTTTTTCGCGCGCATGGTCTTCATCGACCTCAACAATAAACATATGTTCTTGGTATTTTTCCCAATGGCCAGAGGCTTCCCATAATTTGCGATCCACCACTTGGGGAGTATTGACCTCGACATAGCCGTCCCGTGTTTGTTGACGGCGCATATAATCTTGGATCGTGGTGTATATTTTCCAGCCATTTGGATGCCAAAAAATTTGCCCGGGGGCCTCTTCTTGCATGTGAAACAGAGCCATTTCACGGCCTAATTTCCGATGGTCGCGCTTTGCGGCTTCCTCCAGCATATGCAGGTGGGCTTTTAGCTGCTCTTTATTTAAAAACGCGACGCCGTAAATACGCTGCAACATGGCGCGATTGCTATCGCCGCGCCAATAAGCACCGGCCACCGACATCAGCTTAAACGCGTCGGCGGGAACTTGTCCTGTATGTTGTAAATGTGGCCCACGACACAGATCCTGCCAATCTCCATGCCAATACATGCGCAGAGGTTCCGCGCCGGGTATCGCCTCAATCAGTTCAACCTTATAGGGTTCATTTGACTGGGTATAATGCTGCACGGCTTCGTCACGCGACCAGATTTCTGTGCGAACTGCCTCGCGTTTATTGATGATGGCTTTCATAGTTTTTTCAATCAAACCAAGATCTTCTGGGGTAAATGGCTCGGTGCGGTCAAAATCGTAATACCAACCGTTTTCAATCACTGGGCCGATTGTCACCTTTACGTCGGGCCAAATCTCTTGCACGGCGCGGGCCATGATATGCGCCAGATCATGGCGCACCAACTCCAGCGCAGGTGCCACGTCTTTCATCGTGTTGATAGCGATTGCGGCGTCGTTTTCGATGGGCCATTGCAGATCCCAATGGGCTTCGTCTAGCGTTGCGCTAATAGCTTTTTTGCCCAGCGATGTCGCAATATCATTGGCCACTTCGGCTGCGGTTATCCCGGCCGCATAGCTGCGCTTGCTGTTATCTGGAAGGGTGAGCGTAATTTGGGACATCAGATGCCTCCTCGTCATTTTGGCGCCGACCATGCGCCCGGTTGCGGGTTTAACCTCTTTTGGCGCGTCTTGCGTTCATCGTCAAGCAAGCTTTTGCTAATTTTAAAAGCGCTGGCTTGACCAAGCAGGGGATGCCCTGTCACAACGAAAGCCAACCTTAAACGATAAGGATTTATGATGCCCGCTTTTTACACCACGCCGCAGGCGCGCCGGCTTGCCTATCACAAAACCGCAGGCGCTTCGCCCAATTTGGTGTTTTTGGGGGGATTTAAATCCGATATGCAGGGTTCAAAAGCGCTTTTCCTAGAAAGTTGGGCGCAGCAGCGCGGCTTTTCTTATCTGCGTTTTGATTATTCTGGTCATGGCGAGTCTTCAGGCGTGTTTACCGATGGATCTATTGGGAACTGGGCGCAGGATGCAGAGGCTATCATTAGCGAAAAAACGCAGGGACCTATCGTGCTTGTCGGATCCTCGATGGGCGGGTGGATTGCGTTGCTTTTGGCGCAACGGTTGGCAGGTCGTGTTGCAGGTTTGATGACAATCGCGGCTGCACCTGATTTTACCGAAGACAGCATGTGGCCGAGTTTTTCGGCTGAACAAAAAGCCGAAGTTTTGGAAAAAGGTCTTACCTTATTGCCCTCTGAATATGGCGAGGCTTATCCGATCACTCGACAGTTGATCGAAGAGGCCCGTGACCATCTGGTGATGCGGGCAAGTCTGTCCTTGCCGTTTCCGGTGATCTGCTTGCAAGGCACACAAGATCGTAGCGTAACGCGCCAAACCGCCCTTAATTTGCTAGATCATATTGAAAGCCCGGATGTGTCATTAACTTTTTTGGCGGGGCAAGATCATTCCTTTTCAACTGCCGAATGTTTGGCTGTAATTGATCAGAATTTGAGGGTCTTATTTGAAAAATCAACCAAACATATGGGGCAGCCATAAATGACATTTTTTTTCATTTTGATAATAGGAATTCTGTGCCTCTTGGTGTTGGGTTTGGTGTATTGGGCCCCTCGTGAACCCGCAGATTTAAGCTTGGCAGCGCCCAAACCGATTGGTGATGATCTTGATCATTATTTGCAAGATGCAGAGAGCGCGTATTCCGATATTAAACCCTCTTTAGAAAAACGCATCATTTGGGCAAATGACGCCAAAGAAAAAACTCTGCTATCTGTGGTGTATTTGCACGGGTTTTCGGCAGCATCTGAAGAAATTAGGCCTGTACCCGATTTGGTCTCAAACGCTTTGGGCAGCAATTTGTTTTTTACCCGCCTGCAAGGGCATGGGCGCGAAGATAAAGCCCTGGCAGAGGGGACGGTTGCGGGTTGGATGGCGGATTTACAAGAGGCGATTTTAATTGGTGAGCGCTTGGGTGAGCGGGTTTTGCTTATCTCGACCTCAACAGGGGGCACCTTGGCGGCGGTGGCGGCGCTAAATCCGAAGCTGTCCCAAAAGCTTGCAGGCTCGGTGTTTGTATCGCCAAATTTTGGCATCCTAGATTTTCGCGCGCGGTTCTTAACATGGCCGTTGGCGCGCTATTGGTTGCCGGTTTTTGCGGGCAAAACGCGCCGGTTTGACCCCCGCAGCGCGGCGCATGCCGCGACGTGCAGCCTTGTTTACCCATCCGTGGCGGTTCTGCCCGTCGGTGCCTTGGTCAAACAGGTCATGCAATTGGATTTTGCACGGGCAAAAATTCCCAGCTTATTTTTATATTCGTCCAAAGATCAGGTGGTACAGGCTGATAAAATTTTACAGGTAATGCAT
>Ga0228643_1000852_pt1 | contig 9598 bp, 9 predicted proteins | sample 55DmetaG_FD_190533 | JGI IMG/M metagenome (GOLD analysis project Ga0228643, IMG submission 190533) | Seawater microbial communities from Monterey Bay, California, United States - 55D | ecosystem: Environmental > Aquatic > Marine > Coastal | place: USA: California | collected 2016-11-08
TGGGGCCAATCTGATGCTGAAACATTAAATGAAATAATTAGGCAAGAAATTATTGCAATGATTTTATTCATCTATTCCACCCAATGAATAATATGTTCGAATAATTGATCTTCCCTGATTTCATTATCTCTGTATGTTCTCCCTCTAACTGAAATACCTGCAAGATGAACACTTTGTTTATTGCCGCTGATAAGAGGGTGCCAATCATGCAAGCTCTTTCCTTCATATAGTAACCGATATGCGCAGGTTGATGGAAGCCAATTAAACTTTTCTTCCCAATTCGGGGTAATACTCAAACAGTCAGGGACATATTTTTGTCGATCGTGATAATGAGGACAAGAACAAGTTTCCTCATCAAGATATTGACACGCAACATCTGTAAAGTAGATATCGCCTGAGGTATCATCTTCAAACTTGTGTAGACAACAACGGCCGCAACCGTCGCAGAGTGACTCCCACTCTCGCTCACTCATCTCCTCTAAAGATTTACGCTCCCAAAAAGGTGTATTTGATGCATCCAAAGTATTTTAAGGCTTTAAATTAAGCAAGGTTTGACTTCAATTATAAACTCAAAGAGGTGAAGAGTCTGTCAATCCCGATTGCAACACCTGAGCAAGCAGGGAGGCCATCTTTTAGGTCATCTAAAAAATCTTCATCTAAAAAACCGGTAAATTTTGAAAGGCTTTTTCTTTTATTAATCTCTGTTTGAAACCTATCACGATATTCATTTGAGGTCTGAATTTCTTGGTAACCATTCGCGATTTCAGTGCCATTTATGTACATTTCAAAACGATGTGCAACAGGGCCATCTATTTGCGCCAGTGCAGCCTGCTGCCATGGAAAATCATAGATAAAGCATACCGGAATACTTTTAAGTTTTGGCTCAACAAGATGAACAAAAAGAACCATCTGCATATCTTCTATCCATTCGTAATCTGAGCTAAGACCATGGGATTCTAAAATAATTTTTAGAGCTTCAAAATCAGAATTTAATATATCTATCTCTGCAAAATCAAAGAATGCTTGAGCATAAGACATCTTTTCAGCTTTGTCATCCTTTCCGAGCGCAATCAATAATTCTTTGAGCTCCTCTATTAATTGCTGCATATCAAAACCCACTCTATAAAACTCCAGCATTGTAAATTCATTAGAGTTAATTCTTCCAAACTCATTGTCACGAAAGACCTGGCAAATTTGAAAAATATCACCGCTACCTTTAGAGAGTAGGCGCTTCATTTCTAATTCGGGTGAGGTGTGCAAATAGAATTTTGAGGATTTTGATAGAGCCTGATTGACTGAAACTTCAATACTATCGATATATACGTCAGTTGTTGGAGTGGTTAAAAGAGAAGGAGTGACAACTTCAACAACATTGCGCGAATAAAAAAAACTCCTAATATTTCTGATTAGGTTTTGATGATTTAAAAGTTTTTCTTTTAAATTAGACATTTAGGCAGTAATTAGGCACGCCCAGTATATTCATTCGTCCTTGTATCAACTTTAACTTTATCACCAATAGCAACAAACAAAGGCACTTGAACTACGACTCCAGTATTAAGCGTAGCAGGCTTTCCACCTGTTCCCGCAGTGTCACCTTTTAGACCAGGGTCTGTATCAATCACCTCAAGAGTTACATGATTAGGTGGAGAAACAGAAATAGGGTTATTGTTCCACAAGGTTACTATGCAATTATCTTGCTCAACGAGATAGTTTAATGCTGTTCCCATGGATTCTTTTCCAACATCAAATTGCTCAAAAGATTCCGGATCCATGAAGTACCATTTTTCTCCATCAGAATAAAGATATTGCATCTCCAATTCCATGACATCTGCAGCTTCAAGAGATTCACCAGATTTAAAAGTTTTTTCTAGGGTCTTTCCAGTTATTAGATCTTTAAACTTAACTCTATTGAATGCCTGTCCTTTTCCAGGTTTAACAATTTCATTATTGACAATAGAGCATGGATTTCCATCAAGCATTAATTTCAAACCATTTTTAAACTGACTGGTACTGTAATTCATAATGTATTAATCCTAAAATTTATTTATGACATGAATTTAATCATGAATTGGTATTTTAATAAGATAGTTCAAATAAATTTCATAATTTAAAGAAACAACCCAATAAAATCAAGATTTCAATCTAAGAATGATAAAATGTGTGACCTTATATTTTAACCCGAAGTAATTTAATTATATGCACATACATGAATACCAGGCGAAAGACTTATTTAAGAATAATAATATCAAAGTTCCAAACTTTGTTGTTGTGTCTAGCGCTGAAAAAACAGCTCAGGCTTGTGAAAAACTAGGAGGATTAGTTTGGGTTGTCAAAGCTCAAGTTCATGCAGGAGGAAGAGGCAAAGGTGGCGGTGTTATAGTTTGTAAAGAGATAAAAGACGCTGTAAATGCCAGTAAGAAATTACTCGGTTCAAAATTAATCACTCCGCAAACTGACTCAAATGGTCAGCCAATCAATGAGGTTATTATTGAAGCAGGCCAAGATATTGCTAAAGAATTATATTTAGGTTTGCTTGTTGATAGGGGCTCAGAACGAATTACAGTCCTGGCCTCAACTGAAGGTGGGATGGATATTGAACAGGTCGCCTCTGAGACGCCTGAAAAAATAATCAAGAAAAAAATTGATCCACTTGGCAAAATCACTCTCGAGGATTGCATAGAGATTGCCAACAAGCTTAATTTAGATGCTTCACTTCACAGTCAATTTTCCCAAACATTGGTGGGTTTATTTAACATTTTTACTGAGCATGATGCCAATCTCATTGAAATCAACCCACTCGTCATTACTGGTAACAACGAAATAATAGCGCTTGATGGCAAAATCGATTTTGATGATAATGCACTCTATAGAAATGAGTCAATCTTAGCACTTAGAGATATCGCGCAGGAAGATGAAAAGGAAAGAAGTGCAAGTGAATATCAATTAAATTATATTTCTTTAGATGGAACTGTAGGCTGCATGGTTAATGGGGCAGGACTTGCTATGGCAACTATGGATTTAATTGAATACCACGGCGGCTCACCTGCGAATTTCCTTGATGTTGGTGGAGGGACAACCTCTGAGAGAGTGGCAAAAGCATTCGAAATTATTCAAAGTGGCGATAACGTTAAAGCAATACTAGTCAATATTTTTGGTGGTATCGTTCGTTGCGATCTCATCGCTAATGGCATCCTACAGGCAATTGAAAAAGTTGGTTTATCACTTCCAATTGTTGTGCGTCTGGAAGGCACCAATGCTAAGGAAGGGCTTGAAATACTTAATGAAAGTCAATTTGAAATTATTACTGAGGCTGACTTAACGAAAGCAGCACAACAAGTTGTGGAGATGGCCAAATGAGCGTGCTAATTGATAAAAAAACAAAAGTAATTTGCCAGGGATTTACTGGAAAACAAGGCACATTTCACTCAGAACAGTCTATTGCATATGGAACTAATTTCGTTGGAGGTGTTACTCCAGGCAAAGGGGGTCAAATTCATTTAGCAAAGCCAGTATTTAACTCTGTCAAAGAGGCTATGAATGAAACGGGTGCTAATGCTACAATGATTTATGTTCCGCCTAGATTTGCATACGCCTCTATCGTTGAGGCTATTGAAGCTGATATTCCAGTCATAGCATGTATTACTGAAGGAATACCTGTTCAAGACATGATCAAAGTTAAAGCGATCATTGCTGATAGCAACTCGAGACTCATTGGTCCTAACTGTCCAGGCTTAATTACTCCGGACGAATGCAAACTTGGAATCATGCCAGGCAATATTCATAAAAGCGGAAGTGTCGGAATCGTCTCTAGGTCTGGAACTTTAACTTACGAGGCTGTCCACCAAACCACTCTTGCAGGGCTCGGTCAAAGTACGTGTATTGGAATTGGAGGAGATCCAGTTCAGGGCATGAATTTTATTGACTGTCTGAAATTATTTGAAGCTGATGAAGACACTCACTCCATAGTCATGGTCGGTGAAATTGGAGGAAGTGCTGAAGAAGAAGCAGCAGAGTATATCAAATCAAATGTCACTAAGCCTGTTGTATCATATATTGCAGGGCTCACTGCTCCAAAAGGAAAAAGAATGGGGCATGCTGGAGCAGTAATAAGTGGCGGCTCTGGTGATGCAAAAAGCAAAATTAAAGCTCTTAATGATGCTGGTGTCAGTGTTTCACCAACACCTGCATTAATGGGTCAGACGTTACTTCAAGCCTTATAATTGAGTTCACTCAATCATTTAAAGCTGGATGAAAATTTTTAAAAATAGCCGGTTTGCAGTTTCATTAATTTTCGCTATCAATGGAATGGTATTTGGTACTTGGGCCTCCAGAATTCCAGCTATTGTCGACTTTCATGATTTATCACCCGGCTCCTTAGGTTTATTAATTTTCTTGGCTGGACTCTCTGCAGTCATTGCTTTTTCCATATTTGGGAGGGCTGCAGATCGATATGGAGCTGCCTTCATTACCAAAAGAGCAACCCTGCTTCTTATCCCACTCACGTTAATGTTTATCGCATACGCAAACTCAATATGGATGTTGGTATTTGCTGTTATCTTTTTTGGAGCGATCCATGGCGGTGATGATGTTGCCATGAATGCATGGGCTGCAGAGGTTGAAAGGGAATACACTCGCCCAGTAATGTCTTCTTTTCACGCAATGTGGAGTCTTGGCGCTGGAATTGGTGCTGGGCTTGGCTCCTTATTAGCCTTTTATGAAGTAGGATTTAAAAATCATTTTAGTCTCATCTCAATTATTATTTTTGTTTTAGCTTTGAGTGCTGCATTTGTTCCTTTTGAATCTCAAAAAAATAAAAAAGAAGCTAATTCACCTTTCATTTCAATACCAAAAGGGTCTTTACTCCCTGTAGCAACAATTACCTTTTTTGCATCCTTGAGTGAGGGGGCTGTCGCTGACTGGAGTGCCATTTTTCTGAAAAGTGTTGCATCATTGAATGATGGGAATGCTGCTTTAGGATTTACAGTGTTCTCCGTCTGCATGTTTTCAATGAGACTATTGGGAGATAGAATATCATTTATTCTAGGACCTGCAACTGCTGCGCGTTACTCTGGACTCGTTGCGCTTACTGGCTCAATTATATTGCTGGTCTCAGACTCTTTCTTATTATTACTTTTGGGTTTTGGACTCATTGGATTGGGAATAGCGGTAATCATTCCGTTAGCCTTTTCGCGAGCAGGTAATGACGAAACTATATCTCAAGGAACTGCTATAGCAAGCATTGCAACTCTTGGCTATGGTGGGATGCTCCTTGGTCCATTGTTTCTTGGGCTAATTGCAGAGATTACATCAATAAAGACTAGCTTTTTGATTCTACCCATTATGGCATTCTTTATATTTATTCTATCAAAACACCTTTCAATTAAATCAGACGTCTAATTTTTTCTCAAGCAACATAGCGTCGCCATAACTGAAGAAACGGTACTCCTTATCAATTGCATACCGATAAGTTTGATGCATTTCTTCAAATCCAATAAAGGCAGAGACCAGCATGAGCAGCGATGACTTTGGCAAATGGAAGTTTGTTATCATCGCATCAACAGTCTGAAACCTGAATCCAGGATATATAAAGATATCTGTATCTCCTTTTTGACTTTTTAGCTCACCACCTTGAGATGCTGACTCAAGGGTTCTCACTGCTGTCGTTCCAACGGCAATTATTCGCCCACCCTTCTTTTTTGTATGAATAATTTTATCTACTGTTATTTGATCAATTTCAAATTGCTCGCTATGCATTTTATGGGTCTCAATATCATCAACTTTGACGGGCTGAAAAGTTCCAGCACCAACATGCAACGTTACAAAAGCATGATCTATACCTTCCTTTTTAAGATTAGTTAACAACTCCTCATCAAAGTGAAGTCCTGCAGTCGGGGCAGCTACAGCCCCATCATTTTTCGCATAAACCGTTTGGTATCTTTTGGTATCTTCTTCTGAATCTCCTCTCTCAATGTAGGGTGGCAAAGGAATGTGGCCAATTTGATCCAGCGTTTTTAGAATTGTATCGCCCTCAAAATTGACCCTATACATCCCATCATGTTTATCAACAATTTCAAGGCGAGTATTATTTTCCAGAGTAATAAAACTTCCGGGCTTTGGAGACCTGCTAGATTTAATCATTACCAACGCAGAAAGATCATCAATCAATCGCTCAACTAATACCTCAACTTTGCCTCCAGACTCTTTAAATCCAAAAAGTCTTGCCGCTATAACCTTTGTATCATTAAGTATGAGTAAGTCGTTAGGTTTCAAGAAGGAACTGAGCTGAGAAAAATGACTATCAATGAACTTATCACTTCTTACTAATAGTCGTGATTCAGTTCTCTTGGAGCTTGGATATTGAGCAATCAGTGACTGTGGCAAGTCAAAATCAAAGTCACTTAATTGCATTACTATTCTTAGATTTTTTTATGCGCTGCATTGCTGCTTGAATTTTTTCTTTTTGTGCCTTGTCTTTTGCCATTTTTTCTTTCAAAGCAATTGTTCTAGATTTTAATAATTCATCTCTCTCACGCTTATCTCTATCTATACGAGCCTGATGAAACTTATATCTTTTTCTTGAGTTATCTCGAATTGATCTCTCTAAAATCTGACTTTGTTTAAGTGCATCATTAAATTGAGTTGAATCTTTATGGGAGATTTTTTGAAGTGGCTCAGATTCAATCATATCTATACAATCTACTGGGCAAACTGGAAGACATAAATCACAACCCGTGCATTCTTTGGCAATTACCTGGGTCATAACTTTTGATGATCCAACAAAGGCATCTACTGGACAGGCTTTAATGCAAAGTGTGCATCCTATGCAGGCTTTTTCATCAACAATAGCAACTCTCCTTGGCTTTGTTTCGCCATGAGTTTCATTTAATGGGAGGGATTGCCGACCTAAAAGCTCCGCTAGAGCATCAACTCCATCTTGACCTCCAGGCGGACATTGATTAATTTCTGCTTCACCACTAACAATTGCTTCTGAATAAGGCTTGCAACCATCAAAATCACACTGGGTGCACTGCGTTTGGGGAAGAACCGCATCTATCTGTTCAGCTAAAGACTTTCCCTCTGATTTTGCGTCATTACCTAAGCCTAATAGTATTAGATAATTCTCATTCATTAGCTTATAAAATTTGTTTTTCTGGATAATTCTGAGAGAATTTCAGGACCATCAGATCTTAAGATTACTATCTCTTCTAGCCTAACCCCAAATCTACCTTGCAGATAAATTCCTGGTTCAATTGAAAAGACCATCCCCTCATCTAATACAACCTCAGAAGTTGCAGTAATATATGGAGGCTCATGAATATCAATACCAAGGCCGTGGCCAGTTCGGTGCACAAAATAGTCCCCATAGCCAGCTTCGGTAATAACGCCTCTGGCAGCAGCATCTACCTCTTTAGCCATTACTCCAGGCTTAGCAGCCTTCATAGCAGCTTGAACAGCACGCTCTACAATAGCGTGAACTTCACGATAATCTTCTGGTGGCTCACCAAGGACTGACATACGAGTCATGTCACTTGGAAAAGTACCTTTTCGTCCTCCAATATCAATCAATACCACGTCGCCATATTGTACTTTTCGATTCCCAGTATGATGATGCGGAAAAGCACCATTTGGACCAGAACCTACAATACAAAATTGAGGTTTTGCACCTTCTGAAATAAAGTGCTTGTTGATTGCCTCACCAATTTGAAGCTCCGTGACCCCTTCTTTAATTGCAGCAAAACCTGCCTGCATTGCTCTATCATCAATCAATGCATTCTCTTTAAGGCTTGCATACTCGCTGTCATCTTTGCGCATTCTCAAAGCGCCAATAGTGGTGTTGGTAAACTCATAGGTTGGTTTTGGTAATGCATCAATAAGTATTAATGCAAAGTGAGAGCGCATTGCTTCGTCTATCGCAATGTGTTTTGCGTTTGACGAGCCAATGAAAGATAGAGCTTCGACAAGAGCTTTATCAGGGCCACTTTCATCTTTCCAGCTAAACATTTTGATATCAGAGCGCTTCATTGCATCCTCTACATTAACGGATGGCATAAGGAAAGCATCATTTTCCAATCCCATCAATAACATGCAAGGCCTTTCATCTGGAGAAGGATTGAAACCTAGTAACCATTTCATGTGAGTTCCAGGACCAAGAGCAATTAAATCAACATTGTTGTCCTTCATTCGCGCACGCACAGCACTTAGTTTTTGTTGCATAAGTTTTCTAATAAATTTACAAATTAGTTAAATTATAGATTCAATTTTAGGCATTAGCCTAATAAGTTCTTGAGTATAGGGGTGCTCTGGATTATTGAATAGCTCTTCGCTTTCTTTTGTTTCACAAATCATACCATTTTTAAGCACGATAATTCTATTGCACATTTGTCTAATGACAGGAAGATCATGGCTAATAAATAACATAGTAAGGTGAAGTTCATCCTGAATATCTTTTAAAAGATTTAATACTTGTGCTTGAATGCTTACATCCAAAGCAGAAGTAGGCTCATCACAAATCAATAGACGAGGCCTTGACGCTAAAGCTCTGGCAATTGATATTCTTTGTCGTTGTCCGCCTGAAAACTCATGAGGATATCGATCCAATGACTGTCTTGACATTCCAACAATATCGATCAAATCGTGAAGATTTTGTTTGAGCTCACTGTAGCTAATATTCTTTTGAAAAAGCTTTATTGGTTCAGATATTATGTCTCTTACTTTAAATCTTGGATTCAAAGATGAATAGGGGTCTTGAAATATCATCTGAATTTGTCCTCTGCTCTTATCAATTTGGTATTTTCTTTTTGAATTATAGAGCGAAAGATTCTTATAAAGAACTTCACCACTGGTTGGTCTTACAAGGCCTGTAATTATCTTTGCGATTGTTGATTTTCCAGAGCCAGACTCTCCAACTAAGCCAAGAGTTTCACCTTCAAAGAGCTCAAAAGATACATCATCAACCGCTTTTACAACTTTTTCATTAGTGTTATTTGTTGATGCAAATGAAAAGCTAGTTGCCATAGACTTGTCATCAAAAATTTTAGAAACATCAGCCAGTTCTAATAATTTTTGATTTGTATTCTCTCTAACCCCCCAGGTTTTGATAATATTTTTTGTTAAATTTTTTGAATCAGATGTAATCTCTTTGCCCTCAGGGCTAATCAGCTTGAATCTATCAATTTTTTTATTTGTAGGAGGAACAGAAATAACCAAACTTCTAGCCTCAGTTGACTTGGGGTTTGTTAACAGCTCTTTTGTGTCCCCTTGCTCCACAATAACGCCATATCTCATAACAATAACTTTATTCGTTGTCTCTGCAATAACTCCCATGTCGTGAGTAATAATAATCACACCTAAGTTTCTTTGTTTAGTCAGGTCTTTAAGTAATTCTAGTATTTGATATTGAATGCTAACATCTAGAGCAGTTGTGGGCTCGTCAGCTATAATTAAATCTGGCTCACAGCTTATTGCTAATGCAATAACGACTCTTTGGCGCATCCCACCACTAAATTGATGAGGGTAATCTTCAATTCTTTTTTCAGCATTATCTATGCCCACCTCTTCTAAAAGCTGAATAGATCGTTTCAGTGCCTCTTGATAATCT
>Ga0228643_1000858_pt1 | contig 9540 bp, 8 predicted proteins | sample 55DmetaG_FD_190533 | JGI IMG/M metagenome (GOLD analysis project Ga0228643, IMG submission 190533) | Seawater microbial communities from Monterey Bay, California, United States - 55D | ecosystem: Environmental > Aquatic > Marine > Coastal | place: USA: California | collected 2016-11-08
ACATGCGGCCGCCTTGCTGAACACGCCTTTGCCAGCAGAAATCGCGTTTGAAAAGGCCGATCTAAGCCCGATGGCGCGCAGTTTTTACGCCGAAAGCAAAAAAGTTCGCAACCAGCGCATTAAAACCGAGCTTGGTGTAAACCTGCTTTATCCCAGCTATCGTGACGGTCTGCCCGCCTTGTTGGAAGAAGAAACCAAAAACCAATCGTAACTGAACGGCGCTCGCAAAGGCGCTATAGAAAATAGCGGCTTATCAACGTGGCTTTTACGTCCAAGCCGCCATTCTTCAGCGCGGCGGATCAAAATGGCGCATCACTTCCTTTTAAGTGCCCGTCAGAAAATCTTTGAAAAAAGCTGAAACCCTTTCACCCAAACCGGCGCAGGCCCTCTTTACAAAGGTTAAGCCGTTTTAAGTCAGCGCCATCCGCCCCAAGCAGACATTGAAGAGATTTTGCAATTCTCTCAAACCAGATGCAGCCACCGCGTTAGGCCCGCAAACGGTTTTTTCGTTTCAGTACAAACAGGCAAGAAGCGTCGGCTTAGCCCTGCGCAATTGCTTTTCTCTGTTGCAACAAACTCATAACTTTTTCGGCAATATGCTGCGCGTTTAAACCGGCCGTGTTATACATATCCGTCGGGCTTGCTTGGTCAATGAACTCATCAGGAAACACCATTGAGCGGAATTTTAAGCCCGCATCAAAAACGCCGTGATCGGCAAGTAACTGCATAACATGCGAGCCAAAACCACCAATAGCGCCTTCCTCAACGGTGATAAACGCTTCATGGTCTTCTGCCAAAGATAGAATAAGCGCCTGATCCAGCGGTTTGGCAAAGCGCGCATCGGCGATAGTGGGGGTGATGCCCTGCGCGTTTAAAAGTTCGGCCGCCTTGATCACTTCACCCAACCGCGTGCCAAAAGACAAAATCGCTACGCGGCTGCCCGCTTGAATATGCCGGCCTTTACCGATTTCCAACACAGTTCCGCGTTCGGGCAACTCAACGCCTTCGCCATCTCCACGCGGATAACGAAAGGCAATCGGCCCCGCATCATACGCGGCGGCCGTGGCCACCATATGCACCAGTTCAGCCTCATCCGCGGCCGCCATCACCACCATTCCGGGCAAATTGCTCAGATAGGCCACATCAAAACTGCCAGCATGCGTGGCGCCATCTGCCCCCACCAGACCGGCGCGATCAATCGCGAAACGCACAGGCAGATTTTGGATCGCCACATCATGCACGATCTGATCATATCCGCGTTGCAAAAAGGTAGAATACATCGCGCAAAACGGCCTCATGCCGCCAGCCGCTAATCCAGCGGCAAAAGTCACCCCATGCTGTTCGGCAATGCCCACATCAAAACAGCGCGACGGGTAACGCTGCGCAAACAGGTTTAATCCAGTTCCATCGGGCATCGCAGCTGTGACGGCGCAGATGCGGGGGTCTTCACCGGCTTCGCGCAACAGGCTATCGGCGAAAACTTTGGTGTAGCTGGGCGCGTTTGACGCTGCCTTTTGCTGCGCGCCCGTCATCACATCGAATTTTGCCGTTGCATGACCTTTATCGCGCGCCTGTTCTGCAGGGCCGTAGCCGCGGCCTTTTTTGGTGATCACATGCAGTAAAATTGGCCCATCGGCCCGCTGCTGGACAGTGCGCAAAATTGGCAACAACTTATCCAGATCATGGCCATCTATAGGCCCCAAATAAGAAAACCCCAAAGCTTCAAACAAAGTGCCCCCGACGGCCATGCCCTTGAGCATATCTTTTGCGCGTTTGGCACCTTCGCGAAAAGGCTCGGGTAGAAAGCTGATCGCCCCTTTTGCCACATCTTTAAGATCTTGAAAGGGCGCCCCGGCATAAAGCTGTGACAAATAGGTGGAAAGCGCACCGACAGGCGGCGCGATGGACATTTCATTATCGTTCAAAATCACGATCAGGCGCTTCTTCAAATGGCCCGCATTGTTCATCGCCTCATAAGCCATGCCCGCGCTCATCGCACCATCGCCGATTACCGCGATCGCATCCCCATGGCCAGTCTCGCTTTGCCCGCCCAAATCCCCAGCAACCGCGAAGCCCAACGCAGCGCTGATCGACGTGCTGGAATGGGCTGCGCCAAAAGGATCATAGGGGCTTTCGCTGCGCTTGGTGAAACCGCTGATTCCATCTTTCTGGCGCAAACTGCGCATCTTAGCGCGCCGCCCGGTTAAGATTTTATGCGGATAGCTTTGATGGCTGACATCCCAGATGAGCTTATCTTTGGGCGCCTGAAACACCGCGTGCAGCGCCACCGTTAATTCAATCACGCCCAAGCCAGCGCCCAAATGCCCCCCCGTCTCAGAAACAACTGAAATGGTTTCAGCGCGCAATTCCTCGGCCAATTGATGCAACTCAGCATCGCTCAACGAATTAAGATCCGCCGGCTCATGCACTTGATCCAGCAAAGGGGTATAGGGGCGCTCAGTCATCTGGCCTTATCGCTTTGTTAATTGTCGCGGGCAATAATGAACTCGGCGCAGCGCTGCAAGCTGTTTGCCTCAGATCCAAAGGGTGCCAATGCGTCGCAGGCGTTGGCCACCAGCGCTTTGGCACGCCGCTTTGCACCGTCTAAGCCAAGCAATGTTACGAATGTCGCTTTGCCGGCCGCCTCATCTTTTTGCAACCGTTTGCCAGCTTTTTCCGGATCTCCCTCAACATCTAGAATGTCATCAGCAATTTGAAAGGCCAAACCGATCGCGCGCGCATAGGCCGTCAAGGGCGCGATATCTGCAGCTGCCAAGCGCGCGCCCGCTTCTGCCGACCAGGCAATCAACGCGCCGGTTTTTCCCTGTTGCAGCGTAATAATTTCTTCAAGCGTTAAAGGCTGGGCCGCGGTTTCGGCCGCGATATCCAAAGCCTGCCCCAAAACCATACCCCCTGCGCCCCCGGCTTGCGCCAATGACAGCGCCAGATCTGCACGAATCGCCGGATTAGGGCTGGCCTGCGGGTTTAAACTGAGCTCGAACCCAAAAGCGTGCAGCGCATCACCCGCCAAAACGGCCGTGGCCTGATCCCAGGCCTTATGCACGGTTGGCTTGCCGCGGCGCAGATCATCATCATCCATGCAAGGCAGATCGTCATGCACTAAGGAATAGGCATGCACCGCTTCAATCGCGCAAGCAGGCCAAATAGCCTGGCTGGGGCCGATATCGAACAGCGCCGCGCTCTGCATGACCAAAAACGCCCGCAGACGCTTTCCCCCTTGCAGACTATAGGCCATCGCTTTGGCCACTTCTGAGGTTTCAAGCAAGGCCAATTGCTGATCCAAATGCGCTTGCACATGCGCAGCATTGGCCTCAAGTGCGGCGCGAAACATCAAAGATCGGGAACGGAAGTGGTGCCGCTGGCGGCGCCATTGGCGTCTAAAGTGATTGCATTCACTTTTTCTTCGGCTTCTTTCAATTTATCCGCGCAGCGTTTTTTCAACTCAGCCCCACGTTCATAAAGCTGAATTGATTGCTCTAAAGCAACATCCCCGCGCTCAAGCTGACCAACCACCTGCTCAAGTTCGGCCATTGCTTGTTCAAAACTCATTTGATCTACAGGGGTTTGGCTCATTTTGTCGCCTCCAATAATTTTTCAACATGGGCTTTGGCCGATGCAGCCAAAGCAGGCAAATCATAGCCGCCTTCGAGCACCGAGACCACCCGTCCTTGGCAGAGTTCTGCTGCCAAAGCGCATAATTCCTGCGTGAGCCAAGCAAAATCTTCAACGCGCCAGTTTAATTGCGCCAAAGGATCCGAGGAATGCGCGTCAAACCCAGCTGAAATAATCAGCAAATCCGGCCGGAACGCCCGTAAATGTGGCAGGACGGTTTCCCGATACAGCGTCCGCATCGCTTGCCCATCGGTTTCAGGCGCAAGCGGCAGGTTTATAATATTGTCAAACGCGCCTTTCTCGTCCGGCGCACCGCTACCTGGCCAAAGTGGCATCTGATGCGTGCTGACAAACAAAGCGCGCGGCTCTTCCCAAAGCAGATCCTGCGTGCCATTGCCGTGATGCACATCAAAATCCACCACAGCCACGCGCTGCAATCCATATCGATCTAGCGCATATTTTGCCCCCAAAGCAGCATTTCCAAAAAGGCAAAACCCCATCGCTTTGGCGGTTTCAGCGTGATGTCCAGGCGGGCGCGTGGCCACAAAAGCATTTTGCGCAGCGCCCGAAAGAACCTGATCTACAGCCAATAAAACGCCGCCAGCCGCCCGATAAGCTGCCTTCAACGAGCCCGCAGACAGATGCGTATCTGCATCCAGCGCGACGCTGCCATGCGCTGGGGACGCTGCGCGCAGCGCGTCAAGATAATGCTGTGGATGCACGCTTAAAAGATCGGCCTCTTGCGCCAAAGGCGCTGACAAAACCTCTACAGGCAAGCGCTCAAGCGCTTTTAACAAAACTTCTAGCCGGGCGATTTGTTCCGGATGGCCTTGCGGTGTTTCATGGCCGAGGCAATCAGGGTGCGTGATCAGAACAGTGCTTGAAGACATAATTTTAATCGCTTCTAAAATTTATCGCATGTGAGACATTTTATTGAAAAAAAACTACCAACAGCAAGGCAGAATCATTCTAACATTTCGATTGAATTAAGCTCGGCAATCAACTGCAAACACGCAAACGCGAAACGGCTATGTCGTTTTTAAACTAAAAAGCGCTGCCTATTGCCATATCTATGACCATATGTTTGAATTATTCCAACTGAGAAACAATTCACACTGGTAGGTGCCTTTTGACAACTGACTCTGGCGAAATGGGATTCGTAGAATTCACAAAAGTACAAAAAAGTTATGATGGCGAAAATTTAGTTGTTAAAGATTTAAACCTGAGTGTTGGCAAAGGTGAATTTTTAACGATGCTCGGGCCCTCTGGATCGGGTAAAACAACCTGCCTTATGATGTTGGCCGGTTTTGAAACAGCCACCCATGGTGAGATTTTATTGGGAGGCAAACCGATCAATAATATTCCCCCTCACAAGCGTGGAATCGGCATGGTGTTTCAAAACTACGCGCTATTTCCGCATATGACGGTGAACGAAAACCTAGCCTTTCCTTTAGAAGTGCGCGGACAAAGCAAATCAGAGCGGGAAGCCAACGTTAAAAAAGCGCTGGACATGGTGCAAATGAGCGCCTTTGGCAATCGCCGCCCCGCGCAGCTTTCTGGCGGGCAGCAGCAACGGATTGCTCTGGCGCGTTCCTTGGTATTTGAACCCGATCTGGTCTTAATGGATGAGCCCTTGGGGGCGCTTGACAAACAGTTGCGCGAACATATGCAATTTGAAATCAAGCATTTGCATGACAGGCTTGGCGTCACCGTTGTTTATGTGACGCATGATCAATCCGAAGCGCTCACCATGTCAGACCGTATCGCCGTGTTTGACGATGGTATTATCCAGCAGCTGGCGCCGCCAAGCGACCTATATGAACGGCCTGACAACGCCTTTGTGGCGCAATTTATCGGTGAAAATAATCGCATTGAAGCCACCGTTTCCGAGCTGAAAGGCGACACCGCCATCGTTGATTATGGCAATGGTTCAAAAGGCGAAGCGCTGGCGATTAATTGTGGTGGCGTGGGCACAAAAACGGTTTTGTCGATCCGCCCCGAGCGGGTGCAATTGGGGCAAAAAAGTGGTTCAAACGCGATTGATGCAGAGGTTAAAGAACTCATTTACCTTGGAGACCATATCCGCTGCCGCATGAACGTTATGGGCAACGAAGATTTCGTTGTAAAAGTTGCCAACTCAGCCGGCCATACGCATTTGAATGTGGGTGAAAAAACCACCGTCAGCTGGGATGTCAGTGATTGTCGTGCGCTTGATGCATGATGAAGATTTGTGAGTAGGCTTTTGCCGTTCACATTAGAAACCCCGGCGAACTGGGGAACCAACAAGGAGAGTATGAATGAAGCTATCAAATACGTTTAAAATGGCTGCTGCAACGATCGCATTGACAGCGACCGGCGCGCTAGCATCCGACCTGACCGTAACATCATGGGGTGGTGGTTACACGGCGTCGCAGCAAAAAGCCTATGGTGAGCCATGGGAAGCCAAAACCGGCAAATCAATCCATTGGGAAAACTACAATGGTGGTTTGGGCGAAGTCAGAACACAGGTTGAAAGCGGCAATGTAACTTGGGATATCGTTGACGTTCTTCCCGACCAAATCCGTACCGGCTGTGACGAAGGCCTGTTCATCGAAGTACCAGATGATATTTTTGTGAAAACTGCTGACGGCAAATCCATGGATGAGGACCTGATGGTACCGCGTCCGAATAAATGCGCGATCCCACAAATCTGGTGGACATATCAAGCGTTCTATAATGAAGGTACTTTTTCTGGTGAGCAGCCAGACACAATCATGGATTTCTTTGACACTGCAGCCTTCCCTGGCAAGCGCGGCGTTCACACATGGGCAAACGCGATCCTAGAAATGGCCCTATTTGCCGATGGTGTTGCCAAAGAAGATATCTATTCAACGCTTGAAACCGAAGCGGGCGCAGATCGTGCCTTTGCAAAGCTTGACACAATCAAAGATGACGTTGTGTTCTGGTCTGCTGGTGCAAAACCGCTTGAGCTGGTTTCTTCGGGTGAAGTCTCAATGTCATTGGCCTATAACGGCCGTGTGGGTGGTGCAAACCTGAATGACGGCACAAACTTTGTGTCTATTTGGCATGGTCAGGTTCTGGAAGAAGAATGGATTGGCATCTTGACCGGCGCTCCAAACATGGACGCAGCTCTTGATTTCGCTGGCTTTGCCTCTTCTCCAACTGCGCAAGCAGAACAAGCACGCTGGATCAATTATGGCCCAATGCGGACATCTGCTTTGGATATCATCGCCGCCGGTGAGCCTTGGTTCAACACGGGTGTGAATATCCTTGAGCATATGCCAAACCGCGCCGACGTGATGGCAGATTCAATCGTTGCTGACCCTGATTGGTGGGCGGATAACGGTGATGAATTGCAAGAGCGTTACCAAGCGTGGATGGGCCAATAAGCCTTTGACGTAAGCTTTTACAAAGGGCGCGCGAGCGTGCGCCCTTTTTTAATTTCCGACTATTTCGAAAGTTCTTTCGCATGAGTGATGTCGCAGCCAACGCGCAAGCCGGACAAATGATGACGGCGGATGGTATTCCGCTGAAAAAAAGCTTAAAAGCCTCTTTGAGGCGGGAAAAGCTTCGCGCCTTTGGCCTAGTGGCTGGACCGGCTTTATTCATTTTAATTCTATTTGTATGGCCGATTTACGCGCTCTTTCAAAAAAGTATTGATGACAGTTTTGTCAATGACGTCTTGCCCCGAACGATGGCCATTTATGAGCAGTGGGATGGCGTTGACCTGCCCGGCGAGCCGCATTTCGAGGCGATGTATTTGGATCTTACATCGGCCGCAAAACTTCAAATCGGCAAAGTCTCAACCCGAATGAACTATGCAAAATCAGGCTGGAAAAGTCTGATCAAGAAATCAAATCGCAAGTTCAAGAAAATAGATGCCGAACAACCGCTTCAAGCGCAAATGATAAAGGCTGATAAGCGCTGGGGAGATGTCGAGTTCTGGAGATCTCTTGGAATTATGAAAGACAGAACCACAGCGGGGTATTATTGGAACGCGATTGACCGCACCTATGATGATAAAAAAAACGTAATTATGCAGCCGGAAAACCGCCGCGTCTACGTCATGTTTTGGAAACGCACGCTGCTGGTCTCGACCATCGTTACGATCGCCTGCCTTGTCTTGGCCTTTCCTGTTGCCTATCTGCTGGCCACGTTGCCCCTGCGGATCTCAAACCTGCTGATGATCTGCGTTCTTATGCCGTTTTGGACATCGCTTTTGGTGCGGATCGTGGCTTGGATGATTATGCTACAACAGCAGGGGGTATTGAACGATTCGCTTGTTGGTTTGGGGATTATAAGCGATGAAAACCGCCTGCCCTTAATGTATAATTTCAACGGGACGCTGATCGTAATGACGCAAGTTTTGCTGCCCTTTATGATCCTTCCGCTCTATTCGGTAATGCGCGGTATTCCCCCAACCTATATGAAAGCTGCGCAGAATTTAGGGGCAACCCCGGCGCGCGCCTTTATCCGAGTCTACATGCCTCAAACCATTCCCGGTATTGGGGCAGGTGTGATTTTGGTGTTTATCGTGGCAATCGGTTATTTCATTACGCCCGAATTGGTCGGCGGAAAAGATGGTCAAATGATCGGCAACCAAATCGCCTATCATTTGCGAAAATCGCTAAACTGGGGACTGGCATCCGCAATGGGCGTGATCCTGCTGTCAGCAATTCTAATCCTATATTGGGTTTATGATAAGATCGTCGGTATCGACAATATGAGGTTGGGATAACAACATGGCGCTTCCTATTTATGCAACCACCGGTCAGCGTATCTGGCATTATACCTATTTAACAATCTGCGGATTGGTGTTGTTCTTCCTTGTGGCCCCGCTGATTATCGTGATCCCCCTTTCTTTCACATCAAGCCCCTTCCTGAGCTTCACACCAGAAATGTTGGCGCTGAAAGCCGAAGGTTTTTCTGTACGCTGGTACCAAAACCTGTTTGGAATGTGCGAGGATATCAAAACCACGGTGTGCAGCGACAAATGGATGATCGGGTTCAAAAACTCGATCATCATCGGTATTTTCGCAACCCTATTGTCCACCGTCTTGGGTACGCTCGCCGCTTTGGGCTTAAGCCGCTCTCATATGCCGGGGCGTAAGCTTTTCATGGCGTTGCTGATTTCACCGATGATCGTGCCGTTGATCATCACTGCGGCTGGATTTGCCTTGTTTTCAATCACGATATTTGGTGCGCGCTTCGACCTTGTCGCCTCGCATGTTGGATTGGTCATCGCGCATGCGATCTTGGGCTTGCCCTTCGTGGTGATCACAGTGACGGCCACATTGGTTGGCTTTGATGACAATCTGCGCAAAGCCGCGGCCAATCTTGGCGCCGGCCCAACGCGGACATTTTTTAAAATTCAAATGCCCTTGATCTTACCGGGTGTAATCTCAGGCGCGCTGTTTGCCTTCATCACCTCATTTGATGAAGTGGTTGTGGTGATTTTTCTGGCCGGCGCCGACCAGCTGACGCTGCCGCGCCAAATGTGGGCCGGTATCCGCCAAGAAATCTCGCCCACCATTCTGGCGGCGGCTACAATCTTAGTCATCATCTCCATCGTTCTGTTGACTGTGGTGGAATTGTTGCGCCGCCGTTCCGAGCGGTTGCGCGGCGTCAGCCCGGGGTAACCTGATTGAACGGGGCTGGTGATCCTTACAAAGATTTTGACCTTAGGCGGCGCTGTAAAGCGCCGCATCCACCTCATTACCCAATATGTTTACGTTTAGAATTGGACGTTTTAGCGCGGCTATCGCGGCGCCGGGAGCTGACCCATGGATGATGTAAATATTGGCCTTTATGCCGGGAATTTGACCTATGATCCGCCTGATAAAAACAAAAAAATTGGTGTTATCGCCCTGTCAACAGATGTGACGGCAGAGCGCGATTTTGCGCGTA
>Ga0228643_1000872_pt1 | contig 9471 bp, 6 predicted proteins | sample 55DmetaG_FD_190533 | JGI IMG/M metagenome (GOLD analysis project Ga0228643, IMG submission 190533) | Seawater microbial communities from Monterey Bay, California, United States - 55D | ecosystem: Environmental > Aquatic > Marine > Coastal | place: USA: California | collected 2016-11-08
GTAGTGCAAATGGACGCCAGTAACCCGTCCAGAAGCACCCATATCACCGATACGATCGCCACGCGAGACCCTTTGGCCAACTTTTGCACGTAGCTTGCTCATATGGGCATAGCGGGTCTCAATACCAAACTCGTGCTGAATCTTGACCAAACGTCCATATCCTGAGGACCAACCCGCATGAGTCACAACACCGTCCGCCGTGGCATAGAGCGGTGTGCCATTTGGAGCGGCAAAATCCACCCCTTTATGCATCCGTCGACCACCTGTTTTAGGGTCACGACGAGGGCCAAATTTGGATGTGAAGCGGAAAGCCGCCTTCACGGGATTCGCAAACGGCGCTTTTTGAGCTGCAATCCGGTACAGATTGAGTCGGTCCATTTGGTTCAGCAATTTGTTGGCGCGAAGTGCGTCAGCCGAAGCTTCTTCCCCACGTGTAGAGAAGGAAAGAGGTGTCAGCGGGCCACCTTGACCAGAATAACCGCGGCGCACTTGTTCGATAATGCGCTCAGTCGGCATACCCGCCGCGCGGAACATTTTATCGAGTGGCGAGACCGAGACGGTCATGGCTTCTTCAAGTTGGCGGAAAATCTGATCGTTCTGATCTTTCATAGTCGCAATCTGCTGAGCCATTTCATCGGCACGCAACAAAGCATCCTGTGCATCGCGGACAACCTGATCACGTTCAGCAGCTGTTTTGGCTAGGGCTTCGGCAACAAAATCCATCGGCGCGCTGCCGCCAGCAGAAGCAAGGGATGTACCTGCTTCACCGCTGTTGACTTGGCTTTGCAGCTCAGCGACCTGACCACGTGCAAGTTCGCGGTCTTTCATTGTGCCACGCAGGGTCAACTGAATCACTTCGATCCCTGTTTCCAACTCGCGACGGTGTGTTTCACTGTTCAACAACTCAGACTGCATCACCGAAATCTGGGCAAGCGCTGCGTTGAAACGGTTTTGCGCGGCGACGGCTTCAACAGCACGACGGTCGCGTTGTGATGAAATTTCGTTCAAGCGAGACTGATAGGTACGCTGGTCGCGCTTGGCTTGTTCACGGAAGTTTCCAGAGCCGATGCTGTCCATCAAGATAATGGCCGTCGCAACGATAGCCCAAGCAACAAGCATCGCACTGCCGGTAAAGGCAACCAACTGCATCATTGGGCGCACCCGAATAAAGCGGGTGTCTGTATCCGACTTTAGAAATACGCGGCGCTCAGGAAACATATGTTCCAGTTTCGCATTAACTTTTTGTCCTAGACGAGTTCGCACAGAGCGCGTCCCTTTTTGTCATCCCAGTATAGACGCACGGTTGTCCCAACCCCACGCCACAAGGGATTGGAATAGACCGTGCTTTGGCATCGGGCAAGCGCTGAGTGCCAATTCAGCGAATCAGGTAGGCGAATTGTGGCAAATTGGCAGAAAACCGCTTATTATAGGGTGGTTGCGGTGCAGACTTCAGGTAGACACTGCCAATGGCCAGTAAAAGTCTGGTGGAATGCCAGCCTCTGCACGTTTCTCTTCGTTAAACGGAGGTTTAAGCGTCGAATGAAAATATGTTGTCACCAAGTCGTGGAAAACAGGTTTGGGATCTAAATTATTTCGGCCACACAAGAAGTGAAACCACTTCGATCCGTAAGCAACATGCGCCACTTCTTCTGCGTAAATAGTTTCAAGTGCCTCAACGGCGTTCTTCTGTTTCGCTTGCTTGAACAGGTAAATCATCTTTGGTGTCACATCTAACCCGCGCGCTTCTAGTACCATGGGAACAACGGCCAATCGTCCCATGAAATCCGTCGCGGTGTCTTGGGCGGCTTGCCACATACCAGCATGGGCAGGCAGGGCACCATAAAAGCTGCCTAATTCCTCAAGACAATCCGCCATTAGGTTGAAATGCTTAGACTCTTCATCCGCACATTTGACCCAATCATCGTAAAAGCCGATAGGCATTTCGACGTCTGGAAACCGCGCAATTATGTCCCAATGCAGATCAATCGCGTTCAATTCGATATGTGCAACAGCGTGAAGCAACGCAATCCGTCCCTCAACCGTTCCCGGTTTGCGGTGGGGGACGTCGCGCGGGTTCAATAGCTCTGGTTTGTCTGGGCGACCCGGCTGCATCGGTGGTTCAGCGCGTCCAATTTCTGGAATTTCACCCTCTGCGCGTGCGGCTTGCCACTGCGCTGCGTAACCACGTGACAGCTTTGCTTTGCCGCGGCCATCCGCACATTTCAAAACATTGACGGCCATTTCGGCCAACGGGATCATTGTATCGCTCACAGGGACTTCACAACCTCTAGAACCTCTTCAACGTGCCCCGGAACTTTTACTTTCGCCCAGATTTGCGCAATTTTCCCATCTGCGCTGATCAAAACGGTAGTGCGTTCAATGCCCATGTAGGTCTTGCCATACATGTTTTTTTCTTTCCAAACGCCGTAATCCTCACACACCGAACCATGCTCGTCTGACAATAAAGGCACCGTTAGGCTGTGCTTTGTGGTGAATTTACCGTGTTTGGTTAGGCTGTCTTTGGAAATACCAAAAACTTGGGCACCCGCATCGGCAAACTCTTGCAGGCTCTCAGAAAACCCGATGGATTCTTTTGTGCAGCCTGGCGTATCATCACGCGGGTAGAAGAAAAGAACGACAGACGATCCCTGCAATGCTGACAGTGTAACGTCGTCCCCACCATCTTGGGGGAGTGTGAAATCGGGTGCAGTAACAGAAACTTCGATCATTTGGTCCTCATTGCTTGGCCGTTGTGATTGTGCCTGTCATACTAGCGTGAAGCGGACAAGAATAAAGACATGAGCAGCGATCAAACACCTCCAGCACAGAAAAAGCGCAGTTTGCTGCGCAAAGCTATGCTGTGGTGTATTGGAATAGTTGCGGTTCTTATGATTGTTCTGGCTGTCGGCTTGCTGAGTATGGTGGGGCGGACAGTGGTTGCGCCTGATTGGGTTCAGTCGGCGATCTCTGAACGGATCGAAGCTGCAACACCGCAGCTTGAGGTCAAGTTTGGCCAAATTGAATTCACATTGGATAATCATTGGGTGCCACAAGCGCGTGTGCGTGATGTGGCGGTGCAAAACCTGCAAGGTGAAGAAATTGTTGCGTTTTCTGAAGCGGGGGCAAAGCTGGCGTTGCGCCAGTTGGCACGCGGCGACATAAAACCAAAATCGATTTCAATTTCAGGTGTGTTTGCCACGTTGTTGCGCGACAGTGATGGAAACATGAGTTTACGTGGCGGATCGACGCTTTCGGCACCGTCCAAGGAAGCTGCAAACTTACCCGCTTTGATTGAGCAGCTTGATGCGGCCCTTGAGTTACCAGAACTCAGCGCGCTTAACAGTGCCGAAATTCAGGCACTGACATTGCGTTATGAAGATGCACAAGCTGGGCGGGTATGGGTCGTGGATGGTGGTCGCGTGCGCCTTGGGCGCAACCGCGGGGTTTTAGACCTTGCAGCTGATTTGGCATTGCTCAGCGGGGGCAGCAGTGTTGCGACCCTTGAGGCCAATTATACCAGTGAATTGGGCGATAAACGTGCGGAATTTGGACTGAATATCTCAGAGGTCTCGGCGCAGGATATTGCGCTTCAAAGCCCAGCCCTTGCATGGTTGTCCGTATTGCGGGCCCCAATCTCGGGCGCATTGCGCAGTGGTGTTCTGGTGGATGGGACGTTCGCACCTCTAAGTGCAACTTTGCAAATTGGGGAAGGGTTTGTGCAACCCACTGAGGCGGCCAAACAGATTCCGTTTTCATCAGCACGCAGTTACCTGACTTATAACCCAAAACTACAAACAATCGATTTCGACGAACTGTCGATTGTAAGCAAATGGCTGACTGTCAGTACCGAAGGGCAGGCGGTTCTTAGTGGTTTGGACGCCGGTGTGCTGGATGAGCTGGTTGGCCAGTTCCAACTGTCAGGCATCGCTGTTAATCCCAATGATTTGTACGAAAAACCTGTTTTATTTGATGCTGCTGACATGGATTTCCAGCTCAAGCTTGATCCGTTCCTGTTCAAAGTGGGTCGCATGCAAGTTGCCGATCAAGGTAAGGTTTTGCGCCTAGATGGCGATCTATTGGCCGATAAAGACGGCTGGAATTTTGCCGCGAACGCACAAATGGACGGTATTGATCCTGATCGATTATTGGCTCTTTGGCCTGAAAATTTGGCCATTCCTACGCGAAAATGGATTAACCAGAACCTTATCGCAGGCAACTTAACTGACTTGGACGTCGCTTTGCGTGGTGGGGATGATCAACGGATAAATACGTTTGTGAGCTTCAATTATGACAAGGCTGACGTTCAGTTCATGAAGACAATGCCGCCTGTCACGGGGGCGAGTGGCCATGCGACGATGTTGTCGAACCGTTTTGTTGTCGCGATTGATGAAGGACAGGTGTTGGCCCCGCAGGGTGGCAAGATTGATGTCGCAGGATCGGCCTTTGTTATTCCTGATGTTTCTTTGAAGGGTAAAGTGGTTGGTGAAGTCCAATTGAAAACCGACAGTACAGTCACTGCGGCCTTATCATTGCTGAACCAACCTAAGTTAGAGGTGATGGATAAGGCGGGTTTGCCTGTGACATTGGCCGACGGTCGTGCGGTTTTAAATGGCAAGATAACATTGCCGCTTCGCAAAGGCGTAAAACCCAGTGATATCAAATACAGCGCGACGGGTTCGTTGTCTTCAGTAAAGGCATCGGGTTTGGTGCCTAACAAGGTACTCGCTTCGGATGCATTGCAGATTGCTGTTTCTAACAGTGGCGTTCGAATTTGGGGTGTGGGTCGCATTGGTACTGTTCCGTTCGATGCAGAATGGTCACAAGCGATCGGCGCAGAAAACGGTGGCCGCAGTCAGGTCAAAGGGACAATCGAATTGTCCGAACGTTTGATCGATGAATTTAACATTGGTCTGCCTGCAGGAACCTTTTCAGGTGCGGGCAGTGGTGAGATGACGTTGAAACTGGCCAAAGGCGAAGCGCCAGCGCTTTCGCTGACCTCTAATTTACGAGGTGTCGGTATCAAGGTCGCTGCACTTGGTTGGCGCAAATCTGCAAAGGCTGCAGGGCAGCTGACCTTGACAGGGCGATTAGGTGCTCAGCCGATTATTGATGACATTGTATTGGATGCACCCGGTCTTACAGCCCGTGGGACCATCACGACCTTAAAAAGTGGTGGTTTGGACAAAGCAAACTTTAGCCGCGTAACTGTTGGCAACTGGTTGCGTGCTCCCGTTCTATTGACGGGGCAAGGCAAAGGTAAACCGCTTAAGATTGATGTGTTTGGCGGTAGCTTGGACTTGCGCAAAGCAGAGTTTGGTCAAGGCGGCGGGCAGGGCGGCGGTGACGGCGGCCCATTGAACCTCAGGCTGGAAAAATTGCAGATTACGGACACGCTGGCGCTGACTGATATGCGGGGGACCTTTACCACCAAGAACGGCTTGGACGGCAATTTCACCGCGGGGCTAAATGGTGGCACACAAATTAGTGGACAAGTTGTGCCGCAAAACGGGCGCTCAGCTGTGCGGATCAAATCGGACAATGCGGGCGGTGTGTTTGCATCCGCAGGTCTGTTGAAACAGGCGCGGGGCGGCGAATTATCATTGGCTCTGTTGCCCGTGGGCAAAGATGGCGCGTTTGACGGTAAGCTTTATGTGAAAAATACCCGTGTGAAAGACGCGCCAGCAATTGCGGCCCTTTTGAATGCTTTAAGCGTTGTGGGCATACTTGAACAAATGGGTGGATCTGGCATCCACTTTCAGGAAGTTGAAGCAGACTTTCACTTAACACCGTCCACGATGACACTTATTAACGCCAGCGCCGTTGGTCCCTCAATGGGTATTTCGATGGACGGGGTATACGCCGTGGATACGGGCACCCTTAATATGCGAGGGGTCGTGTCGCCGTTGTTCTTCTTAAATGGCATCGGTAGCATTTTTATCCGAAAGGGCGAGGGGCTTATTGGCTTTAACTATGGCTTAAGTGGGCCTGCCAAATCCCCCAAAGTCAGTGTGAACCCATTGTCCGCATTCACGCCCGGAATGTTCCGCGAGATATTTCGCTCACCCGCGCCAAAAGTACAAAATTAATACGCCGTGCTATAGCCACCCGATCTTTCATCCCAAGGTTACAACGCTAATACTTGATGATCTTTTTACAGGACTGTATGGGCCATTTTATGCAGCTTTCAGATTTTGATTTCGACCTTCCCGAAGACCTTATTGCGACCCGCCCAGCGGTGCCGCGCACGTCCGCACGTTTACTGGTCGCGCAAGGTGCCCAGACAACGGATGCGCAAGTGCATGACCTTGGCAAATGGCTGCGAGCAGGGGATCGAATGGTCCTGAATGACACCAAGGTTATTCCGGCGCGATTGTCGGGCACTCGTGCACGGACTTCGGCCCAAGGGTTAACAGAAGCACGCATTGACGTGACTTTGCTTGAGCCACAGCCCAATGGCACGTGGGCTGCCTTGCTAAAGCCACTAAAGAAAGTGAAACTTGGGGAAGAAATCCAGTTTGGTGCAGGATTATCTGCAACACTGGAAGGTGTTGCCGATGGTCAGGGCCATTTTCGGTTCAACCTTGTAGGCGATGATTTCGAGGCCGCGTTGAACGAGGCAGGCGCAATGCCATTGCCACCTTATATTGCGGCGAAACGCCCCGCTGATGAACAAGATCACCATGATTACCAAACCGTTTTTGCGACGCACACTGGCGCAGTTGCGGCCCCCACAGCCTCTTTGCACTTTGATCAGGGCCTTCTGGACGAATTGGCCGCTTTTGGCGTGCAGTTCAGCCGTGTGACCCTGCATGTGGGTGCCGGCACATTCCTGCCCGTTAAAGTCGATGACGTTCTAACCCATAAGATGCATTCGGAATGGGGCCGCGTCAGCCTGCAAACTGCTGATGAAATTAAAGCGACCAAAGCGGCTGGTGGGCGCGTGATCCCTGTCGGTACAACGGCGCTGCGCCTTATTGAGACAGCTGCGCGTGGCGGCGAAATCGAATCATGGGAAGGGGACACAGACATTTTCATCTACCCCGGCTTTACCTTCAACGTGGCTGACGCATTGATGACCAATTTCCATCTGCCAAAATCGACATTGATGATGTTGGTTTCTGCGCTTATGGGGCAGGATCGATTGCGCGAAATTTATGACCACGCAATCGCACAAAACTATCGTTTCTTTTCATACGGCGACTCTTCATTATTGATCCCTGATCAGGCGGATTAACGCCAACGAGACGAATACGACTTATTTGATGTCGCCTCTGGCGCGGACCGCGATCTTGCAAGCTGCGACGGGAAGGTGTTAATTGATATTTTAGGCGTGGAGCGTCGTTATGTTACAAGTTATTTCCAGCGCGTGGGCATTGTTGCTTGGTATGGGCCTATTGATGGTCGGCAACGGTATGCAAAGTACGCTATTAGGTGTTCGCGGCCAGATCGAAAATTTCGGTACATTCGAAATGTCGGTGGTAATTTCTGCATATTTTATTGGTTTTCTTGGCGGGTCCCGCATGGCGCCAAACCTGATCCGCAGGGTTGGGCACGTTCGGGTCTTTGCAGCATTGGCCTCCCTGATTTCGGCGGTGATGATCCTGTATCCCACCCTTGTTAATCCATGGGTGTGGGTTTTGGGGCGTATCTTGATCGGGTTCTGCTTTTCTGCGGTGTTTGTAACAGCCGAAAGCTGGCTCAATGATGCGGCAAGTAACGAAAACCGTGGCCAAGCGCTGTCGATCTATATGATTGTACAGACGGCAGGGATCGTCTTGGCCCAAGGGCTGATGGTGACAGCGGACCCCTCCGGCTACGTGCTGTTCGTAATCCCATCCATCCTTGTGAGCATCGCAATCACACCGATTTTGCTTTCCATTAGTCCGACACACGCCTTTAAAACCACCAAAGCGATGAGTTTGCGCGAACTGATGGGATTTTCCCCCTTGGGCTGCGTTGGCATGTTCCTGTTGGGTGGTGTGTTCTCTGCTCAATTCGGGATGGCGTCGGTTTACGGGTCTGAGGCTGGATTGTCCGTTGGTGAAATTTCAACATTTGTTGCAACTATCTTTATCGGCGGCATGATCACTCAGTACCCAATCGGGTGGCTGTCTGACCGCATGGATCGCCGCGCATTGATTGCTTTGACTGCAGCTGTTGGTGCTGTTGGTGCCAGTATTGGTGTGATGTCAAACGGCGACTTCACTCTCATATTGGTAGCTGCGTTTTTAATGGGAAGCACGTCTAACCCACTGTACTCACTGCTTCTAGCATACACCAATGACTTTTTGGACCACGAGGACATGGCTGCGGGTTCGGGCGGAATGATCTTTCTAAACGGTCTTGGTGCCGTAAGTGGCCCGTTGATAACCGGGTGGGTGATGGGGGTTTTTGGCCCTTCTGGTTTCTACATGCTGATTGGCGTCCTGTTCTCGATGCTTGCGATTTACGCTGTCTACCGTGCGACCCAGCGTCCTGCGATTCCTGTTGATGAAACAGGTAGTTTTGTTGCGATGTCCCAGTCTGCAATGACACCTGTTGCGATGGAAATTGCGCAAGAATACGCAATTGAGACCGATCTAGAGGACGAAAGCGAAATCCCTGCTGATTAATATGACGCAATTGTCGCAAATAGTGACTGTTCTTTTTTGCAAGCTAGGCTAACGTCGAATTATTGACGCTATGGAATTGCAGGAGAATTCACCATGGTTGGGCCGGATGATGTATTGCGCTTTTGGTTAGATGAATGCGAACCAAAACAATGGTACGTGCAGGACGACGCACTTGATCAAGAAATCCGTGATAAATTCATGGAAACATGGGAAGGGGCCTGTGCAGGCCGTCACTCACTGTGGCTGACCTATCCCAACGGTGCATTGGCCTACATCATACTGATGGACCAATTCCCACGGAACATGTTCCGCGGCTCAGGCAAAGCATTCGCATCTGACCGCGCTGCGCTGGCCGCAGCCAAATCCGCGATTGATAAGGGCTGGGACATGCGGGTCGATGAACCCGCGCGCCAGTTCTTTTACATGCCGCTGATGCACTCTGAAAACCTATGCGATCAGGAACGTTGCGTACGCTTAATGTGCGACCGTATGCCTGAGCAGGGGCCGGGCAATTTGTTGCACGCGCGTGCACACCGCGATGTGATCCGCCAATTTGGCCGCTTCCCGTATCGCAACGATGCTCTGCAACGCGCAACCTCAGTCCATGAACACGTCTATCTCGAAGCAGGTGGATATTCATCGACAGTGCGTGACCTTCAAGCGGACAAAGCAGCCTAAACCCCGGTTTCTAGGGACCTACGCTTATTGTTAGGAAATCCCTGATAGAACGCGGGTCACGCGAATTGCATCCTGTGCAAAACTAGTTTAACGGTGAACTAAATTTGAAACGCTGCAATGTGAGGGCGCAACATGGCTTACACTTCCTTTGATCTTATTGTTATTGGGGCAGGCCCCGGTG
>Ga0228643_1000886_pt1 | contig 9418 bp, 5 predicted proteins | sample 55DmetaG_FD_190533 | JGI IMG/M metagenome (GOLD analysis project Ga0228643, IMG submission 190533) | Seawater microbial communities from Monterey Bay, California, United States - 55D | ecosystem: Environmental > Aquatic > Marine > Coastal | place: USA: California | collected 2016-11-08
AGATGAGGGGGCCGCAAGTGAAATTAACGAGGTTTTAGCTTCCGCCACCGATAGTGTATTTCAGAACTCGGACCTCGAATTCATCCGTGTCTTAGATGACGTGATTGATTTATTAATCTCTAAGAACCTCATAATGTTTACCGAGCTCCCCGTGGTGGTGCAGGAAAAGTACACGCAACGTACCCAGATGCGAGAGCGACGTCGGGAATCGTTAAACCTATTAGAGGATGAAGAAATTCTTTGAAGGCGGTCAGTGGATAGCTGTTCCTGAGGCGCCTCTGACACCCATGTCATATGCGGCGTCACGGTCGTCCAGCCTGCTGATACCCTCGACAATACAGTCGATTCCTAAGGATTTAGCGACACCACTCAAGCTATTAACAACCGCCTTATTTCCCTCATTTGACCTTAAGTCTTGGGTATAAAGCGAATCTATTTTTAAATAAGAGGGCCCCAGCTCGCCGAGCGAAGCAATGATTTCAGGTCGGTATCCCATATGTTCAATACCGAGCTCGCAACCATAAGGCTTCAATACAGTCATTAACCGCTCAAATGAGGGTTGTGCACCGACAATAGCGGTCTCCGAGATTTCAATACCAAACCGCGTCACATCCTCCGGCATGTTTTTCAACTTTTCGGTAAGCCATAACGCAAACTCAGACCCTTTTAGGCTATCCGCCGAGAGGTTTACATGCAGTCGATCTTTGCGCGATGGCAAGGTCTTCAATGCCTCGGAGACAACGGCGCGGTCAAAAATTTGACCTAATCCCAGTCGGAACACCCAAGGCATAAAATCACCCGCATTAAATTCTTTTTTGTTCACGCTAAGGCGAGCCATACCCTCAAGATGGAGTACGGATTCATCTTTTCTGAGTACGGGGAACCACGCCAAACTTAACCCGCCGCTCTGTAATGCGTCGGCTAGGTTGTCCTGCCAAAATTTCTGATTCGCGCGGCTAGAATCGACTTGCGCGAGGCGCTGAGCTGGAACAATGGGCGCTCCTGCCTGCAGCTCCGATTGTGCAAGTGCACTATCCATTGACGACAGCAGTTCGCCGGTGTTGTCGCCTAATTCGTAGTCAATACACGTGGCCGCAACGGTGTGCCGGTTGTCTATATTATGGGCCACTAAGACTCCCTTGACTCTGCGTTGCATCGCATCCGCTAGGTTTTTGGCATTTCTCTCATTCGTTGCTACGGCACAGATATCCGCTCCATTGAGCCTACCTACGGAGCAATAGCTGCCATAGCATTGATCTTCAGAAAGTTGATTAAGCGCATCCCCCACGTCTTGGAGCAGGTTGTCAATTAGGTCACGACCATAGTCTCGATTCATTTCGGAGAGATTTAATAGGCGTATCAGCGCAACAGAACCAATAGATTGCTCATTCTCGCGGCTCAGGAGCGCACTAAACTGATCGATAAACGTCTCACGATTGAGTAACCCCGTGACCTCATCAAAGTCATGAGATGCTTTTTTCTCGCTCAGCAGCGCCGCCTCATTCGACAGCATGGACTGAATGCGTTCTGACAGCTCGTTCATCGATCGTGCGACATCCGCAAACTCAGTGGTCTGTGGAATCGCAATTTTGGTGAAGCGCCGCTCACCAATGCCCTTTGCTTGAACGACAACTTCGCGTAGCGGGTCGAGTAACTTTTGCAGTGCCCAAAATCCAGTGATGCTTGCAGCTGCGAAGAGAGCGAGAACTCCCCAGAAGGTTTTAATCGCCAGACTCCAGAGCTCATCGTAGGCATTTGCTTCGTAGGGAATCCCAGTAAGCTCCCAGGTAACCCAATCCTGTTGAACCGGTTGCGTCACCGATTTCCCAGCGGAGGCGATATCAATTTCGATAGCATTGACGAACCAGCTTGGCGCTGTTGGGGGGGTCGGCGTATTAACTTGAATGCAGCGTTGAGAGCCGGTCTCATCAAGCAGCTCTATAGACCGAAACTCGAGGGTGTCGGGAATGCTGGCTAAAAGTGTGCATGATTGATCGAGGTCTGTACCGGCGCTCAGATCTAGCAGTGATAACGCTCTCGCGAGTGATCCCACTGAATTTTCGGCCTGTACGATAAGCCTGTCTTCAAAGCTCGATACGGTCCACTGACTAACAATGACGGTGGTGAACCCGAGTACCGCCACTAACAAAACCAGCGTGTACCGCATTAGTCGACTAAACAATGACATTGTGTCCTCCTCCATTAGAGCACTATCCCTTCTCTTTCTGACCGTGCAATCATTTGTCGCCATTGCGAGATCCTAGACGAGGGTGATGCACTCGTTGAGGCCCTCGAATTTCCCAACCACAGCTCTTCGCTATTAAAACTAAATATGGGCTGTAGGTCCCTTCGTTGCGATGCAGGCAAAATTCTTGGATTCGCGTTGTCAAGAATTAGAGGGGTGGTATTTGGATTGGCGTACCAAGCTAGAACCATGTGCGCTTGCGAGCGAGTATTTGTGACTTTGAGTTGCACGTACGTGAGCCTGAGTTGTTCAGCGGGAACGCCTAAGTGCCGCAGTGTTGCGTATTTGGCAATGGTAAAGTCCTCGCAATCGCCCGTCCCACGCCCAAGCGTCTCAGCTGGGGTCGCCCAGAAGTCTTCCGTGCCATAAATTTCGAGATCAGTCTTCCAGCGAACCCGCCGATTAAAAAATTGATTTACAGCCGCCAGTTGTTCTTGAACTGTGAGACCGCCGAGCGTTGTTACATTCTCTTGCCACGCAATTCCTCGAGCCTCTGCTTGAGCGCCATATTGCGTTGAAAGGGTGGCTAAAATCGTTACAAAGTCGAGTCTGCTTTCGTCGCTCAAAAGAGCGTTAGCGGCAATTGTGACAAGGACTAAGATCCCCCCACGACTAAACCTCACGGTGCTTTTAACCCATTTTGGGACGCGAGTCTCAGTTTGACCCATATGTGCCTCTAGCCTTACCTAGTAGTGCGCAATTTAGCCAGGGTAACCATAGCGTCAGAGTAGGGCTCGGGCTACTATTTTATTCTCGTTTTCCAGCCTACTAAGGGTCTTCGTGCAAAACAAAAAACTCATCATCTCGTTTGCGTTTTTAACTTTTTCGAGCGGAGCTTTTTCTGCCATTCAGACTTACGGGCAGGCCCTTGAACTTGCACTTGAAAACAATCCAGCGTTGGCGAGAACCTACTTCGACTTTGCGGCATCTCGAGAGCGAGTGGCGGTTGTTGAGGGAGAGCTTAAGCCATCGCTCGATATTCAAGCCGTTAGGGGGCGGGAGGATCGCAAAACGCCTACAAATGACTTTGGCATGTACAACAAGAGCGATGTGAGCTTTACGGCAACGCAACTGCTATTCGATGGATTCCAAACGTTAGATCGGGTGAAGGCGGCTGATTTTGAGGCCCGCCGTGATCTCCAGGGTCACATTCGTGCGTCAGAAAGTGCGGCGCTTGAGGTGACCAAAGCATATTTGTCGGTTGCACTTTTTCAGCGGTTGAAAGACTTTGCGGACCAAAATTATTACGTTCATCGACAGGTGGAGAGTCGCGTTTCTGATCGTGTAAGTGGGGGTGTCAGTGCTGGAGTTGACCTCGAACAGGTAACGGCGCGCTTGGCCTTGGCGGAGTCCAACGTGTTAACAGAGGCCGCCAATCTACACGATACGAAAGCCGAGCTTCAGCGGTTGACGGGAGAGCGTGTTGCTAGCGAGAGACTCCCGTTTCCTGTTCTTCCCCCTGAATTAATAGGTGGATCCAGGACCGAAGTGTTGCGCCGGGCCTTGGACAACAGCCCTCGCGTTCGGCAGTCGACTGAAGAGATGTTAGCAGTCAGTGCTGAGCGGGACGCGGCGAGAGGTCCCTTTTTCCCCCGTATAGATTTGCGGTATCGCAATGAGCAGTCCACAAACCTGCAGGATGTGCGCGGCGACTTTGATACCGAAGCAATTGAGCTCGTTTTTAATTTCAATTTTTATAGGGGCGGGGCTGACGAAGCGCAACGTCGTGAGCGCAATCACCGCTACTACGCGGCGATGGAAGCGAGGAAGCAAGCCTGCTGGGATACGCGCCGTGAGGTATTGGTGGCTTACAATGACGCGCAGGTATTAGAGCGTCAAATTGAGTTTCTCAGTGCTCAGTTAGCCTCGCAGCGTCTTGCCCGTATTGCTTATGAAGACGAGTTTGATTTGGGTAGTCGAAGCCTGCTTGATTTGCTGGATAGCCAGAACGAGTTATTCGATACGCAGCGCGCCCTGATTCGGGCCGAAATAGGCCTGATTAGTGCCCGTGCTACAGCACTGGCTGAGGCGGGCTCGCTTCTGTCCGCATTTGGCGTTTCTATGACGCGTCCGGATGCTGCAGATTGGCAATGGGATCCCTCGTTGAGTGCTGCTTACGCGGAGTGCCCTAATGCCCCTACGGAGGGGGCTGATGTCGACTTTGAGGCAATCTATGACCGGTTACACGATTCCTTGGGATCATAAATACACCTCGGTACTCGTGGATTTCTCCTTTCAAACGGGGAGACTTAATGAGGTCTATGTTGGTCAGTTTCTAGGGAATCATGCATGAACTTGAAGTCCTTGTTTCTTAGAATTCTTTTGATCATGGGCAGCTTGTATTTGATAGCGACATTCGTAGTGATGTCCATCAATCTCAATTATTTCCAGGCGCAACAGAGGCTTGTTGAGGCCAGCGAAAAATTCATTCTCCTGTCACGCGATAAGGAAGAGCTTTCACAGATACTCGCTCTCAATGAGCGGCTCCCGGATCGTCACCTCGATATCTTGGAAAAGCGTTCCTTGCCTCTGGATTGCTGTCAGCCCGAGTACGCCTTTTATCTTTCAGCTGTTTCTACCGCCACTGAGATCGATCGCTCCGACGTGGTTGCTTTTCGGGTATCAGAGTCGTGGGAGCAATTCCTGCGAGCTGCTGATCAGGCGTTAGTGAACGCTTCCAACGAGGTAGATCAGCTTCGTAGTTTTCGTGACAGCGTCGTTCCGACATCTGCCATTGCGCTCCTTATTCTTAGCCTGTTTTTGGCGTTTACTCTGATCAGTCGCCACTTGATATCGCCCCTAGAGTCGTTAACCGGCAACATAAGGCATTTGGTGAGGGGCGGTGAGCAAAAGCCTAGGGAGTTTTCTGCAGCTGTTTCTGAGCTGAGATTTTTACAGGAAGCTTTTGAGTCAGTTGTTAACGACTATCGGGGAAGCCTGAGGAGTCGAGGACAAAATGCGACCGAGATGTCGAAGACCTCCGATGCTTTGGAAGCGCAATTTCAAAAGTTGGTCGAACTCGCGGAACGGCCAGCTTTTATTTTGGACGCAAGTGGCGCGATTCGGACCTGGAACAAGCGGATGGTAACGCTGACGGGTGTCGCAAGATCTCAGTCTGCTCGGACGATTTTTAGCGAAGTATATTTAGATGGCCGATCTAAAATTAGTTTTGATGATGCGTTTCAAATCGCTAGGCTTGGTGGTAGACCCGATGAGCTTCGCTGTGAGCTCTTGTTAAAAGGGGGGCGGACAATCTTCTCGCAATTACAGTTAAGCCCTCAGATAGAGTCCATGCTCGGTGTTAACCGCGTATTGGTCATGGTTACATCGGACACGTATGCCAGGCACTTACCCACGGGGCAGGTACCTGAAGATAGTAGCAACACCCCGCCCGGGCCTGAGTCGCGCTTAATGTCCGAGCTCTCCTCATCGCTCCGGTGGCTTACTGCGACGGAGGCTAACTCGGTTGAAACCGAGACTGCCCGTCAGCATGCGGCCCTGATGGCGAGCATCAAGTGGATTGGATCTCGTGGCTACGAAGCGGAAAATTTGGAAATTAATCTAACGGAATTGGTGTCGCACTTTGCCAGTGTTTTTGAGCCCAAATTGCTAGATTTAGATTTAAAGGTAGCGATAGAGGTCAGGCTTGCACAAGAGCCTGTGCTGACGACGGGTAACGCGGGTGGTTTACTGGTGGTACTTGAGAAGCTTAGCGATAATGCATTGGAGGCAATACGGGAAAGTACACCCTCGTCAGCGCGCATCGCTATTAGTGCATCGTCAGATGACGACGCTACCGCACGTATCAGCATCAAAGACAATGGTGGCGGTGTCCGTCGGGGGGAGGATCGCTACCTTCTAGACCCGTTTTACACGACAAGGGCGGCACAAGGTCATCATGGCCTGGGGTTAACCCACAGCAGAGACCTCATTAAACAAATGTCCGGCGACCTGATCGTGATTAACGATATAGAGAAGGGAGAGTTCGAAATAGTTATCGAACTTCCTTTGTCCAGGGCATGAATATGAGCACGGCGAGAACACGTGTCGTCGCAGTGCTATGCGTATTAACCGGCGCGGCAATTTTCCTAGCACTGCCCCTGAAGTTGGGTTTTCTAGATTTGGGGATCTATCAATTACCCGTATTTTTATTGATCCGGTATGTCAGTGGGGCCCGACTCAGTCTCACCGCTTGCCTGGGGCTTGTCTTACTCTCCTCTGTCGCCGACTTACCTATCGGCGTTTACGTAGAAGCGGCCAGCTTCATCGTACTGGTCTTAGCTCTCGATAGCTTTGCGAATACGGGTAGAGCTGAGCATCGGTTAGTACTGGGTTTCTCCACTGTTTTACTCGCCTGCTTCCCTTTTTATACGTCAATGCTGGCCTTTTTAAGGGAAGAGACTACGTTACTCGCGGCCGCTCACGCAGCGACATTTGTCTTTTCTACTGTTTTCTCCCTCGTCGTTGCAGAGCTCATTTGGGCCTTATCAACCATCATATTTTCGGGTTATTTTCAGCGTATGGCGCGTCATGAGGTGGCTGATCGCGTGTCCATACGCTCATTAGGAACGGTGTTTATATCGGTCTTAGTCGCCGTGATATTTTTTGTTTTCCTTCAAATCTGGTCAGAGCGTTGGGAGGCCGTTTTGACGACCACCACGCGAGATTTGGTAGACCAAACAGCTCAACGCCAGCTGAGCAATGAACTTCATCGGTCGGAGCTGGAAATGCGCTCGGCGGGGAGCCGTTTCGGCGACCAGCCCGCTCCCTGGGTGTATTTGGGGGAGCGATATGTATTCCTCGGGCTCGATGTGAAGACTGAATCTGGTTCTATGGCCTCGCCTCGAGTCATAGCGAATGTAAGAGGCGCCGCCGCTGAACCCTTAATATCTCTGGTCGATGAGTACCTGGCAAAATTTGTTTACCGAGCGAGTATGGGTGCCGATTTTGCGCGCCTGAAATCCCCTCTTTTTCTCGACTTTGATGGAGAAAGTCTGCCGGTGTACTCGGACGTTTTAGGCGATCAAATACTCTTTGTTGTCGATACCGCAGCCTTGAGTGGTACGAGTATTATTGAGGCTCAGGTATCGGATATTGGCATTAGGAAAGTCAGCGCGTCAGATTTGATGGACGGTAATCTTGGTGTTGCGGCTACGCAAATTATTGATTCAAACTGGATGGGCGGCATATTGTGGAATAGCGTGTCCACTAACGACGGCGCCCTGTCGCGATTAGGTGGGCTCAACCGCGACACGATGTTATCGGTTCCCCTGTCACCGCAATTGGGCGCGCAGTTCGCACAGCAATTACCGAGCAGCGAAGTGCTGGTCCTCGATCTCAAGGTTTGGCCTCGGCTACAGGTCTTCTTTAGAGCCACCATGACCATGGCGCTCTTTCTTACGCTCAGCCTTCTTTTTACCTCAGTACTGACTATGCGCTTGGTAGGGCGTCTGATAAAGCCAGTCAACCGTCTGCTTGAGGGTTTGGAGGAGCTCAAGGTCATGCATGAGCGACTAGCAGAATCCCAAAGCCCCATCGAACCCATAGAGATCGAGTCAAAAGCGATCTCGTCCGAGCTCAATAGGCTCCAGGAGACGATTGTTTGGTTTTCTAAAGAGGTGGCGACGGCGGATCATCAGTTGCGATCAGCTGTCATTGGTTACGAGGCGCTGTTGAGTTCACTGCCTCTTGGCGTGATGGAAATCGACGCGGATTACGGGCTGCGTTTTCGAAATGAGGCGATGTCCTTAATAACAGGGGATAGCGCCGAGGCCTCCTTCAGACTTCGACAGCGTGCGGAATATTTATTCGAGCGAGGGGAAGTCATTGATGAGTATGCATTGGCTTTAGAGGGCCAGCCGCAGAAAAACCTCCTGCTCGCCATAACAAGCCGAAAAGACAATCAAGGTAGCGATTCAGGTTTCTGGTTGTTGGTTAACGACCTTACTAAACAAAAGGCGATGGACTCGCAGCTGCTCCAAACAGCCAAACTGGCAACGCTGGGTGAAATGTCCACGGGTATGGCACACGAGTTAAATCAACCACTCAATATTATAAAGCTTGCGGCAAATAACATGAGTAATAGTCTGGCAAAGGGCCGAGCGAGTAGCGAATCGATGATGAGTAGAATTCAACGAATCGACGCGGCTGTCGATCGTGCGGCCACCATTATCGATCACATGCGCGCTTTCGGTCGTGTGGCGGGTGAGGACTTCGCCCCTTTTGATGTGTCATCCTCCATCGCTGCTGCGTCAGACTTAGTGCGTGAGCCCATGGCGGCCAAGGGGATATTACTGTCCGCGGATATTGAGACGACGGCACGGGTTTTAGGGAATGCGATTCAATTTGAGCAAGTATTAATCAATATGATTAACAATGCCCGGGACGCCATTCTCGCCAATGGATCGAGCGGCACCATAGTGATCGAGCAGACGCTTGACGAAGGGCATGTGATCGTAACAATTCAGGACAGTGGTGGCGGTATTCCTGCAGATGCGCTCCCGCATATATTTGAGCCTTTTTACACCACTAAGCCAGTCGGCAAAGGCACAGGCCTGGGGGGCTCGATCAGCTACGGGATTGTTCAAGATATGCAGGGTAATATCTGGGCTGAAAACGTCGGTGGTGGTGCTAAGATTTCTATTCGACTGCCGCTCGTTTTAGGTGATGAAGAGCATGAGGTCGGGTCAAAAATATGAGCGCATTAAAGTTACTTGTTGTGGACGATGAGCCTGATATCCGGTGCGAATTACAGGATTTTGCTCAAGAACTGGGATTTGAGTGCCTTCTGGCTGCTAACGGACAGGAAGCCCTCTCGGTGTTTAAGGAAGACCCAGACGTCCACATCATCTTGTCCGACTTAACGATGCCGGGAATGACTGGACTTGAGTTGTTGGAGCGCATCGTCCGGGATAGTGATACTAAACATCGTATTCGGCGATTCGTCTTTATGACAGGTAATGGCGACACACGTGCTGTTATTGAGGCGATGCGGTTGGGCGCCTCTGAATTTATGCTTAAGCCCATGGATCTGGATCTTTTAGAGGATATCCTTGTTGATTCTCGGGAGTACGTGGTTTCAGAGCGCTTTAAACTACTCAATGACCAGGCGCGAGAAGCGGAACTGGCGGCTAACGCAGTTGAAATAAGCTCACTCAATCGGGATATAAAAAA
>Ga0228643_1000887_pt1 | contig 9415 bp, 4 predicted proteins | sample 55DmetaG_FD_190533 | JGI IMG/M metagenome (GOLD analysis project Ga0228643, IMG submission 190533) | Seawater microbial communities from Monterey Bay, California, United States - 55D | ecosystem: Environmental > Aquatic > Marine > Coastal | place: USA: California | collected 2016-11-08
TTTATTTTTAAATCTATTCAATTTTTTACTATTATTTCTAAATTGTATCATCAAATAATTTCTAATATTTACATTCATCATCTTTATCTTACTATTTTTTAAGAGATTTTCTATTAATATCATATTTTTCATCAAAAAGTTCTCTAAATTTTTTGACATAAAAATTTGGCTGGATTATTTTTAAAAAATAGTTCATTTTTATATAAAAATCGTATTTTCTATGTTTAAATGATATCAAATAGTTCATTTTGCTTAAATGAAAATTTCATTTTCAAAAATTAAAAATTTTCCTGCCAAATTTAAATTCAAACAAAAAAGAGAAATTTTTTGTTTAAACATATTATAAATTATATATTCTAACTTAATTTATTTTTAATTAGCTTCTCTTAAACTTTTTTATTAAGTTTCTATGATATGCTATTTTTTGAATTTTTGAAATTCTTAATCTGCAATTAATTCATATTGATTTTATTTAATGAAATTTCTATCTAAATTGAATTATTTTTGATTTTATCTATCACTCTGTAAATTTTTAATTTCAACTTAGTAGTCTCTTTATATTTTATTTTAATATTCTTTATATTTTTAGTTTTATTTAAAATCATATTCCTTTATATAATATAAAAACTTTTTATTCATCTAAATTTAATTAAGATAAAATAGTTTTATAATACTCATTTTCATCTTAATTTTCTTATATTTTATCTAATTTTTTTTAATCAATTTAAACTTATAGCATTTTTTAATATTCATGTGTTAATTTTTTTTACTATAAATTGATAATAATAAACTTTTATTTTCTAAATTGCTTCCTTTTTATTATGCAGATATTCATTATTTTTTTAAATACTAGTCCATTATGCATCATCTTATAAAAATTATAATTCATTTTTTTATGGTTTAATTTTATCAACATGGATATCTCTTTTTAAATTTTCTTTTTTTGTTTAAAGCTATAAAACTGAAAAGAAATTTGATCCACCTGACATTTTACTCGATTATGATCTTATACTTTAATTATCGAAATTTTAATCTTATAATAATTCCAATATTACTTATATTCTATTTATTTTAAGTTGTTTAATTATTTTATATATCTTATTTATTTTTTTTTTCATTACATGTTTATAAATCTTATAAGAATTGTAATTTTTAGCTTCTTATTTTATATTTTTGACTTTTTTAATCTATTTATTATGAACTTAATTTTTTTGGATACATTTTAAATAATTGTAATTACAAAAACACATATAATATTTTAAAAACTTGATTAATTTTGAATCTTATTATATTATTTACGTTATTAATGGAACACAAAGTAGACTAAATTGAAGGAGAAGGATTTATTTCTAATATTTATCATTATTTTTGGTTAAAAGACCCTATTTTAGATGTTGTACCTATAATCAATATTCCTGATACAGTTTTATTTAAATCTAATTAAATATATGCTTGGTATTTTGAAATGAATAATATAACGAAAAGAAAATAGATAGAAAATATATCTTTAGAAAATATATATAAATCATTTACAAAAAAATGCTAAAATCAAGAAATAATAGCAATGTGGGTAACAAAACGAATTTTATAAAATGGAAAAGATGACTATGTTATTGAATATTTAAATGGATCTCAATTTAGTTTATAATTTATTAATAAATAGAAATATTTTGCAATAATGTACATCCAATGATGAGAGACGGTGTCTTACAAAGATTTATACAACCTAAAGGATTATATAATTGTAAATCATATATTATTGTATTTATTTTATATATTATAAAAATCACATTTTAAAATTTATAAGTTGTATTAAATATATTATATGATTTTGATAATTAAGTTAAATATTATAATAAATTTATTTGCAAATTTAAAATATGATTTTTTTATATAATGATAAAAAGACATTATAAAAGCACATTGGTCACCTAAAGTGTGTTTTTTAGAAAAAATATAAAATTATTAACAATTTACTGATAAAAAGATAGATATATATGAAAGAGTAGTAACGTTTGAAAGCGAAAAAATTGCAACAAAAAATGGTATTTATTTTATAACCATTATATAATTAATATTAGATCCGATACAAGGACAAGTATTGGCTTAAATTTTAGAGAATAAAATACATAATTTAGTAGATCATATATAAAATGTTGGTGAAATTTAGATTAAAAGATTTATATTAAATTTTAAGGTAATTAATTAAAATATAAAAAGATGGATAATAAAAATAAATTGTGGTTTATATTTTCTTCATTTTTATAATTAGAATAAAAAGATTAAAAAATATCGAAATAAAGTTTAAAAGCGACATATTCAGTATTTTTTTTTAAATATAAAGTTGCCACATTTTATAGATGTAAATTCAAATATGTAATAAAATATAAGAAAAGCATTATTTTGTTATGGAGAATGTGGGTTACCTGTGACTTAAGATAAATTATTTAAAATATAATTTGGTATAATAATATAAAGTTGGGAATATAAATAAAGAAAAAATAAATAAAAGGAAACTTTAGATTAAACATAAATTTAATAATAAGATAATGAAAATGTATATAAATTAATTTAAAAGAATAATAAGAATAAAATAATACCTATACCAATATTAAAAATGATGCCAAAAATTAAATTAAGAGAGTATTAAATATTGAAAAATGATCCCTAATTTAGAGATCAAGATTCTTAAGTATGTGAAAATTGCCTATTAAAAATAATGAAAGTAATTTAAAACGTAGATAAAACTATAAAAGGATAAAAATAATAACTAAGACTAGTTAAAAAATGTGATTCATAGTAAATAAAAGTAAGATATGAAGTATTTTTTCATATCTAAATAGAAAACTATGGATGACATATAAATGTTAAAAACTTAGATTAATAAGAATTCTAATTTTGCAAATACTTTGACTAATAGATTAACTATGAAAACAGTTAGATCATAAAATTTATTAAAAAGTTCTTTATTTGGAGAAAAAATCAAACCTTTGAGAGATTTATCCACATTAGCTACCATGGAATTCAATTCGAATAGTAAAGTTAGCAAATTATAATAAATAGATAAAATTTTATAAAAACATCCTAAAAATTAATTTTTAGAATAAATAAGCAATTAAAAATATATTAATTATGATATTGATATATCAAAATGATTTTTATAATGTATAACTATAAGATAAATCATTATTCTTCTTTTTTTATAGTTTTTTTATTCATTTTAACAAATGAGAAATTCCAATCTTATGGAATTCCATCTTATTTTTGTGGAAACTTAAACTTTCCAGCTGGTCCATTTCTGGCATAGCATTAATTTTATCGCATTAAATCAGTATCTGTAATTTTTATATCGATTCCACCACTTGTTAGAGTTCTCTAATATTATATTCATTTTTACATCTACCATGTCAAATCTAAACATAAGCGTATTTTTTATTTAATCCTCAAATGTTTTTCGAGAACTAATACTATTAAATCTAGGTATTTTCTATTCATTATGTCCCATTACATTCTTCAAACTACTCAAATTTTTTATGCTATTATGCAATTATTTTATCTTTAAATATCTATATATTAATTATATATACCTATTATTTCTTAAATACATTATGTCATTAAGACCCGTATTGAATCCACTAAAAAAACCTTCATTAATTAATTCACTATCTTTTATTACCATTTATTATTTTTCATAATCATCTTCAAAGACTATAAGAAAAGGTTTATCAGAGTCTTTATTTTAATAAATTTTACTTTTTTCTGTTAGTTATCTATTTTCGGCTTTCAAATTTTTAAAATCTTGTTTTTTATTTTATTCAAAAGCATCTAAATCAAATGCAATCCACTATATTAATATAATATAACTTAACTATTATAAATTCCACCTTTAAATCGCATCATATTAGAAACCCAATCCTCTGCTGAATTTGAAATTCTTGAGCTTGCTACAACTTTATAATATTCAGGTATATAATTTGAATCATTTAATAATAAATTTTTCAATTCTTTACTGGGTTTAAAATCAAGACTTGTTTCAGTTATTAGTAAATTATTATTGATAAGAAAAAAATCATCTGTAGATGAAATTGTGGCTGGATATGAGCTAAATGATATTTCTCTATCAGGAGTTTTAAAATATTTATATACTCTTTATAATGCAGAATAATTATCCATAGTAGTATGGGATAAAAATACTTTTTTATCGAAATATTTTATCAAAACAGTACACCTCCCTCTAAGTGTCTTTTTTATTTATATATACTTTTTTTATAAATGACTAAAAGTTATTACTAATGTGATTTTTTTTTAGCATTCTAAAAACATTAAAATAATTCACAAATATATCATCCTCTCCTATTAGCTCTTTTAAATTGTCTATTGCTCCTCCATAATTTATTATGTTAAGTAATTCATATGTTAATTTATTTTTTGGATTCATTAAATTATATCCATCTAAAATTCCTTAAAATTATTGTTGAATTTTAATAAATTCCTAAAATATTTAATCATCTTTATTATTTTCAATATCAATTTAAAATTTATCATTAATTTCTTTTACTAAATCGCAAACTTTCTTTAAATCATCATATTCTGGTATTTTTTACTATAATTTTTTGACATCAAAATTTTATATACCAAAATTAGTCTTAGCAACATATTCATTCATAAAATGTGAAATTTTTTAGTGAGTAATCATTCCTTCTAAATATCCAATACTATAATAATCATTTTTAGCATATTTGATGATTTCTAAATAAAGAGTATCCCATCCTTTGCTATAAATAACATCATGAAAAGTAGCTTTACTTATACACTTTTCAATATTTTCAGGATTTTAAAGTATTTATAAATTATTATTTATTTCGCATGTATATAAAGTTTTATATTTGTCTTATCCTTCTTCAAAATCTTATAAATATTCTATCACATCAGGATATACTGTTATAATTTATTCATCATATAATCTTTTATGGAAATTATATGATTTAAGCTTCTTTGATTAAATAAAAGTATATATGATAAATAGTATTAATTATGCTTTCATATTAGATATTTTAAATATTACTGATTTTAACATAAATTAAAAAATAAAACTACTTTATGAATAGAAATAGATAAATTGTTGAAGATTTTGAAACACCATTGCAAAAACTTATTTATTGGGCCATGCCAATTGTCTATCTTATTGCAATTTTTATCACATACTATATTTAGAATTGTTGGATTTCATTATTTTTAGCTTTTTTTGCAATTCCTTATTTAGACAGCTTTTTTGATATGGATGAATTAAATCCTAATTTTAATCAATAACAAATACTAAGAAGAGAGTAAATATTTTATATGGATTTTAGAATTTATTTATAAAAAGAAGTTTTTAATTTTTTTAACATTTAAAAAACTTTAATAATACTATAAATTAAAATTTTCAGATATTTTGTAATAAAATTTATGATTTTTATAATAATTTTAGGTTACTTTTTATGTTTTATTTTATAATTTTTATCATATAAATTTTTATCTCTATATTAAATTTATAAGTAATACTGTGAATCTCTAAGCTATTCCATCCCTTCGAAGTCTCAACCCCTATGATTTAAAAATATCTATTTTATCTTCTTTTTCCCTTCAAATTTTAAAAATTATTTTGACATTCTACATAGTCATTATACCTCACTTAATTTTGGTTAAATATTTATTTTATATCAAATAACCTCATAGAATATATTATTACTATTTATACAATTTTATTACAGAAATACTATAGATTTATATTATTATTTATATATATATTTTAAATTTAAAATAATTTTATTAAAAGAATTTTAAAAAAATTAATAAAAATTATATATAATTTTGATATATTTTTTTAAAATTCTTTTAAAAAATTATTTTATATATTATTTAAAATTTAAAATATATATTAATAGTCAAAATTATAAATATCCAGTGTATTGCTGTGTATTTTTTGAATGGTTTTTTTCAATTCTGGCAACTAACTATTTTATGTACTATGATATTTCATATTTGAATTTATTTGCATATATCATATAGATAAGCTTTTTATCAAGTACAAATATTATAACAGCTCATGAGCTTATTCATAAAACTTCATAATTTGATTAAAATTTAGCAAGATTGACTTGTCTTAGAAATAACTACACTCATTTTTGCTTAGAACACACTAAAGGACATCATTAGTATGTTTCAACTCCTAGAGATGCCTCTTCTGCAAAATATAATTAATCTATCTATTCATTTTTTAAATAAACTATTCCTGGAACTTTTAAGAGTGCAATAGAACTAGAATATGAAAGATTAGAATAAAAAAATTTATCTGTAATTCATAATGATATTTATTTCATGTGGATTGTTTAGATTTTTTATAATAATTTTGCTTTTCAAATATTTGGTTTAAAAGGAGGATTATTTTTTGTTGGAACAGGGATTATTGGAGTTTTCTTTTTAGAAATTGTTAATTAAATAGAAGTATTAGATATTTTGATATAAAATTCAAAATCATAAATATTTATAGTTTTATATTTTAATATATATTAGCATTATGGTTTAATGAGAAAGGAAATATCACCAGGAGTATATGAAAAAGTAACTGTTATGCATTCATGGAATGCCCCTTATAGATTTTCAAATGCTCTTACATTCAAATTATAGAGACATTCAGATCATCATGAAAATTCTTTTAAAGAATATTAAGCTTTGTGTTCTTATAAAGAAAGTCCTTTATTACCTTAATCATATCCTGTTTTGATTTTAATGGTTCTTTTCCCAAAATTATGGTTTCAAGCAATAAATCCATTAATTTAAAGCTATAATAATTCAGGGAAATTAGAAAAAAATGTTGAAATTCTATCTTAAAAAATTGTTAAAGGATTCTTATAAAAATCTGGTTTAGTTTTGACTTTGATTAGTATTGTTTCTTTTTTCATCTGATTTTTAATGATAAATTTGATATTTATGATATGAATTAATATTTCAAGTGAAATTATGAAATTATTTTTAAAAATTAATTAATTTTGAATTATTTTTAAATCATTATTGGAAATCAATTTAATCTCTTGAAAATTACAAAAATATTTTCTCTAGAGAGGTTTAAGATATTGTATAATCATCAATAATTAACTTCTATTTAAGATCATTTTCTAAAAATTAAAATATCTAATAGAAATTTAAATGTTATAATTTTATTTAGAAATCGAGATAATTTTCTTAATAAATTCCAGTGTATTAAATATTTTCTATTTAATTTTAGACCATTTCTATGATTTAATGTTTTTCGTATTAATCGTTTAATTTAATCAAAATTCTATATCCATCTCCATATTGATTTTTTAAGTCGATCAAAGTTCCTTAAATATGAAAATTTAACCATTGACAACAAGTTTTCCATTGATCAAAATTCCAATGTGTGAAGCAATAGTTTCAGCTTCACTCATAGAATGAGTTGTTAAAATAGCAGACCCTTTATTCAATTTGATAGTTTGATTTAAACAATCAAATAGACTTTTTTTAGATATAGGGTCTACTCCACTAGATGGCTCATCCAAAAATAATATATTTGTTCCTCCGATTATTGAACAGGCTAATGTTAATTTTCTTTTATTTCCACCACTTAAATTTATCGCTTATATTAAAATTAATTTTACCCTAAATATCTTTATATTATTTAAGGTCAAATTCAATTAAAAAATATTGAATTGTTTATAGTAGTTTTTGTCCTACTAAACCTCTTAATAAACCCCATAATATTAAATGCTCATTAACTGTTATATTATTCCAAAGGGGATCAAATTATGGACACATACCAATATTCATATTAAAATTCACTGATTATGTATTCTTTTAATCTAAAAATACAGATCCTTATGTTTGATCTATCATCTATGTAATAATTTTAAAAGTTGTTGATCTAAATAAAAATGAAAAATACTTTCCAGCTCCATTGGGGCCTAAAAGTCCAAATACTTATTAATCTTATACATCGAAACTTATATCATCTAAAGCTCTAAAATCTAATTTTATATATAAAAATACCATTTTTATAAGTTTTCACTAAATTTTAAACTTTTATTTTGGTATCATCACTAAATTATAAATTTTCATTTATTACTTTTTATTTTTCTTAATTTAAAATATAATACTTTTAGATTCAAATATATATAGAATAAAACTAAATTAAATGGCTTAATAAAATAGACACAAACACAAATAATTTGTATCAGTAGTTAAAACTTCGAATATAATACTTGATCCTAAACTAAGTATTGCTTAGTGCAATAAAAAAAATGGACTAATTATCATGCAAATTCCATTTAAAACTCTTTATAAATCTTCATTATCTACAGTTAAAACTTAAATTAACAAAGGAATTGTGAAAAATACAAAAAAATTATAAATTGGAAAAGTATTCAAAGCTTTTGAGGATTTCTTATAAAAAAAAGAGAACATGTATGTAAACGACAAAAAACTTAACTAAAAGATTAATTTAATATATTAATATACAGTTTAAAATATAATTTAATATATTAATATACAATTTAATATATAATTTAATATATTAATATACAATTTAATATATAATTTAATATATAATAAAAAATATTACTCCGAAATTTATCATAATTAAAAACAAAATGAAAACGTTATTTATTATGATATCTATTTCATATAATAATCCATAGATCAGAAATAAACTGAAAGGTACACAAAAAGCTACAAAATCAAAACAAAATGTGCCTAACCAGTATGCCAATGAACTGTTTCCTGAGCATTTCATTAGATGTTTAATTTTAGTTTCTCTTTCTTTTACAGGTAAAAAAATAAAAATAGATGAATTAAAAGCGTAGGCTTCAACGAGTAAAAAAGCTAATTAATCTTCCATAGTTGCCTTTATAAAAATTTTATTACATTATCATTTCTAATATTTAATGAATTTATAATGAAACTACCCAAAGTAAAAATAATGGGCAATAAATACATAATAACTTCTTAATGATTTCTTGTTGTATTGTAAACTTTTCGTAGAAATACAGTATGTATTTATAAACTTAATTTAGAATATGGTTCTATAATATATTAAAAATTACTATTTTTTAAAAATTAGGAATCTTCCTTTAATTCTATTTATTCAATATCCTATTTTTTATCGATATATCTTCTAGTAAATTAAGTTTCATCTACTCCTATATTATTAAAAGCATCTTCTAAAGAATTCATTTCTAAATTTATTAAAAATCCCATTTCTTATTATAATAAATCCAATTTTTAAAATAACTGAAATTAATATTTTTACATTTGGCAAGTTATGTTATTCTTAAAATGGTATTATAAAAGACAAATTATTTTAAGCTGTATATTCATTCTTTTCAGCTTATAAAATTTCAGTTAAAACTAAATTATT
>Ga0228643_1000901_pt1 | contig 9326 bp, 6 predicted proteins | sample 55DmetaG_FD_190533 | JGI IMG/M metagenome (GOLD analysis project Ga0228643, IMG submission 190533) | Seawater microbial communities from Monterey Bay, California, United States - 55D | ecosystem: Environmental > Aquatic > Marine > Coastal | place: USA: California | collected 2016-11-08
CTTACAGTGCATTGACCTTTATGTCACCGGACGGACAAATAACAGACGCCTTAATTTTGGTCGAAGGCGACGACGAAGGCGATATAAACGAGATTTATTTACTCCCTTTGTCCCCACTTGCAGCCCACACAAGCTATAGTCTTGTCGGGATCAATACAAAGACACCCGCACACACATTCGCCCAAGTTGCCTGCGTGAGTTTTTCTCGTGGAACTCACATTACGCTTGCCTCTGGCGAACAACGCCGCATTGAAGAGCTCAATGTTGGCGACCGCGTTTTAACCCGCGATGACGGGCCGCAAAAAGTACAATGGATCGGACAGAACACGGTTCGGGCCGTGGGTGAATTTGCCCCGATTTGCATCAAGGGCGGTACACTTAACAACGACCTTATCGTCAGTCCTGATCACCGCCTTTTCATCTATCAACGCTCGGATGAGTTGAGTGCAGGCCGTGCCGAGTTATTGGTCAAAGTGCGCTATCTCTTGAATGATGACACCGTATTCACTCAAGCTGGTGGATACGTCGATTACTTTCAGTTGCTCTTTGACAGCCATCAAATCATCTACGCTGAAGGTATAGCAGCAGAGTCCATGTTGATAGACACGCGCACTAAACCCGTGTTGCCAGCACATATCGCTAAAGACATGGGTGATGTCATCCCTGGCCACTCGGACAGACCGCATGCAGGTTTGGACGTTCAAGAAGGCCTACTGAATCGCCCGGATGCTGCCGCCATTTTGCGCCGCGCTTCAGCACGCTGACAAAACTATCCTGTCTCGCACCGCTTGCGCGACCAGACCCCTCAATCTATAGGGGCTGATATGTTGGATAACGCCTCAAACCGCCCCGCCTTGCCGCCTGAAATCGCGCGCCGTCGTACTTTTGCGATTATTTCGCATCCGGATGCTGGAAAGACGACTCTCACAGAGAAGTTCTTATTGTTTGGTGGTGCAATCCAAATGGCGGGCCAAGTACGGGCCAAAGGTGAATCGCGCCGGACGCGTTCTGACTTTATGGCGATGGAGAAAGATCGTGGAATTTCAGTATCAGCATCCGCAATGTCATTTGATTTCAAAGAGTTCCGGTTCAACCTTGTTGACACCCCCGGTCACTCTGACTTTTCCGAGGATACATACCGCACACTTACAGCTGTTGATGCAGCGGTTATGGTTATCGACGGTGCAAAAGGCGTTGAGTCACAAACACAAAAGCTTTTTGAAGTTTGCCGGATGCGCGACCTGCCAATCCTAACATTCTGTAACAAAATGGACCGCGAAAGCCGCGATGTTTTCGAAATCATCGACGAGATCCAAGAAAACCTTGCCATAGACGTAACGCCAGCCAGTTGGCCCATCGGCGTGGGCCGCGATTTTATCGGCTGCTATGACATCCTTCGTGATCGCCTTGAATTGATGGATCGCGCCGATCGCAACAAGGTTTCTGAATCTATTGAGATCAATGGCTTGGATGACCCATTGCTAGAACAGCACGTACCAGCCGCCCAGCTTGCACAGTTACGTGAAGAACTGGAAATGGCACGTGAATTGCTGCCCCCCATGGACAAAGAAGCCATGGCCGAAGGGTCCCTAACCCCTATCTGGTTTGGGTCTGCGATCAATTCATTCGGTGTAAAAGAGCTTATGGAAGGCATCGCCAACTATGGCCCAGAGCCACAGATTCAAACAGCCCAGCCGCGCAACATCGGACCTGAGGAAAAGAAGGTTGCAGGCTTTGTTTTCAAGGTTCAAGCGAACATGGATCCAAAGCACCGTGATCGCGTAGCATTTGTGCGCCTCGCCTCTGGTCACTTCCACCGCGGTCAAAAGTTGACTCATGTACGCAGCAAAAAGTTGATGACAATTTCCAATCCGGTACTGTTCCTCGCATCTGACCGTGAATTGGCGGAAGAAGCTTGGGCTGGCGACATCATTGGCATCCCAAACCACGGGCAATTGCGCATCGGCGATACGTTGACCGAGGGCGAAGCCATTCGCGTGACTGGCATCCCTTCGTTCGCTCCTGAATTGCTACAAGGTGTGCGTGCAGGCGACCCACTTAAGTCTAAGCACCTTGAAAAAGCATTGATGCAATTTGCTGAAGAAGGAGCTGCGAAAGTATTCAAGCCATCAATCGGCGCTGGCTTTGTCGTTGGTGTTGTTGGGCAATTGCAATTTGAAGTCCTCGCAAGCCGTATTGAACTTGAGTACGGGCTGCCTGTTCGCTTTGAGCAATCCCAATTCACATCTGCACGTTGGGTGAATGGAGAAAAGGCCGCTGTCGAGAAATTCATCGATGCAAACAAACAGCACATCTCGCTCGATAATGATGGTGACGTTGTGTATCTGACCCGCCTGCAATGGGACATTGACCGCGTAGAACGCGACTATCCAGATATACGTTTAACAGCGACCAAGGAGATGATGGTTTAACCATACGGGTTGATATTTCCGGTGTGCATGGCATGGTTAGGCATTGGGTGGGTCAACTATCTTCGCCTGACGTATTCAACGAGGGAAGCTACAAATGACACGTTGGTGAGTAGTGGCGACGATCTTGGCACCCACGTTGGATGTCTTACGCTTTGCAGCATACCATCTGGATGCAGGTGCCCACCGCCTTTTCATCTATCTGGATGACCCAGAATCTGACGCCTATGCATTACTCAAAGCACACCCAAAAATTCGTGTTCATCAATGCAACGATGCACATTGGAAAAAATTGGGCGGAAAGCGCCCAGTCAAACATCAGGTTCGTCAAAGTAAAAACGCGACCCACGCCTATAACCGCAAAACTGATGTCGATTGGCTGATCCACATCGATGTTGATGAATTCATCGTTTCGCAAGCCGATATCGGCACCACACTGTACAAACTGGACGAGCAGACGCTTTGCGCAAGATTGCGGCCCATGGAACAGTTGGTCGGGGATGGTCAGACTTTTAAAGGCTTTATCCCAAACGGCCCTTCCCGCAATGCGATAGTCAAAGACATCTATCCAGAGTTTGGGGAATATATAAAAGGTGGGTTCCTTAGCCACGTTGCAGGCAAAGTGTTTATACGTACAGGCCTTGAGGACGTAAACATACGCATTCACAACGTCTTCCAAGGAGAAGTCACAAATCCCCAACAGGTTAAGCTGCCAACGATGGATTTGGCACATTGCCATGCCAAACCTTGGGAAGACTGGCTGGAATCATTTAGATACCGCCTTAAACACGGATCCTACCGCGCTGAACTTTCGGCTGCAAAAAAGGACGGATTGTCACTCAATACCCTTCTCACTTCACTCGAGGCCTCGGACGGGAAAGCTGGGCTAAGGCGGTTTTATGATGAAGTGGCAGTAGACACGCCTGCACTCCAAGATCGTTTAAAGGGCCACAATCTGCTTCGCGAAATAAATCTAGATTTAGATGCAAAATTGGCGCGGCACTTTCCTGACTTAACCTGAGCATTTGACCCGAAGGCTGCTTCTTGGTATGCCCCGCCGAGTGTCGCGACGATTGGGTCGCCCCTAGGGCCATGAGGGCCGACATAAATTGCTGCAGCGGGCGACGATATTGTCCGCAACATTCGGACATACATGACAAAATTTTCTGATCTGAACCTCGCTCCTAAGGTACTCAAGGCCGTTGTTGAAGCTGGATACGAAAGCCCAACACCCATCCAAGCCGGTGCGATTCCCCCTGCCCTTGAGGGACGTGACGTTCTGGGTATTGCCCAAACTGGTACCGGTAAGACGGCCAGCTTTACGCTGCCTCTAATCACGATGCTGGCCCGCGGGCGCGCGCGCGCGCGCATGCCCCGCAGCCTGGTACTTTGCCCAACACGCGAATTGGCCGCACAGGTTGCCGAAAACTTCGACACCTATGCCAAGCATGTAAAATTGACCAAGGCGCTGTTAATTGGCGGCGTTTCGTTCAAGGAACAAGACACGCTGATAGACAAAGGCGTTGACGTTCTCATTGCGACACCAGGCCGTCTGCTTGACCATTTCGAACGTGGTAAATTGATTTTGAATGACGTGAAAGTCATGGTTGTTGATGAAGCTGACCGCATGCTGGACATGGGATTTATTCCTGATATCGAACGCATCTTTGGTCTGACACCATTCACGCGCCAAACTTTGTTCTTCTCTGCTACTATGGCACCAGAGATTGAGCGTATTACAAATACGTTCTTGTCAAACCCTGCGCGCGTTGAAGTCGCGCGTCAGGCATCGGCTTCTGAGAACATCGAACAAAGCGTCGTTATGTTCAAAGCGTCTCGCAAAGAGCGCGAAGCGACTGAAAAACGTGATGTTTTACGAAAGTTGATCGATCTCGAGGGCGACAAATGCGCTAACGCGATCATCTTCTGCAACCGTAAGGTTGATGTTGATACCGTAGCTAAGTCTTTGACAAAGCATGGTTATGATGCGGCCCCAATTCACGGTGATCTTGACCAATCTCAACGCACTAAGACGCTTGAAAAGTTCCGCAGTGGTGGATTGCGCTTCTTGTGTGCGTCAGATGTTGCTGCACGTGGCTTGGATGTTCCATCCGTAAGCCACGTCTTTAATTTCGACGTTCCAAGCCACGCAGAAGACTACGTGCACCGTATTGGTCGCACAGGTCGCGCTGGTCGTGATGGTAAAGCGGTAATGATCTGCTCACCACGTGACGAAAAGAACTTTGAAGACGTCGAGCGGTTGCTTCAAAAAGAAATTCCACGTTTGGAAAACCCACTTGCAAAAAAGGCACCGGCTGAGAAATCAGCTGAACCTGCTAAAAAACGTGCTTCTAAAAAAGCAGATGCAGCTAAAGAAACCTCTGCCCCAAAAGAGACGAAGGCAGACGCTGTGGAAACAGATGCGCCGCGCGAGGCAAAACCAAAACGGACACGTAGCCGCACGCGCAAACCAGCTGAGACGGCACCTGTTGTGGAGGCACCAGAAGCCGTAGTTGCACAAGCACCTGTTAAAGATGTTGTGGTTGAGGCTGCATCGCCTGCTCCAGTTGCCCAACCAGTACCTGAAGCAACACAAGCGCAGCCTGAGCCACAGAAGTCGAACCGCACACGCGGTGGACGTGGACGTAATAACAACAACAATAATAACACAAGTGATCGTAACAACGATCGTGGCGGACGTGTCCAAGGTTTGGGTGACCACACTCCAACTTTCATCGGCAAAAGCTTTGCAGAGCGGTATGAAGGCTAAGACAACCTAACACCGACCACAAATAGTGAAAAAGCCCCGGACCTTGGTTAAGGTCCGGGGCTTTTTTATTTGAATTCGATTAGCTGGATGAAGGGCTGCAATGCAGCCCCACTTCCCACAAAATGGTTTAGCTAAGACGGCTAACCACAATCGTAACTTCAGGTTTCTTGCCAACTTCGTTCTGGCCAGTCTGGCGAACGATCTTGCGCAAAGCTTCATTCAACTTTGCATCGTCTCGCAAAGTCTTTGCGTTTGCACGGCCCAAGAACTGTGAAAGGTCAGCTTCTAGAACGTCCGTCAAAGCAGTATTAGACGTACCAGTTTCGGCCAAGCCCATAACTTCGCACCACGGATCACCCAATGGCTCGTCATCTTCGTCCATGATCAGCGTTACGATCACGTGGCCGTTTAGGGCCATACGAATACGATCACGCACAACACCATCAAGTGCGCCAATTTGAACAGAACCATCCAAATAAGTGCGACCAGTTTCGATATATTCTGCAACCTGTGGCTTATCGCCAGTCAGATCGATCATCATACCGTTCACGGCCAATACACCTGTAATGCCTTTTTCAGCGCCCAGTTTCACGTGCTCACGCAAGTGACGGTGTTCACCGTGCATCGGGATCAGGATCTCTGGCTTGACGATGTCGTGCATCCGCTGGATATCAGGACGGTTTGCGTGGCCAGACACGTGGTAGTGACCAGAACTGTCATCAACCACATCAACGCCCTTTTCGGAAAAGGCGTTCATAATCTGAATAACACCTTTTTCGTTGCCCGGGATAGTCTTGGACGAGAAGAGGAATGTATCGCCCTCCTTCATTGTGAGACCCATATATTTGCCACGTGCCAACTGTGCAGAGGCTGCACGGCGTTCGCCTTGTGAACCAGTCACCAGCAACATCACCTTTTCGCGTGGCAATGCTTTTGCGTCGTCAGGGCTGATAACTTTAGGAAAGTCTTTCAACACGCCCGTCTCAATCGAAGCTTCAACCATACGGCGCATCGCACGACCCAAAAGGACGATTGAACGGCCTGCGCGTTCGCCTGCTTCTGCCAGAGTTTTCACTCGTGCAACGTTAGAGGCGAACGTGGTCGCAACAACCATACCAGTGGCAGCTGAAACCATTTTTTCGATTTCAGGACCAACAGTGATTTCAGATTGACCAGCATTCGGTGAGAAAACATTGGTACTGTCACAGACAAGGACCTTAACACCGTCTTTGCAAACCTCAGCCCATAACTCTGGATCGAACGCTTCGCCAACGATTGGTGTTTCGTCCAGTTTGAAATCGCCGGTGTGCACGATGCGCCCTGCTGGCGTGTCTATAACCAATGCACCGCTTTCCGGGATCGAGTGCGAGATAGGCAAAAAGCCAACCTTAAAGGGTCCAAAATCGCGTTGTTCAGGCCAAGAGCCCATAACTGTTACTGCGTCATCTGGATAGCCGTACTCTGACATCTTGCGACGTGCGATGTTTGCAGTAAATGGGCGGGCATAGATTGGCGCTTCAAGACGTGAATAGGTATGCGAAACTGCACCTACGTGGTCTTCGTGAGCATGAGTTACAAAAACGGCTTCAATACGGTCTTTGCGCTCTTCCAGCCAGCTTACGTCTGGTAGGATAAGGTCAACACCAGGGGAACCATCCATATCTGGGAAGGTTACACCAAGATCGATAACGATCAAGCGTTCTTCATTTGGTTTGCCGTAGCCATATACATAGGCGTTCATGCCGATTTCGCCTGCGCCACCGAGGGGCAGGTAGATTAAACGTTCACTGCTCATGAGATCAGTTATTTTCCTTGTTGTACCGATGAATCACGGTCAATCCGTGTATCGTTAAATCATCTTGAAAGTCGTCAAACAGGTTCTCTGCTTGCTGAAACAAGGGGGCCAGCCCCCCTGTAGAAATTACGCGCATGTCGCGGTGACGCTCCGCCTTAATGCGGGCACATATCTCACGGACTAGACCGACGTAACCCCAAAATACACCCGATTGCATACAGGCAACAGTATTGGTCCCAACAACAGCCTGAGGTTTAGAAATATCAACGTGAGGTAATGCGGCCGCCGCTTGGTGCAAAGCCTCAAGGCTAAGATTAACGCCCGGTGCGATGACACCCCCTACATAGGCGCCATCCATATCGACCACGTCAAAGGTGGTGGCCGTGCCGAAGTCGACCATGATCAGATCACCGCCATACAGGTCAAACCCAGCGACGGTATTGACCAAACGGTCGGGCCCTACAGCTGTACCCGCGTCGACACGTACTTCGACTGGCAGCTTGCAATCAGATTTACCGACAACAATAGGACGCGTGTTGAAATAACGGTCAGACAGTACACGTAGATTAAATACCACACGTGGCACCGTAGAGGAAACGATCACATCTGTGATGTTCACATCGATATTCTGGAACTCCATCAGCGAGCTCAACCAAACATAATATTGGTCCGCTGTGCGTTTCCAATCTGTCGCAGTTCGCCACGTTCCGATGAATTGCTCACCGTCCCAGATTGAAAAAACAGTATTGGTATTGCCGCAGTCGATTGCCAGAAGCATAGCTTGGCTCCGCTATTTAGAAATATACGTCCGCCGCCGGAATGGCGATGCGGCCTTGGGATGTCTCTAGAACAAGTTGCCCTGTCTCGTCTACCTCACGAAAGGTCCCCTGCCATTCCTCACGTGCCGTGCGCGCTGTAATAACCTCGCCCAAGCGCGCCGCATGGATCATCCATGCCCTACGGATTGGGGCAAAGCCATATTTTCGGAATTGATCTTCATAGCGATCAAAGGCGCTTGCTAACAGGTCCAGAAAATCTTCGACGGAAACCGTCAAACCTAACTCGCCGCGCAAAGATACAGGGCGAACTGCGCCCTCTTCGACTTCACCTACGGTCGGTGCGCTGGCTAGATTTACACCGATGCCGATCGCCAAATGGTTCATACCGCCACTTTGCCCTGCACTTTCCAGAAGGATACCAGCAACCTTGCCGCCCCTTAGCAAAACATCATTTGGCCACTTAAGGGCAAACGCTTCCTCTTGCCCTGTAGCTGCGACAAACGCATCTCTAAGGGCAAGCGAAGCGATGAAAGAGCGTAATGCGGCATCCGCAGGTGGGCCAGACACAGGAAGCAGTAATGTAGCTGCGAAATTCCCCTTCGGCATCATCCACGCGCGTCCACGGCGACCACGCGCTGCAGTTTGCTCGTGTGCCAATATCCATTCAGGGCCGGATAGCTGTGGCGCGATCCTCGTTGCTTCGCTTAGTGTGGAGTCAACACAATCCAAAACGCGGCGGCCATAGTTATCTGGCCAACCGCTCATTTTGGATCGTCTCTAATGTAGGTTTTAGTTAACAAGCGCCGCTGCCGCTGCGGTTGCAGCTGTTTCAACACCAAACATGTTGATGATGCCAAACACCATGACCGCAGCAGACGCCATCAAAAAGCCCAATAGGATCGTTGACTTGTTCGCATCCAAACCTTCAGCCTGCTCTTCACCAAAGTACATGAAAAAGACAATACGAAGGTAGTAGAACGCACCGATGACAGACGCGATAACACCTGCAATAGCCAACCATGCCAAATCAGCATCATAAGCAGCACGCAAGACGTACAGTTTACCGAAAAAGCCTAACATTGGCGGAACACCCGCCAGTGAGAACAGTAAGATCAACATAGCAAACGCGCGACCAGGTTGTGCCGTTGCGTACATGTTCAGTGAAGATATCTCAGTGACCGGTTGACCATCTTTTTCCATCGAAAGAATAAAGGCGAATGTGCCGATGTTCATAGCAACATAGATCGTCATATAAATCAGCATTGCTTCGACACCCAATGCGGTACCTGCAGCAAGGCCCATCAAGGCATAGCCCATGTGTGCAATGGATGAATAAGCCATCAGGCGTTTGATGTTGGTTTGACCGATCGCTGCCACTGCCCCCAAGAACATGGACAACAATGAAATCAACGCAACAACTTGCTGCCAATCGGGAACAGCGTTTCCAAAGGCATCATGCATAACACGCGTAAACAGCCCCATCGCAGCGACTTTAGGTGCTGTTGCGAAGAATGCTGTGATTGGCGTTGGGGCACCTTCGTAGACATCAGGGG
>Ga0228643_1000909_pt1 | contig 9300 bp, 4 predicted proteins | sample 55DmetaG_FD_190533 | JGI IMG/M metagenome (GOLD analysis project Ga0228643, IMG submission 190533) | Seawater microbial communities from Monterey Bay, California, United States - 55D | ecosystem: Environmental > Aquatic > Marine > Coastal | place: USA: California | collected 2016-11-08
TAATTCTTTTGCAGAGGGTTGTTGCAACATTCCTAAAGATAATTTTGCTAAAGGATGTAAAGAAGTTAGGCCTCCTACGGTTCCAACAGCCAATGGAACTTCTATCCAAAAACGAAAAACACCATTAGTAATTTCACAATGTGTTAAGCTGGTATACTGTCCTGATCTTGAAGCATAGGCATGCACTCCCGCTTCAATGGCTCTAAAATCATTACCGGTAGCTAATACAACTGCATCAATACCATTCATAATCCCTTTATTGTGTGTGACAGCCCTGTGGGGTTCTACACCAGCAATCTGAACAGCTTGATGAAATTTCTTTGCAAATTGTTGGGGGTCCTCTCCACCTAATTCTTCAATGTTACAACTTACTTCCGCTCTAACTAAACATTCTGGAACGTAATTGGATAAAATACTCATCACTATTTCTATAGCATCACTTCTAAATTCTTTGGCTATGGCCTCTAAACAAGAATTAATAAAATTTGCCCCCATAGAATCTACGGTTTCAAAAGTGACATGAATTTGATAGTAGTTTGGTAGCTTCTCAGTTTTATCTATCAATTGAATATCTAGAATACCTCCACCACGTTTTTCCATATTTTTTGTGATGGATGCTGTAGCAATCTTAAAAAGCTCTTTTTTTGAATTGAAATACTGTATCAATTCATTTTTATCACCATCGTACATAAAATGTACCTGACCTATTTTAGTAGTAGAAAGTACTTCAGCTTTAAAACCCCCTCTTGTACTCCAAAATTTAGCCACTAATGAAGCTGCAGCAACTACTGAACTTTCTTCAATAACCATAGGAATTACATAAGAGGTATTGTTGATAAGAAAGTTAGGAGCCACACCATAGGGTAAATAAAAATTAGAAATGGTATTTTCTATGAAATCATCATGTAACTGTTGCAATAATTCATCTGAGTTCCAATATTTTTTTATCGTAGAAATTATTTCTGTTTGATCTGTAAAATAATTAGTAACTAACCAATTAATTTTTTCTTCTTTGGTTAGTTTAGAAAATCCGGAAATCATTTTAGACATCGATGTCATTTTATAGTGTGAAGCAAAGATAAATGAAACAATGAAAACAGTAAGATGAATTCAATATTTATACTGTTTTTAAAGTTTTTTTGCCGATTTTTCCGTAAACTTGGCAATCAATTCCTAAATATGTAATTATAGAATGAAGAAATTATTCATTTTAGCTGTCATCACACTTCTTTTTAGTTGTAATCAACACACCTCAAATAATTCAAACAAGGCCTCAAGAACACAAGAAATAACACTAGAAGATATTTGGGGGTCTACTTTCTCCACGAACAGAATGAATGCCTTAAATTCTATGAACGGAGACTATTATTCTCTTTTAAATAGAGATGAAAATGGGTTTACTACAGTAGATCAATATAGTTACTTAAATTTAGAAAAGGTAGCCACTATTGTAGATGGAAAAACCCTCAATAACTTACAAAAATTTGAATCGTATTCATTTAATAATGATGAATCAAAATTAATTTTAGGGAAAGATATTCAAAAGGTTTACAGAAGATCTACAAAAGGAACCTACTACGTATATTCTGTAAACTCAAAAAAAACACACTTAATTGGAGAACAGATTCAAGAACCAACCTTTTCTCCTGATAGTAAAAAAGTAGCCTACGCTAAAAATAACAATCTATTTATTTTAGACTTAACCACAAATACCACCAAGCAAATTACCAAAGATGGGAAATACAATCATGTAATCAATGGAACTACTGATTGGGTTTATGAGGAAGAATTTGGTTTTGTTAGAGCTTTTGAATGGAGCAAGGACAGTAAATTTATTGCTTTTTTACGTTTTAACGAATCTAAGGTAAAAGAATTTTCTATGGGGGTTACTGGAAATCAGCTATACCCTACCCAACATGTCTTTAAATATCCAAAAGCAGGAGAAGACAATGCAAAAGTTTCGCTACACACCTATAATTTAAAAACTCGAAAATCAAAGAAAATAGCTTTAGGAAGTTATGAATACATTCCAAGAATCCAATGGTCTAATTCTAACACTATTCTAATTGCTACTACTTTAAATCGACACCAAAATGATTTAAAACTTCACAAAGTAAATGCATTGAAAAGTAGTTCATCTCTTTTGCTAAATGAAAAAGATGGCGCGTATGTGAGTGTTAAAAATGATCTTACATTTCTAGATGACAATAGTTTTATTTGGACTAGTGAAAAAGATGGTTACAACCATATCTATCATTATGATTTTAATGGAAAACTCATTAATCAAATAACCAATGGGGCTTGGGAAGTAACCAAATATTATGGTTTCAATAAAGACAAAAAAACTATCTACTATCAATCTGTAGAAAATGGGGCTATTAACAGAGGTGTTTATAGTATTCGTTTAGACGGAACAAATAAAAAATTATTAAGTAACAACGCTGGAACCAATACTGCTGCTTTTAGCAGAAATTTAAATTATTTCATCAATACATATTCAACCACAGAAATACCCCCAATTTATTCGTTATACTCTGCTGAAGGAAATATGATTAAGGTCATTAAAGACAACTCTAGCCTAGAAGGTAAATTGTTAAATTACAGCATTAGTCCAAAAGAATTTTCAACCATCAATATCAATGGAAATGACCTTAATATGTGGATGATAAAACCTCTTGATTTTGATGAACAAAAACAATACCCGCTATTGATGTTTCAATATTCAGGACCAGGCTCTCAACAGGTTAGTAATAAATGGAACGGCACCAATGATTACTGGCATCAACTATTAGCTCAGCAAGGAATGATTATTGTTTGTGTAGATGGAAGAGGAACAGGCTTAAAAGGGAGAGACTTTAAAAAAATAACTCAAAAAGAATTGGGTAAATACGAAGTGGAAGATCAAATTGCTGCTGCTAAAAAATTAGCAAAACGCAACTATATAGATGAAAATAATATTGGTATATGGGGTTGGAGTTATGGTGGTTTCATGAGTACAAATTGTCTTTTAAAAGGGAATGATATTTTTACAACTGCCATTGCAGTTGCTCCTGTTACTTCATGGCGATTTTATGATACCGTATATACAGAACGTTATATGCAAACACCACAAGAAAATGCGAGTGGTTATGATGATAATTCTCCTATAAATTATGCAGATAAACTTAAGGGCAATTATTTATTAGTTCATGGGACAGGTGATGACAATGTGCATGTACAAAACTCTAGGAGAATGATTAATGCATTAGTAGCGGCTAATAAGCCTTTTGAGATCGCCATGTATCCAGATAGAGCACACGGAATTAGAAAAGGTGAGAACACCCGCCTACATTTGTATCATAAAATGACTAACTTCATCGCTCAACATTTGATGAAAAATTAATACTATAGAATCCAATAAGTAAACGTAAACAAGTAAACTGATGAATACAACTATGAAACAACCACACGAAAAAGAAATCTTTGGACATCCAGCAGGATTATATGTATTATTTTTTGTAGAAATGTGGGAACGATTTTCCTACTATGGTATGAGAGCAATACTTACATTATTTTTAGCTGCACCTGTTATTATGGGTGATCCACAATCTGGATATGGTTGGTCAAATGCTGAAACCTTATCTTTTTACGGAACCTATACTATGTTTGTTTATTTAACTTCTATTCCTGGAGGATGGATAGCTGATAAATTTATTGGTCAGAAAAAAGCAGTAATGATTGGAGGACTTTTACTTTGTCTTGGTCATGGAATTCTTGCCGTTGATGCGCAATGGGCCTTTTTTACTGGGTTAGTTTTAATTGTTTTAGGTGTAGGAATGTTAAAACCAAATATATCTACCATGGTAGGTGGTTTGTACAAGGAAGGTGATGACAGAAGAGATATAGGTTTTTACGTATTCTATATTGGTATTAATTTAGGCGCTTTTTTGGGCGCTTTAATCGTTGGAATTGTTGCTGCTAAATGGGGCTGGCATTATGGTTTTGGATTGGCTGGTATTGGAATGGCTTTAGGGCAGGTTATGTACTTTTATGGTTTAAAATACCTAACAGGTGTTGGTGATTTTCTTGGTGCTAAAGATTCTTTAAACAAAGAGGTGATGAAAAAACCATTAAACAAAAAGGAAAAAGATAGAATGCTTGTTATGTTTTTATCTTTTTTAATAATTATTGTTTTTTGGGGTGCCTTTGAACAAGCTGGTGGCTTAATGAGTTTATATACCGAACAAAAAACCGACAGATTATTGTCTTTTTCATTACCTCTTATAGGAAATGAAGTTCCAGCAGCGGTATTTCAATCAATTAATGCTTTTTTCATTATAATTCTTGGGACTGCCATTGGTAGTTTTTGGTATAAATGGGCCAAAAAAGGGAAAGAGTCTTCATCTTTATTTAAAATGGCTATTGGAGTAATTATTATGGCTTTTGGTTTCTTCTTTATGAGTAAAGCAAGTACCGAAGTTGTAATGGATGGTGATAAAATTGTTGAAAAATCAGCTATGATTTGGTTAGTATTGGCATACTTATTTCATACTATAGGCGAATTATGTGCTTCACCAGTTGCATTATCTTTCATAACAAAATTAGCACCATTAAAATATGCTTCTTTTATGATGGGAGCTTACTTTGCTGCAACAGGGTTAGGAAACAAAGTAGCGGGACTAGTTGGTGAATTATCTAAAGATGCTGGAGAATTTGAAGTATTTACAGGAATTGCTATTTTTTGTACAATTTTTGGTCTATTAATCATGGCCATATTAAAACCTCTTAAAAGATTAACTCATGGTGCAGAAGAATTAGAATTAAGCTAGTAATAATTAGATAAAATTTTATCATTAATTACATCAAAAACTATGACAACAGATATTGAAAACATGTTTAAAGACAAAGTTCTTGGGCACCCTGCCGGACTTTTTGTTTTGTTTTTTACAGAAATGTGGGAACGTTTTTCTTATTATGGAATGCGTGCCATTTTAGTAATATTTTTAACAGGAGCTATCTCAGGGAATAATCCAGGCTGGGGATGGGATACATCCACTGCCCTATCTCTATTAGGTACCTACGCTTTGTTTGTGTACCTAACCCCTATTGTTGGAGGTTGGCTAGCTGATAATAAAATAGGGTACAGAATGGCTGTTGTTATTGGTGCACTATTAATGACGCTAGGACATGCTTCCATGGCAATTGAAACCCCAACATTTTTATATATAGGTATTGCATTGCTTATTGTTGGTAATGGTTTTTTTAAACCTAATATGACCTCTATCATTTCGAAGATGTATGCCGGTAAAGACGAAAAGAAAGATGGTGCATACAACATATTTTATATGGGTGTAAATGCTGGTGCTTTCATAGGGATCATGCTGTGTGGTTGGGTTGGAGAAAAAATTGGATGGAGCTACGGTTTTGGTTTAGCAGGAATCTTTATGTTTTTAGGAATGTTACAATTTTATTATGCGCAATCTATTTTTGGAAGCCTTGGTGATAAACCAATAAAAATAGAAAATAATTTAGTTGATACGACAACTGAAAATAAAACTGAAGAGAAATTGAATCCATTTTCAATGCTTGATTATTCATTAGTCCTAATTTTTATTGTTTCAGCATTAATATTTATTATCAATGACCCTTTAAGTAAAATAGGGAATATTAATACTTTGAACTTTTCAATTGCAGGAATGTCTGATTCATTATTTTTTGCACTTGTAGCAGCCATAACCTTTATTATTCTATTAATTGTAAGAATTCCTAGATATACAAGAATAGAACGCGATAGAATGATTGCCTTTACAATTTTTTGCTTGTTTACAATTTTCTTTTGGGCTGCTTTTGAACAAGCGGCAGGTTCGTTACCCATTTATACAAGAGATTTTACAGATAGAATTTTAGAGGGTACAGCTGGAACTATATTTAAAGTTATTGATTTGATAGTAACTGTAGTTCCAATGCTAGTCATAACCTATGTACTTGTAAAGTTGTTTAATAAAACATTCAGTAAAATTAGTCTGTCCAATATTATTTTAGGGATTAGTTTCTTAATTGTATGGTCTATCATCATTTACAAATTGTATATAGAATTTCAAGCTACAGAAACTGAAGTTCCTATTACTTGGTTTGCCATTTTAAATTCTTTATTCATTATCATCTTTGCTCCCCTATTTACCAAATGGTGGGATAGCAAATACAATCCTCCAGCTTCCGTTAAATACGGTCTAGGTTTAATTATTATGGCTATAGGTTTTGGTTTATTAGCTTTTGCTACTAAAGACATTCCGTTAGGAGCAAAAACTGCTAAACTAAGCATGATATGGTTAGTACTAGCTTATTTATTTCATACGTTAGGCGAATTATGTTTGTCTCCTATGGGGTTATCATACTTGAGTAAATTAGTTCCAGCCAGAATGGTTGCATTTATGTTTGGAGTATACTACTTAGCTATTGCTATAGGAAATAAATTAGCCCATTATATTGGAGGTGATATTGAAAAAATATCTCAGGAGAGTGGTCTTTCTTATTTCTTTTTAATTTTCACAATAGTTCCAATTGTTTTGGGTCTGGTGTCCTTTGCGCTACATCCGTTACTAAAAAAACTAATGCATGGGGTTCGTTAACAAAAATTTATAAAACATAGAGAAAGCATCGTTATCGATGCTTTCTTTTTTTATGTAAATTTGTTATCTATTTTGTTATTATTTAATAATCATGAAAAAAATAGTTATCATCTTTGTTTTGTTTTTTTTAGCTAACAAACTGTCTGCTCAAAAAGTAAACTGGATATCTTTCGAAGAAGCTGTCAAATTAACAAAAGAAAACCCAAAACCAATGTTAATTGATGTGTATACTGATTGGTGTGGTTATTGTAAAAAAATGGATAGAATTACCTACAGCAATAAAATAATCACTTCCTACATCAATGAAAATTTTTATCCTGTAAAGTTAGATGGTGAACAAAGGGAAGACCTAGTTTATAAAGATTACACCTTTAAATTTAAACCTTCTGGAAGAAACGGATACCATGAATTTACTGCAAGTTTACTGAATGGAAAGTTAAGCTATCCAACCACTGTTTTTATGAATGAAAATCTAGAATTATTAGACAGGGTTCCCGGTTATCTAACTCCTGATATTATGGAACAAGTCATCACTTATTTTGGTAGTGAAAAATACAAAACAGACACATGGAAAGAGTATATAAAAACGTTTAAAAGTAATTTATAAAAAATGCCTAATACAGTTAATATTTTTTTTAGTTTAAAATATAAGCTCCCTGATTGTAAGTAGTCCAAAAAGGTATCTTAAAATTTTTACAAGTAGTCTTCCAATTTTCAATATAACTTTTATAATTTGAACCATCAGCTATGATAATAGCTGGCTTGAGTTTTTCTGCTAGTCTTTGTAAATTAATTTTTGGAGATTGTCTTAATACTACTATTGGGCTATTTAACTCTTTAATATCATACAATCCATCTTTATCTATAATTAAAACAACTTGTTTTTTATAATACATTAAGTTCGACAACTTAAGATAGTTCTGGCTAGAAATATTCTCTCCAACTTTGTAGTTTATCAATAATTTCTGAGAACTAATTTGTAAAGAATCCATAGAATGATATACCTCAAAACTACTCCCTTTTCTTTTTCCTATAATTGTATTTTTACTTTTATGAAATACAATAAGTTCACTCTTTTGAGCTATTGTATATTTCTCGATGATAAAGACACACTGAAAAGCTAGTATGGAGCCAAGAAAAAGAAAACACCGTTTTGTATTAAATTTTAAAAATAGCTGAAATCCTAAGATGATAAATAAGTAGAAAAAAATCATTTTTATTACTGAAAATGAAATCTCTGAAAATAAAAATTTTTCTTGCCTAGCCACAAATGCAACAACATTGTTGAGGATTGAAATGACATCTCCATAAAAACCCTCTAAAAATAGAGGTAATATAGACATATATGAAAGTACTAAGACTACTAACCCTAGCCCTAAAATGACTCCTAAAAAAGGAATAATGATTAGATTAGAAATAAAAAATAATCCTGGAAATTGGTGGAAATAAAAAAGACTTATTGGTAAAACACCCAGTTGAGCTGCAACAGAAACAGTAATTAATTGCCATCCTTTATCTACTATAAAAAAATTTGATTTCCATAATTGATACAAGACTGGTTGAACCCAAATAATTCCAAAAACAGCGGTGTAACTTAATTGAAAACCAACATCGAATAAAAATAAAGGTTTCCACAACAATATGATAAACATAGAAAAAATTAAGGAATGTTCTACAGCATTTCTTTTGTTAAAAAATTTACCTAAAGCTATTGCTGAAAACATGGTTACAGCTCTTGTTACTGAAGCAGACATTCCTGCTAATACGGCAAAAAACCATAGAAATAAAATCACTAAAACTAATTTAATTAATTTGCCCTTATTAACTCTCTCTATGGGTTTTAACAGAAAAGAGAGTATTAATAAAATAATCCCAACATGTAAACCAGAAACAGCCAAAATATGAATGGCACCAGCTTTTGAATAGTTATCTGAGAGTTCTTTAGAAATTTCTTGTCGCTGACCCAATAATAATGCGTTCATTACAGCTAATTCATCTTCTGAAAATTCATATTGCTGCAATGATTGCTGAATTTTTAAACGTAAGGCAGCTATAAACCCTAAAAAGGATGTTGAGGTTTGATCTAACAACAAGAGTTCTTTTTTTGTAGCATAAACTTGCTGGTGAATTCCTTGTTTTGCTAAGTAGTTTTTATAATTAAACTGGTGTGGATTTAATGATGACTTAGTATCTTGAAATTTATTTTTTAAAAACACAAGATCACCCGGATGAAACAGTAATAGCATACTATCTTTTTCTATGTTAAGTAGAACATGACCAATAGTTTTCTTGCTATCTACTTGAACAACATCAGCCACGTATTTATGATGGTAATTTCCAGGCTTAAGAACCTTATCTATTGCTAAGATTACTTTTGAGGTATTTTTTAGATATTTTTCAAAATAATTAGTGTGATTTGTTGCATCATTCTCATACACAAGAATCATTCCTGTTAAAAAAAAAGTGATCCATGTGATAAAAACAAAAAACAGTGTTTTTCTCTGCCAATAAGCTGTAAGAGATAAAAAGATAAGTATGCATGCAGAAATTACTATTCCATAATTCCAATAATCAGTGTAAAACTGACAACAAATACCTGCAATAAGAAATAGTAAAAAGTGAAAAGGAAGATATCCAAGTAACTTTTTCATAGCAACCTAAAGTTACTTGGATATCTTCCTTTTCACTTTTT